>JAABUR0100001734.1_pt1 | contig 37315 bp, 30 predicted proteins | sample 5560091 | NCBI WGS metagenome assembly JAABUR01 (sample SAMN10711879, study PRJNA513375) | rock metagenome | isolation source: Antarctica rocks | place: Antarctica: Victoria Land, University Valley sud | reverse complement strand
GCGGCTTGAGCGGGAGCCAACGGACGCGGCGACGCGCCGTGGCGCCATGCTGGCGGTGAACCCGGCGTACATCCCGCGGAACCATCGCGTGGAAGCCGTGATCCGCGCCGCCGTCGACCACGATGATTTCGCCCCGTTGGACGAACTGGTGACGGTGCTATCGCAGCCCTTCGACGCCCAGCCGGCCTTCGCGCAGTACGCGGACCCGCCGGCGGCGCACGAACGCGTGCTCCAGACCTTCTGCGGAACCTAGACGATGACCAGCGGTCAAGCTGCAAAATTGGGCCGCACCCTTGTGCTGGCCAGCGGCCTCATTGGCACCTGAGATGTGGCACGCACCACGCAACAGTACGAGCGATGTCGATCGGATGGGCGCGATCGCCGACACCGGTCGGCGACGTGCCGTGCAAGGATGATCCCCCCGAGGCCGCGGGTCGCGGGGGGAGGGGGACGGGGAAGATGAACGCCTTCGCGAAGGCCAGCGCGGCCGACGCGGCCGGGGCCGGTACCACGACGCTCTTGCACGAGCTCACGCGGCGGCTCACGCCGGACGCGCCGCGGGTCGACCTGCTCGGGATGCAGGCGCTGGCCCGCCTGCTGCGGGCCGGCGGCACGGCGCCCCCGACCGGTCGCGCCCTCTACTACTTGACCCTGGCGGGCGATCTGGCATCGAACACCGCCTACTTCGGCGTGGTCGGGGCCGGGGGGCGCGAGCGGGCCGTGGCGCTGGGGGCCGCGCTCGGCCTCGTCGCCGGGGTGGGCGCGGTCTTCCTGCCGCCCTACCTGAATCTGAGCGGCGCGACGACGGGGCGCACCGGCGCGACCGCGGCGCTCACCGTGGCCCTCTACACCGCGGGCGGCCTCGTCGCCGGCGTGGCCTACCGGGCGCTCCCTGGGTAGGGGCGCGCAGAGGAGAGCGGCTGGGCGACCGCGCGGGCGCTGTCGCCCCTGCGTGGCCCGTCCGCACGCCGTGATCGCGCAGCGTGGAGGTGCCGCCGCCCGCGCTGGCAGACTAGCCCATCCACCGCCGGATTCTGGCACCCCTGCGCCCAGACTGCCGGAGAATCACGTTGGATAGTGTAAACGGCCAGCACAGGGCGTGCAGGAGGCTGCCTGATCCTCCCTTATCGCGAACCCAATGATCCGCAGCGGCGGGACGAATGGGGCCACCCCGAGGCGCTGTGCCTTGGGGTGGCCTCCGACCATATTGGAAAGGAGGGCCTGCGCGCCATGCACGTGCCACCCGGCCCCATGTCCTTAGCCACCTTCCTCGACCGCTACCGCGCCCCGATCGCCAGGGCGGTCAACCGCACCTACCCGCCCCGCTACACCGCCGCGCTCGCCCCGACGCTCGGCTACGACCTTGCCCGCCTGGGGCGACGCCCGCTCGGCGCGCAGGCCCACGCCATCCGCGCCGCCGCGCTCACCTTGCGCGCGGGGCCGTCCGCCACGATCGTCGGCGAGATGGGCTGCGGCAAGTCGTTCGTCGGCGCGGCGGCGGCGTTCTTCTCCGGTGCCAAGCGGGTGCTTGTCTTGTGTCCGCCGCATTTGACGCGGAAGTGGGTGCGCGAGATTCAAGCGACGGTGCCTGGCGCACAGGTTGCCATCGCCCGCACGATCACTGACCTGGAGCGCCTCCGCGCGGCCGATGCCCGACCGACGCTGGTGGTCGGGCTGCCCGGCCTGGCACCCCGCACGCCCGCACCCCGCTTCGTCGTCCTCAGCCGCGAGGCGGCGAAGCTCTCCCATCTCTGGCGATCGGCGGCGATCGAGCGACCGGTCCACCGGGCGGGCGCGGCGGGGCGGCGCGAACTCTGCTGCCCCGACTGCTTCGCGCCGATCGCGGACGACGAGGGCATCCCGCTGACGCGCGTGGAGCTGGCGACGAAGAAGTGCCGGTGCCGGGCCTGTGGGGGGACACTCTGGACTGCCGACGCCGCGCCACCCCCCCCGCACGCGCAAGGCCGCCCGGTCTTCGCGGCGCGCACCGCCCAGGCCAGGGACCGCCCCGCGCGGGTCGGCCCGCGCAAGTACCCGCTCGCCGACTACATCCGCCGACGGCTGCCGGGCTTCTTCGACCTGCTGATCGCCGACGAGGTCCACGAGTTCAAGGGGCGCGGCTCGGCCCAGGGGCTCGCGGCGGGGGCGCTTGCCGACGCCTGCGGCAAGACGCTGACCCTCACCGGCACGCTGATGGGCGGCTATGCCAGCACCCTCTTCCACCTGCTCTGGCGCTTCAACCCGGCCATCCGCGCCGAGTTCGGGCGGGGCGACGAGGCGAAGTGGGTCGCGCGCTACGGCATCGTCGAGCGGATCACCACGAAGCCGGGCGACGACGAGCACCGGGAGGATGGCCGGCGCTCGAAGCGGCGCGCGTACACCGTGCGCACGGTTGAGCGGCCGGGCATCTCGCCTGCCGTGCTGTTCCACCTCATCCCAACCACCGTCTTCCTGCGGCTGGCCGACATCGCGGCTGACCTCCCTAGCTACACCGAGCGGGTCGCCACGGTGTCCCTGGACGACACGCCGACGATGGGCACCGACGGTGCGCCCGGCCCGTCGCAGCGCGCGGCGTATGCGGGCCTCGCCGAGGAGCTGACCCGGGCGGTGCGGGCGGCGCTCGCGCGCAAGTCGAAACACCTGCTCGGGGCCTACGTCCAGGCCCTCCTCGCCTACCCCGACGCCTGCCCGCGCGCCGAGACGGTCGTGGACAAGCGCCACGGCACGATCGTGGCGACCGCCCCGGCGCTGCCGGAGGGGGCGATCTACCCGAAGGAGCAGCTGCTCCTCGATCTCGTGCGCCGGGACGGGCTGCGGGGCCGCCGAACCCTCGTCTATTGCACGCACACGGAGACGCGCGACATCACCCCGCGGCTGCGGGCGGTGCTGGAGCGCGCGGGGTTCCGGGTGGCGGTCCTCAAGGCGGCGGTCAAGGCCGAGGCGCGCGAGGCGTGGATCGCCGCGCGGGTCGCGGAGGGCGTCGAGGTTCTAGTCTGTAACCCACGCCTCGTCGCCACGGGGTTAGACCTCTTGGATTTCAGCTCGATCTGCTGGTACCAGACCGACTACAGCGTCTACACGATGCGCCAGGCGTCCCGTCGCTCGTGGCGACCGGGCCAGACCACCGACGTCGAGGTGACGTTCCTGGCCTACCGGGGGACGCTCCAGGAGCGGGCGCTCGGGCTCGTCGCCGCGAAGGTCAAGGCGGCGCTGATCGTGGAGGGGGAGCTGCCTGACGACGGGCTGGCGGGCCTCGACGCCGACGACCACGACCAGGTCCTCGCCCTCGCGAAGCGCCTGGTTGATCCCGACGCCGCGGACGACGCCTCGCTGGAGGCCCTGTTCGCCGCGACGCGCACGCTCGAAGCCGAGGCCGAGGAGGCCCTCGACGAGGCGCACCGGTTCCTCCCGGAACCGGCGAACGCCCCGGCACCGTTCGGGACGACGCCGTATCCGACCGTCCAGGCGTCACCCGTTGCGGCCGAGATGACGCCGGTCACGATCCCGACACGACGAGCCGCCCAGTTGTCCCTCGACCTCGTTACCACCGCCCTGGCGGTCGCACCGACTGGCGACCGCGCTGGGGAGGAGCCGACCCTGCCGCCGCCGATCGGGCGCGTCGTACGCTTCGAGGACCTCGCGCTCCTCGCCCGGCCACGCGCGCGTCGGCGCAAGGCCGCGCCGATCGGGCAGCTCGACCTCTTCGCCTCCTGAGACGACCGATCCCTACAATATCCCACTCTGCCGGAGTGCGCTCACCCCACACTCACAACCATCGTGGCGATGCCTTTTCCTCGCCCGCAACGCGGTACTCGTGGCTGTCGGGTCCTGCTCCTCGTCGCCGCCGCCTATCTGCGCGACGGCAAGAGTACGTCGTGAGCGCAACCTGAGAGCAAGGCTCCGTATCCTGGAAGTGTCACCTCGGCGGGTATCGAGGTCTCGCCTCGACTGGGACAAGTTCGGCGCGATGGCGGGCTGAGGCGATGTGAGGCCGAGGGAAGCGGACATTCGGGAGGATCAAGAGCGATGGCAGGCCTGATGAGCGAGCGGTTGTTGCTGACGGTGGAAGAAGCCGCCCAGCGCCTCGGGATCGGACGATCGTTCGCCTGGGAACTCGTGCGCCGGGGCGAATTGCCGAGCGTCCGGCTCGGGCGACTGGTGCGCATCCCGGTGGGCGCATTGGATGAGTGGATTCAGCGGAAGTCGCGGGGGCAAGCATGAAGAAGCGCGGACACGGCGAAGGGGCGATCTACCAGCGTCCGAACGGTAGCTGGTGCGGCCAGGTGCGGCTCACCGGGCAGCGCAAGACGGTCTACGGCAAGACGCGCGCCGAGGTGCAGCGGAAGATCCGCGCGATCGTTGCGGACGCGGAGCAGGGGATTATGCCCGCCCCCGAGCGTCTCACCGTCGCAACCTATCTGGAGCGCTGGCTCGCGGACGACGTCAGCCGCCTCGACCAGTATACCATCAAGAATTACGGCATCTACGTCCGGCTGCATATCGTCCCGAAGCTCGGGACGATCAAGCTGGCGCAACTCCAGCCGGCGCATGTCCAGGGTCTCTACGCCGCCATGCAGACGAGCGGACTGGCGCCGAAGACAATCCGCAACGCGCACGGCGTCCTCCGCGCAGCACTGGGCAGGGCCGTCACCTGGGGCCTCGTGCCGCGCAACGTCGCCGCCCTCGCCACGCCGCCCAGGGCCCAGTCCCCCGAATTCCGCACGCTGACGGTCGAGGAGGCCAAACACTTGGGCCGGACTACCCAGGGGAATCGCTGGGCACCTATGCTCCTGCTCGCCCTCACCACCGGCCTGCGTCAGGGGGAGTTATTGGGGCTGAAGTGGGGCGACATCGACTTCGCCGCTGGCGTGCTGCAGGTCCGCCGACAGTACGAGCGGGACGGTGCGTTCTCCGCGCCCAAGGCATCGAGCCAGCGTCGCCTCGACCTCGCCCCGGACGAGGTCCGCGCGCTGGAGATTCAACGCGCGGCGCAGGGTCAAGACCGTGAACGATATGGCGACCGATATATCGACCAGGATCTGGTCTTCTCCACCCACAAAGGGCGTCCGCTGATGCACCGCAACGTCTTCCGGGAGTTCAAGCGCCTCCTCCAGAAAGCGGCCTTGCCCAACATCCGCTTCCACGACTTGCGGCACACCAACGCGACGCTGCTGCTCGGGCAAGGTGCGCATCCGAAGGTGGTCCAAGAGCGACTCGGGCACAGTCAGGTCGGCATCACGCTCAACACCTACAGTCATGTCCTGCCGGGGCTGGGGCGCGAGGCGATCGAGCGCCTGGGGGCGGCTCTCCACAACGGCGAGAGGGACGGGACGACGGTGTCGATAGACGCGAGCGAGTAGGAGCCGCAGGACGATGCAGAAGGCTAGTCACCCAGCGATCCGAGCACGCCCCACAAGTCCAGGGCCGCCGACGATGCTGTCGGCGGCCCTGGACTTGTGGGGCCGCTTGTATGGATGGTCACGGACTTGGCATTAGTCCGCGTGTATCGGCACGCCGTGGCGTGATTTGCCTGGGCGCTTTGGCCCCTGGCACCAAGCGGGCGTTTGGGATGCGCCGCTCGTCGCACTCCAGCAGCACGCTGAGAAAGTGGGCTAACCTCGCTGCGCTATCCACAAGTAATCGCGTCGGCGAACCCACGCCGGATCCCGCCCCACCCTTTTCTTAAGGCTACATATCCGTTCGACAATGACACAGCCGTCAAACTCACCGAGGCTGGAGCACGCCGACCCAAATAGAGATCCGGTGTGATCGGCACAGCGTTACTGGTGGCCGTGCGGCAGCGATGGGATACCGCAGAGCCTTGGGAGACGGCTTTCGCCGAAATGGCAGTACGTTTGGCAGTAAGATGCCCCTCGGCAGCAATGCCGAGGGGCGAGGTCAGGTCTTTTTTTGTTGCCCTGCTTAGGGAAACCAGGGGTGGGCACGACTGGGCTCGAACCAGTGACCTCACGGATGTGAACCGTGCGCTCTAACCAACTGAGCTACGCGCCCTCGCTTGCAGGCGTCAGTATAGCAAAAGCCGTATAAATGGCGCAAGGGTCGTTTGTGCGACCTGTCGCGGCGACCTGTTCTGGCGCAAGGTGCTGCGCGCGCCCTACACTTCATCCCTGAGACGTGGCGGCCCGCGCTGGAGGAGGGGAGATGCTGCTCGATTATCACATGCATCTGGAGCGTGGGCCATTCACGCCCGTGTGGCTCGATCGCTTCCTGGCGACCGCACACGCGCGCGGACTGGCGGAGATCGGCATCAGCGAGCACATCTATCGCTTCCGCGAGTCGCAGCAAGCCTATGGCGCGTGGTGGGGCGATGTCGGCGCGAGCGCGCGTATCGGGCCGGACGCGCAGCCGCAGCCCGGCACCCCCGCCTTCGCCGCGCGCTGGTGGACCGAGCGGGGTACGCAATCGCTGCTGGAGTACACGACGTTGGTGCGCGAGGCCGGGGAGCGCGGCCTGCCGGTGCGGCTCGGCATCGAGGCCGACTACTTTCCCGGCGCGGAGGGGGCGATCCGCGCGATCGTGGACCGGGCACCGTTCGATTACGTCATCGGGTCGGTCCACTGGATCGGCACCTGGGGCTTCGATTTGCTCGGGGTCGAGGGGTTGTGGGACGGGCGGGATGTCGATCGGATGTACCGCGAGTATTTCGCGCTCCTCGGGCAGGCGGCGCGCAGCGGTCTCTTCAACATCATGGCCCATCCCGACCTGATCAAGGTGCTGGGGCACCGGCCCTCCGCCGCGCTCGATCTGGAGGCGCTCTACGCCGCCGCCGCGGCGGCGTTCGTGGCGGGCGGTGTGGCGGTGGAAGTATCCACGGCGGGGTTGCGGAAGCCGGTCGGGGAGCTCTATCCCGATCCGGCCTTTCTCCGTGCCTGTCAGCGGCGTGGCGTGCCGCTTAGCCTCGCGTCCGATGCACACCAGCCGGAGGATGTGGGGCTCGATTTCGCGCAGGCGGTGGCGCTGGCGCGGGAGTGCGGGTACCGCGAGGTCACCGCGTTCGCGGGCGGGAGGGGGCGCGCGGTGCCGCTCGGCTGACGGCGGTAAGCGCAGAAAAGATGTGGGGTCGGCACGGTGTTATGGGCTGTGTCGGCCCTGTGTCTGTCCTTGCGTCGGCAGGGGTATGCTCCGCTGCGAGTGATGGCGTGGACCATGCGAAAAACGCGCTGACCGCGTGATCTCGGCGGTGCTGATGTGGGCGGGTCATGGCATGCCATAGGGCGTGGCGACACCAGGGACGGTGGCGATGGTCCTGCGTGGGAGTGGCCTGGCGGCGGGTGCGTTGGCTATCTGGCTGGCGGCGGGTTCGGTGTTTGGTGGCGGCGCGGGCACGCCGCCCACACAGGAGGGTATCCCGGTGACGAGCGAGGCGACGGTGGAGACGCTCGATCTCGATGCCTATCGGTGGCAGAATCGGATCATCCTGATCTTTGCCCCGGCGGCGGGCGACACGATGTACGCCCAGCAACTGGCGATCTTCGCCACGCGCGAGGCGGAGCTGGCCGAGCGCGATCTGCTGATCGGGCAATTCCCCGCCGACGAGCAGGGTTCGTTCGCCGGGCAGCCGGTGGCGCGGGCGGGCGGGGCGGCGTTGCGCGAGCGCTACGATGTGGCGGGAGGGGACTTCGCGCTGATCCTGATCGGCAAGGATGGCGGCGTGAAGCTTGCCGCCGCTGAGCCGGTGAGCACCGCGCGCCTCTTCGAGTTGATCGACAGCATGCCGATGCGGCAGCAAGAAGAGCGGGGCGAGTAGCCTGGCGGCACGGCCGAACGGACAGGAGGGGCGGGGCGTCATTGCCTCGCCCCTCCTCATTTAACCGGATTATGTAGTCGGATTGTGCGTTCGACCTTTACCGTTGAATTTTCTCGGGGTCGAGTTCGTCGGGGGCGTGTGGTGCTGCTTCAGGCTCGCCCGTGAATGCCTCTTGCAGTGCGAGATAGGAGATGCCGATCGCGGCGGCGTCTTCGAGGAGGGCGAAGGGCAGATCTGGCAGCTTCGTCCGCGTGGCGATCGCGTGCCGATAGGCGTAGCCGGCGAACGAGCCGCCGAGCGCCCCGAGCGCGCCGAGCGCCGCGCCGATCGCGGGCGACTGTCCCTCCGCGCGCGATACCGCCGACCCGACGAGCGAGCCGAAGGCGATGCGCCCGCTGAGCGGTGCTGGAGCGGTGCGGGAAGGGGTGGCCGGGAGCTTGTCGGCGACATCCTCGCCGAGGGCGAAGAGCCCGGTAAGGTAGAGGGCGGGGCGCGTGGCGAGGCGACTCCACGGTTGCTCGATACCGCGCAGCAAGGGGCGCGGGCGTTCCGGTTGCGCGGCGAGGGTCATCACGGCGAGCGCGGTCGCCGAGCGCAGCCCGGTCGCCACACCGAGGGCGAGGGCGCGACCATACGTCGCGACCGTGGAACGTGTTTGCTCACTCGACATCGTTTCGTCTCCATTCTTGCGCCCACCCGCACGCAATCGGTGGTGCTTCATGCCAGCGGTGCAAGAACGGTGCCGATAGGATCGCGAGCGGTCTTCGCGCGCGCCGCAAGGGCGCGAGTGGGTCTGGTTGCGCGGTGGCAGCGGCGGTACTCGTTGCCGCCGGGCCGTGCGCGGATTCTGGCTGCTCGTGCCCGACGCGCGCCAGGTCGTGCTCTGTCATGTGGAATTGTCCGAAAGGACAGGTTATGGCCCCGTCTCAAGGGCGGTGTGACAGCGGAACGTTTTCTCTACAGTACTGTTGCAGCCTGCTGTAGGTGCTGCCGCTTGCCATAGTAGAGATGAGGTTTTTGTGTCGGAAACGATCGCTGTGCCGCGCCGGTCTCTGGTTGTACGTGTCGGGGTCGCCACGCGCCGGCGCTGTTTACCACTCGAATAGCTCACCGCGAGCCACGAGTATCCGCCGCCGATCAGGGGTGGATGGGGCGGTTCGTGCTGACAGGCGCGTCGCCTCGTTGGGCGATCGCCCAGCCCTCGTGCGTGTTGTGCTAACGCACCCCTGCCCCCCCCCCCCCGTACAACCCGGCGACCACGACGCGCCTATCCCCGCGTGGGATGCGTGCGCGTACCCCGGTGCGCTGCGCCCGGACCATAGGCTTTCCCGAAGACTATTTGCTGTCGAGAAACGGGCGACGCTGTCGCCTGGCGGATGATGATGACTGAAAGGCGAGGATGCTATGTCGACCAGCGGGAGTGTGCGTGTCTCGTCCCTCTTCGTCCGCATGATGATGGAGCGCCGCGCTTTGCGGCCTGTGGGAGGCACCACCGATGGCAGGATTTGCCAACGACGAGCGCTACGAGCGCCGCACCTTGCAGGGGATCGCGACGGTCGAGGAGCTGGCGCGCGTCAAGGAATTGGTCGTCCGCCTGACCCGCCCATCCGACCTGGTCGTCCTCAACGCCGACAATCCGCTCGTCGCGGCGATGGCACGGGCGACCACTGCGCCGGTCCTCTTCTTCAGCTGTCAGTCGGCCAATCCGACGATCGCGGCGCACCTCGCGGCGGGTGGGCGGGCGCTGCTCGCCGAGGATGGGGCGATCGTGCTGGCCGAAGGGGCGCGTCGCCTGCCGCTCGTGCCGCTGGACGAGGTGCCGTTCACCTTCGGCGGGCGGGCGACCCACATGGTCGAGAACGCGCTGGCGGCGACGGGCGCGGCGCTCGGGCTCGGGCTCGATCCGGCGACGATCGCGGCGGGGCTGCGCGATTTCCGCAACTCGCCGGAGCAGAACTTCGGACGCCTCAACGTCTTCGATCGCCGCGCCGCCCTGCACCTCCTCGCGTTCGGGCGCGGCTACGTCGCGCCGGGCGCGCGGTTGCTGGCGATCATTGGCACCGCCGGGGATCGCGCCGACGCGGTGCTGCGCGGTATCGGGCGGCAGGCGGGCGCGGAGGCCGCGTTCGTCTGGGTGCGCGGCACCGAACAGTATCCGCGCGGGCGGAGTGGCGAGGCGATGAATCGGCTCTTCGTGGATGGGATCGTCGCGGGGCGTGACGGCGCGACGGGAAGCTATGCGCTTGTCGCGGATGAGCTGGCGGCGGTCGAGGCGGCGCTGACCGGGGCACGACCCGGCGACGCGATCGCGATGATGTGCTTCGAGGATCAGGCGGCGGTGCTGGCACGGCTGGCGACGCGCGGCTCCTCGCTCGCGGGCTGACCCCGCTCCGACCGCCATCCCCGGTTATCCGTGATGTTTATGCGTGATATAGTGGTGTTCGTAAGGGCGGTAAACGCATAAGGGTACGTCAGGCGGGAGGGTCCGTTGATCGAGAGCGGGGTAGGGACGGTCGCCGCGTTCGGCGAGCGACTGCTGGCGAACGTCGAGCGCGTGATGATCGGCAAGCGCGCGGTGATTGAGTCGAGTTTGGTGGCGCTGCTCTGTGAGGGGCATATCCTGCTGGAAGATGTGCCGGGCGTCGGGAAGACGACACTGGCGCGCGCCTTGGCCCGCTCGGTCGGCGGCGATTTCCGGCGGGTGCAGTGTACCCCCGATCTGCTCCCCTCCGACATCAGCGGCATCACCTTCTACAATCAGCGGCGCGGCGAGTTCGAGTTCCGGCCCGGCCCGATCTTCGCCAACATCGTCCTGGCCGATGAGGTCAATCGCGCCACGCCGCGCACGCAGAGCGCGCTGCTGGAGGCGATGGCCGAGCGGACGGTGACGATCGAGGGGGAGACGATGCCCCTGCCGCGCCCCTTCCTCGTCCTCGCCACCGAGAATCCGATCGAACTGGAGGGCACCTTCCCGTTGCCGGAGGCGCAGCTCGATCGCTTCTTGCTCCGCCTCTCGATCGGTTACCCGGACGCCGTCGATGAGGAGGCGCTCCTCGCGCGCTTCGGGGCGGGCGACCCGCTCGCCGCGCTGGAAGCGGTCGCCACGCCCGCTGAGCTGATCGCCGCGAGCAACGCCGTGCGGACCGTGACGATCAGCGCCGATCTGCGCCGCTACCTGACGACCATCGTGCGCGCCACGCGCACGAGCGACGCGGTGGACCTGGGCGCGAGCCCGCGCGGCACCCTGGCGCTCGGTCGCGCGGCGCAGGCGCTGGCGGCGCTACGCGGGCGCGACTACGTCCTCCCCGACGACATCAAGACGCTGATCCCCGCGACCCTGGCTCATCGCATCATCCTCAGCCCGGAAGCGCGCCTCCGCGGCCGCACCGTCTCCGATCTCCTCGGCGAGATCACGGAGGGGATCGCGGTGCCGGTGGAGGGGTGAGTCGGCAGTCGTGGTCGTCGGTCGTTGTTTGAAAAGTAGCGAGCGATGTCCTCCACCGATTCGATCACGATCGTACGGTAGCGGTGTGCCTTGGAAGAAGTCGAAATGCGCGCCATCCTGCCCCCCTCGCCGCCGATGCCCTTCGCGATCGTGACCGGTGCGCCAGCTTCCGGCAAATCGTCCGTTGTGCGCGCCCTTCTCGCGCAACGACCGGATTTTCTGGTCTTCGATGCGGATCGCCTGCTCGACGCAGCCTCGGAACTGTGCGGTCTTGGCGTCGCTGTCGAAAGCGAACTCTGGCCGCCATATCGGATCATCTGGCTCACGTTCTTGCGGCTGATCGCCGATAACGGTCGCCTACCGGTCTTGTTCATGCCGCTGGAACCGCGCGAGTTGCCGCCGTCCTGGCAGGCGTCCGTGCGGTGGTGCCTGCTCGATTGCGATGAGGCGACACGCAGGCTGCGATTACGGGCACGCGATTGGCAACCAGCGGCGATCGATGAAGCGATCGCCGATGCGGTCGCCTTACGCCAACAGATCGCCGAAGTGATCGATACGAGTCAACAGGAACCCGAGTCGGTGGCTACGCTGCTCACTGCCTGGCTCGCCCGATCGTCCGAGTTGCGAGAGTGATAGTGCGGCGATTTTTACCCGGCTCTGGTGAGTGGTATAGTCACAACTCACGCACAGGTTGTCGCAAGCGAGTCGTCCATAGTTCGTGGCTATTGGCCTATATTGCTTGGTATAACAGCGATGTTCTTCAATGCCATCTGGTTCTACGGTGCGACGATTCTCCTCTTCTTCGGGATGGCGACGCGCCAGCCTTCTCTCACGCTGCTCGCGACCCTGCTGCTGCTGACGGCGGGGGTGTCGTGGTTGTGGAGTCGCTGGTCGCTGCGCGCGGTGACGTATCGGCGGCAACTCGACGTGACGCGGGTCTTCCGCGACGAGGAGTTGACGCTGCGCCTGGAACTGGTGAACAAGAAGCTGCTGCCGCTGGCCTGGATCGAGGTCGAGGATCAGTTCTCCGATCGGCTGCTCGCGGTCGATCGCCGCGCCACGCCCGCGACCGATCCGGCCTTGCGCCTCTTGCCCTACCTCACCTCGTTGCGTCCCTACGAGCGCGTCGCCTGGACGGCGACGATTCGCTGCCCGCACCGGGGTGTCTACCGTTTCGGGCCGACGACGCTGCGCTCGGGCGACATCTTCGGCTTTCATCGGCGTCAGGAGCGGAGCGAGGACTTCGCGTCGATCATCGTCTACCCGCGCGTGGTGTCGCTGGATGAGCTGGCGATCCCGCCGCGCGGCGCGTTCGGCGACACGCGCTCGCGACGGGCGCTGATCCTCGATCCGCAACGGACGGTCGGGACGCGCGACTACCGCCCCGACGATTCATTTCGAGCGATCCACTGGAAGGCGACCGCGCGCGCCGGGGGACTCCAGGTACGCGTCTTCGAGCCGACCACGGTGACGCAGCTCGGCATCTTCCTCAATGTAGATACGCCCCGACAGCCCTGGCGTGCGCTCGATTCGGTCGATTTCGAGCCGCTCGTCAGCGTGGCGGCGTCGCTGGCGGCGCGCGCGCTGGCCGAGCGCTACGCGGTCGGGGTGTACTCGAATCGCCTGCTGGCCGGATCGAGCCGAACCCTGCGGATCCCGCCGGGGAGTGGTCCGACGCAATTGGCGCGGACATTGGAGGGACTGGCGAAGCTTTCTGCGTTTACCACGAGCGATTTCGCCAGGCACTTCCGTCAGGAGACGCTGGCGTTCCCGTGGGGCTCCACGATCGTGCTGATCACCATCGCCATGCCCCCGGCGCTCGCCGCGACCCTCGAAGCGTTGCGCGGCAACGGACAGCGGCTCGTCCTGGTGATGCCCGAGGGGACCATCGCCCCGCCCGTGCGCGGCCTGGTCGTCCATCGTCTGCCCGCCGCCCTGTTCGAGGCGGAGTCGCGCCGCGAGCAGGAGCCGCGCTATGGCGGCCGGGCGATTCCCGGCCTGCCCACCGCTCGGGTACAACCGGAGCCGGGAGCGCGTCAGGAGGTGGCACGATGACCGCCGCGATCGCGCCGCGACGCGCGCGACTCGATTGGAGTCTGGAAACGCTCGTCGTCTTGCTCGTCGGGGCGGAAGCGGCGATCATCGCCTTGCTGACGGTCGCGGTGTTCAGCGGCCTCGCCTTGCCGGATGGCGGTTTCTGGTTGGGCTGGATTTTCCTGGTCCTCCTGCTCGGCACGAATCTGCAACGGGCGATGGACTCTTATCGCTTCTTCAGTCCGCAGTACGAGCTCCTCTCCATCGTGGCCCTCGCGGCGTTGCTGTTGGCGACGATCCGCGTGATCGTCTTCGGTCAGCGCCCTCCGACCGACCTCGGATGGTTACAGGCGGCGTGGCGGGCGCTCGCCCGTCCGTCCGATCCGCTCTCGTTGCCGACCTGGTACGCGATCGTCCTGGTCGCCTACGCCTGGTGGCGTGGGCGCTCGCGCGATGACCCCTCGGTCGATGCCGCCTACCGCACCTTGCGCGCGGGCACGCCCTTCACCATCGTGGCGATCCTGGCGACGATGACGGTGGCCGGGAGCGGCAATGATGACGTCTTGCGGCGCGGCCTCTACGGTGGGGCGATCGCCTTCCTGGGTCTGACGCTATCGGCGATCGCCCTGGGGCGCTTGCGGGTCGAGCAGGCGCGCGGTGCGCTGACGCTGACGCCGCGCTGGCTGCTAACCTTTCTCGCACCGATCGCGGCGCTGCTGCTGGTCGGCACGCTGGTGGCGGGGATTTTCACGCGGCGCTTCCTCGAAACGCTCCTCTGGCTCCTGACGCCGGTCTTCAAGGTGATCGATTTCTTGCTGCTGGTGCTGGTCTATATCGCGACCGGGTTCGCCTGGGTGCTCTTCACGATCCTCTCATTCCTGATCGCGCATCTCGGCGGGGGCAATAACGCCCCGCCGCCGCCCCGCGCCGCGCTCGCCACCCCGGCGGCGGATCCGCTGGCCGGGACGCAGCCGATACAGGCTCCCGATGGTCTGCGTTACGTGCTGGTGGCGGCGATCCTGATCGGCCTGTTGTTCGTCCTGACGCGCTTTCTGTGGCGTCGCCGCCCGCGTCGCCCCGTGGAGTTGGGTGAGGAGCGCGAGTCGATTTTCAGCTGGGATCTGCTGGCGGCGGGGGCCGCCGATCTCCTCAACGGCCTCGGCGCGCGCTTCCGCCGCTCGCCCGATCCGCTGGCCGGGTTACGGGGCGATGCGCGCTGGCAACATACCGTCGCGATCCGCGAGATGTACACGCGCCTGCTTAAACGCGGTGCCGACGCGGAACACCCGCGCGCTGTCGATCAGACGCCCGATGAGTACGTGCCGGTCGTCGGCGCGACCGCACCCCTGGCGGCGGTGCGCGCCCTGACCGAGCGCTACGATGGCGCGCGTTACGATGTGGCGCCCGCGACCGCCGAGGATGCCGCCGCCGCGCGCGCCGCCTGGGAGGCGATCGAGCGCACCCGCCGGGGCGACACGCGCGACTGAATCCGATCTGGTTCTCCACAACGAATCGAATCAGGACTGATGCTGTACGTTTCATCCGGTAGGCCGATGGTAGAGCAACGCGCGTTGTGCGTGGCCCGGTCGGCCCGATGGCGCGGGGTGCCGAGGTTGAAGTACCCCGGAGGGCAGCCACTACCCATGAAGGGCACAATGCCCCCGGCTGGGGCAGCCATAGGCGGCACCGGCGCAGCTCACCCGCACGGGCTGGGCTGTCCCCTGACTTTTCCGGGCACTCCAGGCGTGGTAGTGGCGATGTCCCCTCTCCTCGGATGGGGAGAGGGGTGGCGCGGAGCGTCGGGGTGAGGGTGCAGGCGGTAGCCTCCCACGCCGGGGGGTTCAACCCCCGGCTAGCGGGTGCCTCACGGCACCGGCGGAGCCCTCTGGCAACTCCTGACGAGCGAGGCAGGGCTGACGATCCGGCTTGGTGAGCCGATCACGCTGCAACAGGGGGCGGCGTATACCTTGCCAGATGGTACTACCGGCGAGTTGCGCGTTTTCCGGCCCGGTTCGCACCTGCGCCTCACCTGGCAGTCGCCCGGCCGGGCCAGACCGGCCACCGTCCAGGTGCGCGTGCTCCCGGCGAAAACCGGCGCGACCTTCAGCGTCCATCAGGAGGGGCTGCCCGATGGTGCGACGCGGGCCACGATGAAGGCGCATCGGGAGGCCGCCATCGCGCGTCTCGCGGCGCTGCTCTGAAAAGCTTCCGGGCGTGGCTGGTAGCCTCGTGACCCCGCGCCCCGCGCCCCGCGCCCCGCGCTCTGCGCTCTGCGCCCCCTGCGTCGTCTTGCCGCTCTCTCGCCCCACCCCGCCCGATCGGGTACTATTATCGGCCCGTAGCGAGGGTGACCCGCAGCGGCGGTGTGCGCCGATGGTGTGCAGGAGGGGAGCGAGATGACGGCGGAGGCGACGGTGAGCGGTGGTCCGGTGGCACCATCAGGGGTGCAGTATACGATCGAGCAGGGGGCACAGCGGGCCGTGATCACGGAGGTCGGCGCGACGCTGCGGAGCTACGAGGTCGACGGCCAGGCGTTCGTGGACGGCTTCGAGTCGAGCGAGATGAGTTCCGGCGGGCGCGGACAGGTGCTGGCACCCTGGCCGAATCGGCTGGCCGGTGGCAGCTACGATTTCGCGGGCGCGCGCCACCAAATCGCGATCAGCGAGGCGAAGACCGGCAATGCGAGTCACGGACTGGTGCGCTGGGCGAACTGGCAGCTCGCGGCGCAGGACGCGGCGAGCGTGATGCTGGGGCTGACGCTGCACCCGCAGTCGGGCTACCCCTTCGCGCTGGCCCTGGCGCTGACCTACCGCCTCGCGGACGATGGCCTGACGGTTAGCACGTCGGCGCGCAACGTCGGCACGTCCGCGCTGCCGTTCGGGCTCGGTTTCCACCCGTACTTCACGGTCGGCACGGCGCTGGTAGACGACGCGACCTTCACCCTGCCCGCCGCGACGAGCCTGCCCGTGGACGAGCGGATGATCCCGACTGGCCGTGAGTCCGTCGCCGGTGGTCCGCTCGACTTTCGCAGCGCGCGCCCGATCGGCGACACGATCATCGATACCTGTTTCACCGAGCTGGCGCGGGATGAACAGGATCGCGCGCGGATCGTGCTGGCCGGGCCGGGCGGTGGCCCCGCACTCACGCTGACGCTCGATGGGGCGTTCGACTTCGTGCAGATCTATACCGGCAACAATCTGCCCGATCCGGCCACGCGGCGGCGCGGCCTCGCCATCGAGCCGATGACCTGCCCCGCCAACGCCTTCAACACCGGCGATGGCCTGATCGTGCTGGCACCGGGCGAGGAGTTCGCCGCCGCGTGGAACGTCCAGGTCACGCGGTAGGGTTGTCTCTCTAGGGTTGTTTCTGCTGCCGTGGGGTTGTCGCTATCGCAAGGCCGTTTGACGCCCGCGCCGTGGCGGGCCACAATGCGCCGGGTGAGTCCGGCTCGCGACCGCGATCATCGTCACGCCGCGCCCGCCGATTCGTCTCGATCCTATCAGGGGATCGCTCGCCGTTGAAGGTTCTGGGAAGAGGGAGGAAACCGGGAATGAAGTTGCTGACTTTCCGCACCGCATCCGGCACGCGCGCCGGACGCCTGGAGGGCGACACGGTCATCGAGTTGCCGGATAGCGATGTGGGGGCGATCCTCGCCGACGGGCGTCTGGATGCCGTGGCAAGTCTCGATGGCGCGCACCACGCCTACGCCGATGTCGATCTCGCGCCGGTGATCCCCCGCCCGCCGAAAATTATTTGTGTCGGGCAGAACTACATGGCGCACATCGCCGAGATGGGCTCGCAGGCACCGAAGTATCCGACCCTCTTCGCCAAGTACACCCGCGCGCTCGTCGGCGGGCGCGATGAGGTGGTGCTGCCCAAGGCGTCCGAGAAGATGGATTGGGAAGTCGAGTTGGCGATCGTGATCGGCAAAGAAGGTCGCCACCTGACGACCGAGAACGCGCTGGACGTGGTCGCCGGCTGGACCGTCCTCAACGACGTGTCGGCGCGCGACTTCCAGCGCCGCACCGAGCAATGGTTGCAGGGCAAGACTTTCGAGCGCAGCACCCCGGTCGGCCCGGTGATGGTGACGAAGGACGAACTCGACGCCAGCGATCTCGCCCTCACCACCGAGGTCGACGGGCAGACCATGCAGTCGTCGCGCACCTCCGATCTCCTCTTCAAGCCGGCGGAGATCATCGCCTACATCAGCCAGATCTTCACCCTGGAGCCGGGCGACATCATCGCCACCGGCACCCCCTCCGGCGTCGGCTCGGGCCGCAACCCCCAGGTGTGGCTGAAGGCGGGACAGACGGTGATCTGCAAGGTCGAAGGGATCGGCGAATTGGTGAATCGCTGCGTGGCCGAGGCGTAAGGTTTCGGCGGGATGCGCGCCTGCGGGCGCATCCGCGAGGGTGCGTCCGCCGCTCCCTCCTCCGGCACGCATCGCACTGTACCAACGATCAGTGTCGGCGCGCGGCGGAGTCGCTATCATGGCAACCACGGAGGCCATTGCGACGCCTCCTTCGCCGTAGTTGTACTCGGAGCGATCATGCGCGGGACACTCGACAAGCGCTACAACCTCGATGGGATCAGCTTCCTCGCGTTCATCACGGGTCCGACCTTGCCGTACTGCGCCCAAAAAGCTGGGCCGTGGTCTGGCGATGGCGGGCGGGGCGGGGCGCTGGGGCGCTGACGATCCGGGCAACTATCGCGCGCAGACAGCGGACAGACAGCAAGACGTTGAACGTCGTGGGCCAGTCGGAAGGGCTCCCGGCGTTTTTGTTTGTCCGCCGAACGCGCCGGATTCCCGCCCCACGGCTGCCCCGACACTGAGCGCGCCCGTACCGACCGGGCGTGCGGAGAGGGAGAAGCACGATGTTGATCGCACGGCTGGACGCGGTGGGGCTGCGCTATGGCACGCGGCGGATCTTCGCCGATCTGAGCCTCAGCCTGAATGATGGCGAGAAGATCGGGCTGGTGGGGCCGAACGGCGCGGGGAAATCGAGCCTGCTGAAGCTGCTGGCGGGGGTCGAGCGCCCCGATGGCGGCGAGCGCACGCTGCGGCGTGGGGTGAAGGTCGCCTATCTGGCGCAGGAGTATGCGGGGGAGGGGGCGGCGAGCGCGCTCGCCGAGGTGCTGCTCGGTCGCCCCGATCTGCTGGCGCTGGAAGCGGAGGTGACGGCGAGCGAGGCGGCGCTGGCCGACCCCGCTCTGGCGGACGACTTCGATGCGCTTGGTCATGCGGTGGAGCGGCAGGCGGCGGCGCTCGAAGCGTACGAGAAGGGGGAAGGGCAGCGTTTTCGCGACGACGCGCGGACCTTGCTCGATCGGCTCGGCCTGCCGGGCGCGCTCCAGGCGCGGCCGCTCGCGGCCCTCAGCGGCGGGCAGCGGAAGCTTGTCGGGCTGGCGCGCTGCCTGCTCGCGCGCCCCGACTTACTCCTGCTCGATGAGCCGGATAATCACCTCGATCTGGCGGGGAAGGAACTGCTGGAGGCGACCCTGCGCGATTTCAAGGGCGCGGTGATCCTGATCTCGCACGATCGCTATCTCCTCGATGACACGATCGCGCAGATCGCCGAACTCGATACCGGGCGGCTGACCCTCTACGAGGGGAACTATTCGAGCTACGTGACGCAGCGCGAACTGGCGTTGCTGCGCCAGCAGGAGCAGTTCGTCGCGCAGCAGAAGGAGATCGCCCGCCTGGAGGAGGCGGTCGCGCGCTTCAAGCTCTGGGCGAGCATCGTGGTCAACGAGCGGCACATCAAGCAGGCCCGCAATAAACAGCGGCAGATCGACAAGATGGACAAGGTCGAGCGCCCGGTCCTCTCGCGGCGGCAGCTCGGCCTCGCGTTCCAGGCGGGGCAACGCGGCGGTCAGAAAGTGCTGGAAGCGCGGCACCTGGCGCGGGCGTTCGACGAGCGCCTGATCCTGCTCGATGTCGATTTCACCCTCTGGCGCGGCGAGCGGGTCGGGATCGTCGGCGGGAACGGGGTCGGCAAGTCGGTCCTGTTCAGCCTGCTGCTCGGGCAGGCCGTGCCGACCGAGGGGCAGGTCTGGGTCGGGCCGTCGATCACCGTCGGGTCGTATTCGCAGGGGCATGAGTCGCTCGATCTGACGGAGACGCCGGTCGGCTTCGTTCGCGATCTCCGCCCGATGACCGAGGAGACGGCGGTCGCCATCCTGGGACGCTTCCTCTTCCAGTATCTCCAGATGCGCGAGCCGATCGCCAAACTGAGCGGCGGCGAGAAGAGCCGCCTGCAACTCCTGCGCCTGATGATCGGCGGCTTCAACTGCCTGCTGCTCGATGAACCGACCAATCACCTCGACATCGCCGCGACCGAGGTGCTCGAAGGGGCGCTCGCCGATTTCGACGGCACGGTGCTGACGATCTCGCACGATCGGTACTTCCTGGATCGCACCTGCACCCGCATACTGGAGTTGGCCGATGGCGAGGTGGCCGAGTATTTCGGCGGTTACAGCGACTATCTGGCGGAGAAGGAGCGCCGGAAAGAGGCCGCGCGCCTGGCCGAAGAGGAGGCCGCACGCCAGCGCGCGGAAGCCGCCGCGCAACGGGCGCACACCCCGATGGCGCAGGGGCGACGCCGGGGGTGAGCGCTTCTCAGCGACTCGCCCACCGTCGCCGATTGATCGGCACTGTACCAAGAGCTGAGCGTGGTGCGGCGTAGAGAACGAAGCGGCCCGGATTACCGCATTGGGCCGCTCCACACCTTGTCCCGCGCTTGAGGCGGTGGGAACCGCCGCTGCACAGGAGATCGTGCACGGTGGTGCGACCAGCGCGAGGCCGGATGCGTGCCGTCTACTTTCCTTGTGGATGGAGCACGACGACCGGGATCGGGCGCGAGGTGGCGCGCGCATAACTGGCGTAGCGCGGGAACATGGTGACGAGTTGCTCCCAGAGGCGGTCCCGCTCCGCGCCGGTCGCCTCGGTCGCGCGCACGGTCCAGCGCCGCCCGCCCACCTGGACGCGCGCCGCCGGGTACGCTTGCAGGTTGTGCCACCAGGCCGGGGCGTTGGCCGAACCGCCGAGCGAGCCGACGACCACCACGTCCGCACCGTCCACAAGGTAGATCAGCGGCGTGATCCGGTTCTGGCCGCTGCGGCGTCCGCGCGTGGTCAGGAGCAGGACCGGCGCGGTCGGCGTGAGCCAGCCGCCGATCCGGCCCCCACTGAGGCGGTACGCCGCGATGTGGAGGGCGCTGAAGGCGCGCAGCCCCTGACGAAAGGGGCCGCGAAACGCGCGTCCGGTGTGGCGTGGGGACATCGAGTCCTCCCTAACGGTTTCAGGTACGCGGTGGTTTCTGCGTCGTGTCGGTCGGTCGCGCCGCATCGTCGCGCTGGCGCTGGCGGAGGGCATCGCGGACGCGCTCCCAGCGCCCACGCGCGCGTCCGCTCTGTTCCGTCGTGATGTCGTGGCGACTATACCGGGCCTCGATGAAGTCCGTCGTCAGGGCGGTGAGGTCGCCTTGCGCCTCGGGAACGTGCGGGGCGAGTCGGGCGGCATACTCTTGCGGCGTCTGGCCCGTCCCGCGCCCGAAACCCTGCGCCCCGGCCCGGCGGATGAGGCTGAGGTAGTAGCGGACGACTTGCGTGCGCGGATCGCGCGCGGGGAGGAAGCGCCCGAGCCGTGCGCCGCCCGCGCGACTCGCGCGCGTGGCCGCGTTCGCTCGACGTGGTAGGCGCTCGCCGATCCTGGTCGCCAGGCCACGCAGGCGCTCGAGGAGCGCCGCGAACCAGCCGCGCAGCCAGGCGAACGGCCCGCCGCGCCCGAGCCCGCCGCGTAGCAGGGCGCGGTTGTCGAGCCAGCCGCGCAGGAGCCAGAAGACGAGCGCCGCCGCGAGGACCGCGAAGAGGGTCCAGCGCAGGAGATCGAGCAGGGGGAAGCCGGTGCTCTCGGCGGGCGGTGGCGGCGGCGGCGGCGCGGCTGGCGCGGGCGGGATTGTGTCGGTGGTGCCGCTGCCGCCGAGCCGTGCGAGGAGCAGGAAGAGCGGGGCGGTCGCGCCGATGCCGATGAGGGCGAGCAGCCAGATCAAGGCGCGCAGCACGAGCGCCAGGAGATCGAGCAGCCCGATGCCGTAGGCGGTGGGGAGGATGAACGCCAGAGCCATCGTCAGGGCCATGAAGAGGAGGCTGATCCGCGCCCAGCGCCCGCCGAGTCCGGCGGCGATGACCGTCCCTTCGGCGTCCCAGCGCCGCCCGAGGAGGGTGTGCTGCGCCAGCGCGAGCAGGACCAGCCCCAGCGGGAAGTAGACGAGCGCGGCGAGGATCGGGCCACCGATCGCGGCGCGTCCGGCTTCGAGGAGTCGCCCCGGACCGACGGTGGTGATCCCGACGGTCGCGACGAGGAGCGCCCCGCCGATGAAGAAGCGGCGCGTGAGGGCTTCGAGGGGTGGCACATAGAGGGGATCGCGTTCCGGCTGTTCGCCGAGGCGCGCGAAATCCCTGGCTGTGGCGGTGCTGGCCGCCCACGCGCCGAGGATCAACAGGGCGAGGAGGACAGGGCGTATGCCGAGGTTGAGGGGCGAGCCGAGATCGCCCGCGCGCCCGCCGATCAGGGCATCGCCGAGGATACCGAGGATGACGAGCAGGCCGAGTTCGCCCGCGCGGAACCAGTGGCGGTCGAAGCTCTGCGGCAGGCGTTCGGCGAGGAACCAGGTGGACCACTGCGCCGCGAGGGCCACGACCGCGCAGTAGGCGACGAGGAAGACCCAACCGCCACCGCTCACCAATTGTGCGACGCTGGCGAGCGCCGAACCGAGCGCCGCGACGAGCGCCGCGAGCAGCAGGGCGCGCGCGATGAATTCCGGTGATGGGGCGACCTGCGTGCGCGCAGGGCTGCCGGTTTGTTGCTCGCTCATGCCAACACCTCCAGATCGGGCAGCGCATCGATGTGGTAGCGCAGCACCCCCGGTGGCGGGTTCCATTCGCCATCTTTGCCGTGGCGTGGCGTGCTGATGAGGATGACCGCGAGGGCCAGTCCGCCACGCCGCAGCCCGAGCAGCGCCTCGGTGAGGGCAGCGTCGCCCCGTCCGGTGATGACGATCACCGTGCCACCCCACGAGAGGCCCAGCTGTTCGCGGCGTAGCAGCGTGGTCAGCGGCGGGGTTTCTCCGCCGCTCATCTGCACCTCGGCCAGCGTTTCGAGGATGCCGATCAGGTGTGTACGTTCCTTGCGGGGCGGCAGGATCGCCGCGCGCTCGGGCACGAGCGTGGTCAACCCGGTCGGCAGCCCATCGTGAACGATCAGGTGATTGGCGAGCGAGGCCGCGACGACGATCGCCAGCTCGATCGCGTCGTAGCGGTTGCGGGCGACGTAGCCATCCTCGCGCAGATCGAGGCAGATCTGCGTCTCGCGCGCGATGGCGGACTGGTATTGCTTCACGACCAGTTGCCCGGTGCGCGCGGTGGCGGTCCAGTGGACGCGCCGCAACGGATCGCCGCGCCGGTACTCGCGCGTGCCGATGATCCGGCTGCTGTCCTCGAAGAGGGGTGCCGTGGCGGGCAGGGTGGCGAGCGGCGAGCGGGTCGGCAGGCCGAGCCGGAGCAGCGGCACCACGCGCGGGTAGACGAGGAGATCGTCGCGCGGCGCGAGGCGCAGCTTCTGGCGCGCGATCCCGAGCGGGTCGCCGGTTTGCAGGATCGTCGGGCCGATGTTGTACCGCCCGCGCCGGTAACAGATCAGCGTGTAATCGCCGTGCCAGCGCGCGCGCCCACCGAGGGTGATGACGCGGCGCTCGAACAGGGCGGCGCGGACTTCCACCGGCAACAACTCGTCCACCTCCAGCCAGAGGAGCGGCAGCGGGCCGTCGTTGTGGATCGTCAGCCGGACCGGCACGCGGTCGCCGGTGAAGGCGCGATCCACGAACGCGCGCGCGCCACGCAGCTGCCGCGCCGCGCCGCGCATCCAGAGGCGCGAGAGGAGGTAGATCGCCGCGAGCAGGTAGAGGATCGTGAAGAAGAACTCCACGCGGAAGAAGAGTGCGACGAGCAGTAAGAGTAGGAGGAATTGGCCGAAGTAGCGCATGGTGATCCAGGTGGCAGTGGTCAGTGGTCAGTGGTCAGTAGTCCGAGTGGTGTTGCAGGACGATAGCTGATTGGTGAGGGTGGGACGAATTTGCAGTTGAGGTCAGGTGGCGCGGGTGGTGGCATCGAGTTCGAGGGGGGTGCGGTCGAGGATCTCGGCGAGGATGCTGGTGGCGGTGCGACCGCGCAACTGACTCTCCGGGCGCAGGATCAGGCGGTGGGCCAGGGTGAGCGGGGTGAGCGTCTTGATATCGTCCGGGGTGACATAATCGCGTCCGCGCAGCGCGGCGAACGCCTGGGTCGCTTTGTAGAGCGCAAGGGAGCCGCGCGGGCTGGCCCCGGCGGCGAGATCGGCATGGGTGCGCGTGGCGCGGACGATCGTCAGGAGATAGCGTTCCAGCGAGGGATCGAGGTGGATATCGGTGACGCGGTCGCGCAGCCCCGCGATGATCGCACCATCGACCACGCGCCCGATCCGATCGATCGGGTGCGTCTTGCGGAGGTTCCGCAACACCAGCAACTCTTCATCCTCGGAGGGGTAGCCGAGCGGGAGGCGCAGGAAGAAACGGTCGAGTTGGGCCTCGGGGAGAGGGAAGGTGCCCTCGAACTCGATCGGGTTCTGCGTCGCCAGAACGAGAAACGGGCTGGGCAGGGGGCGTGTGACGCCGTCGATTGTCACCTGGCCCTCCTGCATCGCCTCCAATAGGGCCGACTGCGCGCGCGGCGTGGCGCGGTTGATCTCGTCGGCGAGGAGGAGGTTGGTGAAGACCGGGCCGGGCTGGAACTCGAAGCCGCCATCACCCTGGTTGTAGATGCTGACGCCGGTGATGTCGTTCGGCAGGAGATCGGGGGTGCATTGCAGGCGCTTGAAAGCGAACCCCATGCTCGCCGCCACCGCGCGCGCCAGCATCGTCTTGCCGGTGCCGGGGACATCCTCCAGGAGGACGTGGCCGCCGCAGAGGACCGCGACGAGGAGGAATTCGATCTGCGGGCGTTTGCCGACGATCACCGTCTCGACGTTGGAGGTGACCCGCTCGACGAAATCCTCGATCGGCGTCGTATCCTGCACTGTCGCCATCGCTCCGTATTTCCTCCCGCCATTCGGCGGTATCCCACCCATCCCGTCCGTAGTGTAGCAGGGTGGTGCGACCGCTGCGGCACCCTGGCGAGGCGAGGCGCCCGACTCTCGTTGAGAGCCGGGCGCGTCGCGCGAGTGGGAGACGCGCGGTGAATGTGGGGCAGGTTCGGGAAGGGCCGTTGCTACGAGCCAGCCGCGTTCTCGTTCGCCGGGGTCGAGTCGCGCAGGACACCCAGGATCGCCTCGTGGAGGAGGCCGTTGGTGGCGACGACCGCGCCCTTGAACGGGTCGAACGGGCCGTTCTCGTAGTTGGTCACGGTGCCGCCCGCCTCGGTGACGATCAGCGCGCCCGCGCCGCAATCCCACGGCCCGAGGTATTCCTCGTAGAAGCCGTCGTAGCGCCCGCAGGCGACCGCGCAGAGATCGATCGCCGCCGAGCCGTCGCGCCGGGTGCCTTGCGCGGCGAAGCTGAGCGCGTGCCAGTGCGCGAGCGCGATGTGGCGCACGGCGGCGTTGTAGGGGAAGCCGGTGGCGATCAGGCTGCGGATCAACTCGTCCGTGGCCGAGACGCGGATCGGGCGATCGTTGCGGAAGGCCCCGCCGCCCAACTCCGCGCGGTAGAGCTCGTCGCGCGTCGGGTCGTAGACGACGCCGACGATCGTGCGACCATCCTCTTGCAACGCGATCGAGACGGCGAAGTTCGGGTGCCCGTGCGCGTAGTTCGTCGTGCCGTCGAGCGGGTCGATCAGCCAGCGGTAGCAGGACTCGCCCGTGCGTGGCCCCGAGCCCTCCTCGGCGGTGACGAGATGATCGGGGAAGCGCGCGGTGAGCTGTCCGACGATCAGTGTTTCCGAGCGCTTGTCCATCTCGGTGACGAGATCTACCTGCCCCTTGAACGCGATCTGGCGCTCCTCGCCGAGCGCCTCGCGCAAGATCGTCCCGGCCTCGCGCGCCACCGCGATCGCCGCCGCCATGAAGTCGCCGTATTCGCTCATCGCATCCTCTCCTGTGCGCGGGCGGCATCGCCCGCTGCGTGGCAGTATACCCGGCAGCCGACACTGGCCGCAGGGGCCGTAACCGCGCTCTTGGTCGCCGCGTAGATAGCGCAGCAGCCGGGATCGCGCGGGGCGATTCGGCGACGATGCTCGGCGGAAAGGGTGCCATGTCATACTCGATCGCGCGCGAAGTCCGGCCCCGGGTACGCATCCTCCTGATCGCGCTGGTCGTGACCCTGATCCTCGGCTTCCTCCCCTTCACCGGGATCGTCACCTACCCCTTCCGTCTCTTCGTGACCTTCATCCACGAGGGCGGGCACGCGGTCGCCGCCGTGCTGACCGGGAGCCATGTGCGCGGCTTGCAGGTCGCGCCGAATGGCAGTGGTTTGGTCTATACGGTGGGCGGCGGCTGGTTCTCGCAAATGTTCGTGGCGAGCGCCGGGTATCTCGGGGCGATGGCGTATGGGGCGGCGCTGCTGATCATGATCCGGCGGGCGGTCGCCGCACGGCTCGTCCTCGGTGGCACGGCGATCTACGTGCTTGCGCTGACGATCTTCTTCGGGCTCTCCGACCCGTTCACCATCGTGGCCGGGCTGATCCTCGGTGGCCTGCTCTTCGTGGCGGCGCGCTACGCCACCCTGCAGATCGCCAATTTCCTGGTCGCCTTCCTGGCGGTGCAGTGCGTCAGCGGCGCGCTCTTCGATCTACGGGCGCTGATCTCCTTCTCCGCGCCGCTGACGCGCGGCCCGCAGACCGACGCGGCGAACATGGCCGCGCTGACGCATCTGCCGCCGATCGTCTGGGCGCTCGTCTGGACCGGCCTCGCGATCGTGATCCTGTTCGGGGCGCTGCGCGCGTATGCCACGCACACGGAGGCACCGCTGCCGTCGCGCTCGTTCGATCGGTACGGTCGCCTGAGCGTCTGAGTGTTCAGCGTCGCGCCGCGTCCAGCTCCGCGATGAACGAGTAGAGCGCCTCGTCCCAGGTGATGTCGCGCCCCTCGTGTTCGCACATTGCGTCGCGGTGCCGGGCGACGCGAACGACGATATCCGCGCTGCGCTCGCCGGGGAAGAAGCGATTGAGGCGGAGCGCGCGGATACGGCGGATCAGATCGCCGTAGACCGAGACGCGCCAGCGTTCGGCGGCTTCGTGGTGATCGCTGAGGCCGCGCCCTTGTTGGAACTCATCGATCGATCGATCGAGCTGCGGGTAGCTCTGGGCGCGCGCCGCGCCGACCGAGGTGAGGCCGGTGGCGCGCTCGAAGGTGCGGCGCGCGGTGAAGAGTTGTTGCGCGTCGGTGTCGGTCACGGGGAGATACTCGGTGACGTTCGCCTCGATCTCGTCCTGGCCCAACTCCTTCGCCGCCGCCACCCGCCGATGCCCATCGAGGACATAGTAGCCATAGCCGAGCTTGTAGAGATCGATCGGCGGAAGTGGCGTCAGACCCTCGTCCAGCAGTTTGAGGATACGCTGATAGCGTTCCTCATCCGGTTTGACGCGCTGCGTCGGGCGGAAATCGGCCCCCAGTTCCTTCGAGCGCCCCACGCTGCCGATGATGCGCGCCATGTCGACGGTACGGCTGCCGAGGATGCGCGGTGTGGTCAGTCCGGCGCGGGCCGCGTCATCCTCGAAGACCCGGAGTGGCGGGTTATCGGTCGCGGCCGCGAGATCGGGCTGGATCAGCAGCACCGGGCAGGGGGCATCGCGCACCACGCGCCCGGCCACACTGCCGACGAACAGGCGCGAGATGCCGTTGCGGACATCGCTCCCGAGGATGATCAGCGAGATCGCCTCGCGCCGCGCCGTCTCCACGATCGTCTCCGCCACCGGTCCGTGCATGATCATCGGCTGGGCGGCGATCCCCGCCGCGTGGAGCCTACTCGCGACCATCTCCAGAAAGGTGCGCGCGCGCGCTTCCTCCGGCGATACGATGCTCGTATCGGCTCGGGTATCGAACGGGCGCGGCAAATGACCCTCGCCGCGCCCGGTGGCGGCGAGGACGTGCAGCAGGATGATCTCGGCATCGAGCGCGCGACCGTACTCTTCGACGGTCGGGAGCTTCGTCTCGCTGATGGTGGAGTAATCGAGGGGGACGAGTAGTCGTTTCGGCGTGGACATCGGCACCTCGTGTTCGGGACATGGCTCCCGCGCGGCACTATTCGCCGCGCGGGGGCGCAGGATCAGGCGTTGGTCAACGCTTCCAGCCGATCGACCAGACGCTCCAGGACGCGGAACGTTTGGCGCACCGGATTCGGGGTGGTGAGATCGACCCCGGCCTGTTTGAGGACATCGAGCGGGTAGGCCGAGTTCCCGGCGCGCAGGAAGTCGAGATAGCGCCCGACAGCCCCGGCCTCGCCCGCCAGCACGCCCTCCGCCAGGGCGTGCGCCCCAGCGAGGCCGGTGGCGTACTGGTAGACGTAGAAGTTGGAGTACAGGTGGGTGGGGAACTGCGCCCAGGTGATGCCGACCCGCGCCTCATCGAGCGTGACGTTCGGCCCGTATGCCTCGCGGAAGAAGCCGGTCAAGATCGCGTTCATCGTATCGGCGGGCAGCGCCTCGCCGCGCTCGACCCGCTCGTGCAACTCCAACTCGAAGCGCGCGAGGGTCGGCATCAGGAAGAAGTAGCGGTGGAAGTTCGACATCGCCTCGTTGATCAGGGCCAGTTGGAAATCACGGTCGGGATCCTGCGCGAAGAGGTGGGCGCGCACCAGCGCCTGATTGCAGTTCGAGGCAACCTCGGCCAGGAAGATCGAGTAATCGGCGTAGACCGGTGGCTGGGTATTCCAGGTGTAGAGGGAGTGGAGTGAGTGCCCCAGCTCGTGCGCCAGGGTGCTCATGCTCTCCAGGTCGTCGGTGCCGTTCATCAGGATGAACGGGTGCGACCCCTGGACGCCGGTGGAGAAGGCCCCGGCGCGCTTGCCGACGCTCGGGTACTTATCGACCCAGCGCTGCTCATTCACACCGCGCAGCAACAGGGACACGTATCCCTCGCCGAGCGGGGCAAGTCCGGCGGCGATCATCTCGACCGCCCGGTCGAAGGGGACGCGCGGCGGGTCGGGCGTCAGCGGTGCCCAGATGTCGTAGGGCGCGATCTCGGACTGCCCGAGCGCGCGCTGCCGCACCGCCCAGTAGCGATGCCAGATCGGCAGGTGCTCCTTGAAGGTGGCGATCAGGTTGTGGAAGACGGCGGTCGGGATGAAGTTGGCGGCGAGCGACGCCTCCAGCGCGGAGTCGTAGTTGCGCGCATTCGCGAGGAAGACGTGCTGCTTCACGCCAGTCGCTAGCGCGTTCGCCATCGTGTTTTTGACGGCGAGGTGGGCGTCCGCATAACTCTCCCAGGCATTGCGGCGCAGGATACGGTCGGGCTCGCCGAGGAGCGCGTCGATCGTCCCCTGCGCGATGGCCTGACCCTGGCCGGTTTCGTCGATCGCGGGGCGGAAGGTCAGGTCGGCGTCGGCGAGGATGCCGTGGGTGGCGGTGGCGCTGCCGAACGGCTCGCTGACCATGCCGAGGAGTTCCTCGACCTCGGCGGAGCGGACATGCGCCTGCCGCGCCTCCAACCGATCGAGCGCGTGGGCGTAGATGGCGAGGCGTGGCTCCTCCACGATCCAGCGCCGGAGGGTCGGGAAGCCGAGCGCGAGCAGTTCGGGCTCGGCGAAGGCCATCGCCGCCGCCCAGCGCGCGAAGAAGCCGAGCGCGCGATCGGCCATCGCCTTCGCCGCCTGATCGCCGGTGTCGGCCTCGCTGAAGAGGCTGGCGTAGATTTCGGCGCGGTAGATTCGCAGCCCGAGCCCCTCCGAGACGGCGAACCACTCCGCGAGGGTCGCCGGGCCGTCGCCCAGGTGGCCCCGGAAGCGGGCGAGTCCTTCCAGTTCGTCGGTCAGGGCGCGCAGTTCGGCCTCCCAGTCAACGGTGGTCGGGAAGATGCTCGCGGCGTCCCAGGTGTGCTGCGGTTGGATCTCGGCGCGCTTCGGCAAACCGGTGCTATTGCGGGCCATCGTCTCCTCACTCTCGCTGTACGTCATCGCCTTCGGCGGCTAAGACAGGCGTGAGGGGCGTCACCGCCCCCCACGTTCCAAAGCTCGCACCATACGGACATGCGTCGTTAACGTTTCTAGTTGATCGGCTGGCTCTTCGGCACGCCGACCTGAATGCGGTTGCTGGAGGGGAGATAGTCGCTCTTGAAGTCGCGATCCATCGGCGTGCCGTTGAACGTGACCACCTTGCCATCCGGGCCGGTGACCGTCCGGCGGATCGAGGAGGTGAAGCCCTCGACCGCATGCTCGATCGGGAGTTGCGAGCCGACCGGCAGATCGTGCGTCTTCTCGTATACGGGGGTCAGGCTCGGCTCGACGACATGCGCGATGACCGGGTCGTCGACCTGGACGTTCCAGCCCGGATCCTTGCCGTAGACGGTCACCCCGACCGTTGCTCCATCGGCGTAGGCTCCGATGCCGATCCAGCCGCCGGTGTTATTCCACCATTGGAAGTCGAGCTTGGCCTGATCGTCCACCGTGGCGTCGAGCCCTTGGGCACCGGTGGAGGAGTTGGCGTACTGGACCCAGAAGAGGTGCCAGTTGCGCTGCTCGATCGGGAGCCCGGCGCGGAAGACGCCGTGGAAGAGGGTGGTGGACACCTGGCAGATACCGCCCGCGATCGAGCTGACCGTCTTCACCTGACCCGGCCCGCCGCCCGCGCCGGGGACGAGCGCGATGCCATACGCCTCTTCATAGCCGTTCTCGACCGTCTGCGCGCCGACCGCCGCGTTGAAGGAGAACATCGCGCCCGGTGCGATCAGGGTGCCGTTCAGGCGCTCGACCGCGAGTTCGACATTGTGCTTGCGGCTGGCGATCGAGGAGCTATAGTCGGTGCGCCCGCGCCCGAGCACATCGGGCGTCAGCATCGTCGCCTTGAGCGAGGAGGGCGTGGTCGGCTTCACCACGGCGACGACCGGGCTTGCGCCGCCGGTCGCGCCGAGGAGCGCCGTCTGGAGCGCCCCATCGGTGGCGGCGAACTGCACCTCGCGGCCATCCTGGCTCTTCACCACGTCCGAGACCATCCCCTGCACGAGGCGGAACTGCGCGTCCCGCACCGGCTGGTTCAGGTCGCCCGCGATGACCTGGGTGAGGGCGCGCAGGGCGGCCTGGTCGATCCCGATGACCACCTTCTCCGGCCCCTGCGGCTGCTCGGCGATGGTGATGAGCGGCAGGAGATCGCTGCGGACGAAGTTGCGACGATACTCTTCGTAGCGGACGATCAGCGGATTGCCGAGGATTCGTTCGAGGCGCGCGCGCGCCGGTTCCAGGTCCGCCGCGACGATCGGCGGATCGAGCGGGCTGACCGCCAGGTTCAGTTCGTGCCCGCCACCGGTCAGGGTCGCGTCGATCGCGGCCAGGGTCGCCGCCTCATCGACGCCGACCCCCTGCTTGCCCGGCACGACCGTGTAGATTCCCTTCGCATCGGTCGTCAACTTGGCGCTCGTACCGGGCTGCGTCAGCGCGGCGGCGACCTGATCGAAGAACGGTTGCAAGCGTGCCCCATCGAGCGCGAGGACCAGCTGACCATCTTGTAGGGTATACGCGATGGCGTTCGTCAGCGTCGCCCGATCGATGGTCCAGTCCTTCCCCTGATAGTGAGCGACGAAGGGCTGGCTGACCATCGCGTTCGCCTGCGGTTCCATGCTCTGCAGCATCGCGGCGGTGATCGGCGCGGGGACCGGCACCTGGGCGAGGATGACCGGCTCCGTCGAGAGCCGCGCGGCATGATTAACGATGGCGGCGCGCGAGGCGTCGAAATCGAAGCCGAGGCCGTTCACATCGGCGATCACGGTCGGCTTGCCCTCGGTGCCGACCTTGAACGCGGCGTTCGTCGGGGTATACGTCGCCTCGGATGCCCAGGCGCGCAGCGTCTCGTCGAGACGCGCGTCATCGAGGGTGGCGGGAAGGGTGAGAGAATGCCCGCCGGGCAGTAGCGCGCCGAACCAGGCGAAGAAGTTGCTGAGGGCAGTATTGCCGCGCCCGTAGCCGAACGCCGCATCGGTCGCGGCGGCGGTATCGACGCCGATGCCGAGCGCGGCGGGATCGAGGGTCCAGCTGTGCGCGCCAGCGTTCGTCCGGGCCGTGCCGCCGGTCGCGGACCATTGCGCCACCGCCGCATCGAGGCGCGCGATCGCCTCGTCGCGATGCAGGCCGCCGACCGCCACGCCCGCGATCGTGACGCCGCTGTAGACCCTCCCTCCATAGCGCCCCACGTATTGATTGGCGACGACGATCAGGATGACCAGGAGGGCGATGGCGGCACCAAGGCCGGAATAGGCGTAGAGGCGCTGCCGGGCGGGATCGAGGCGCTTATTCGCCACGACGCGGGAGGCGATCAATTGCTCGCGCAGATGATCCGAGGCGGTGTGCTCCATCCGAACTCCGAGGATATGCAGTTGTGGCGACGGTCATCGCCCTGACAATGTGTGCTATGGCGAACCAGAACCTCCTGGCGGAGAGGCGAGGGAATCATACCGGATCTATCGCTTTTTGACACCCCTGTTGGGCCGTTTCGATCAGACGCGGCGCGGCACCTCGCAGGCCATCATGTGTTCGCCGCTGGCGGTGCCGCGCGACATCCGCCGCCAGCGCGGGGAAGGATGGATCGATGCGATAGGCGTAGCCATCCCAGTAGCCGTCACGGGCGGGGCTGAAGCGGCGGGGCGGTGCCAGATCGCCGCCTAATGCCACGCTCTTCAGGCGGCGTTGCACCTCCTGACGCAACTGATCGGTCGAGTGGGCGCGGCATGCTGCGGCGGCGAGCGGCGGGAGGACACGCAGGCTCAGCCGTTCGCCGTAGCGCAATCGCGGGGTATAGGGATGTTCCCAGATGCGGTGCGCGCCGGTGACGACGATCGGCAGGATCGGACGACCCAGCGCGCGGGCCAGTCCGAAGGGTCCGGCCAGGAAATCGATCTCGATCCCCAGGATCGTCCCTTGTGGGAAGATGACGACGCTCTCCCCCGCCATGAGGAGTGCTGGCGCACGGCGGAGGAGTTCGCGGTAGCTGCGCCGCCCATCCTCGGGCCAGATCATAATCTGACCGGTATCGCGCAGGATCGGGCCGAAGCGGGGCCAGCCGAAAAGTTCGTCGCGCGCCACGAAGCGGAGCGCGAGCGGTAATTGAAGGAGGGCGAGGGCGTCGGCGAAACCTTCGTGGAGTGGGGTGACGATGTAGGACTCGCGCGGGTCGATCACTTCCAGCCCCGCGATGTCGAGCCGGATATCGAGGGCGCGGACGACCGTGGCGGCCCAGCGGCGTTGTAGCGCGGCCAGGGCACCACGCCGACCGGCCCTCCCGAGCGCGCGCAACACATAGGGGGGCACCCCGAAGAGTGCCGCACCGCCGAGCGCCGTGCGCGCCCAGAGCGCCCGCGTCGGCACCTCGATCTTCCCACTCGCCAGCGTATAGCGCGGGGATGCTTCATCGTGCGCGGTCAGCATTGGTGACCCGATCACTGGCTCCAGACGCACGCGGCCTACACCCCTTCGAGAGCCGCCCCGCGCCCGGATATGCGGACCCGCAGATTCAGGGAAAGAGGGCAATGCTGGCCGGGGAGTGCATCCGACCGTAGATAAAGTGGAGGAAGGCCGGGCGATCCGCTGGCGCGATGCGCTCCCAGACGGGGGCCACCGCCGCCTCGCCCCACCAGTAGGACCAGATCAGGGCGGCGCGTTGCGGGGCACCGATGAAGGCCATCCGATTCGCGATCCAGCCCTCCCCACCGACGAGCGCCTGACCGCGCAGCCAGTCGCGCACCAGCTCGACCGACCAGCCGAGCGCATGGAGCCGCCACGCCGCGCCCGCCCCGATCGCCGCGCGCTGGCGCGTCAGCGTGGCGGCGATGCGCGTATCCGGCGAGTCGGGCCAGTCGATGAAGCGGAAGCCGCAGTCCGCGATCCCCTCGAAGACGCAGGATGAGGCGCTGTTGACGACCGAGAGGAGGCCATCGGCGGGGGCTTCTCCGCGGTCGTACCAGATCTCGCTTAGCTTGAATTGGGTCCAATGGCCGGGGTAGCACTCGTGGATGGCGAGGTGTTCGAGGGCCGGGCCGGTCAGGATCGGGTCGATGTTGAGGTGGACCTCGCGCCGCAGATAATCGCAGCGCGCGTTGTAAGGGACGCCGCTCTCCGGCACCGGGCGCATCCCGTCCGACTGCGGGGCGGGGAGGTCGAAGACCGCCGCCATGCGCTCCCAGGCGCGGTCGAGATACTCGGTCAGCGCCTGGATCACCGCCTCGCGCGGGACGCGGTGGCGCTCCTCCCAGGCCGCGCACTGCGCCGTCAGATCGCCGCTATAACCGAGATCGGTCAACTCGCGTCGGAGGTCGGCGCGGAGAGCGTCGAGCTGCGCGACCGGCACCGGCTCCGGCGGGATGGTGAGGAAGTCGGCGATCTGCTCGCGGAAGGGGAGCCGCCCCTCGCGCCAGAGGGTGAAGGCGCGCGTGGCATGGCAGAGTTGCGCGTAGTAGAGGCGGCGATCGGCCTCCGGCAACTCCGCCGCCCCCGCCGCGAGTTCGCCGAGACGTTGGCGCGCGTCGGCGTAGGAGCCGAACGGCTCGGGCCGCTGGCTGCGCGCCATGTTCAGCACCACGAGGCTCTCGCGCCCCGCCTCGATCGCGCGTCCTGCCGCCACGGCGTTCAGGTCGGCGGCGCGCAGTTCGGCGCGGCAGAGGGCATCGACACCGAGGAGGGTGGCGGTGATCTCCTCGGCGTAGCGCAAGGTTCGATCGCTCAGCATCGTGCCCCCATCGTCCTCGCGCGCGCCGCATGCGCCCGGATCCCTCGTTCGGTGCGGTTGCCCGTGCCGGTATCGCGCCGCGCCGCTTCGGTGCGTGGTGGCGGGTGCCGATCGCGATCGATACCCGGTATGTCGGAAGCTGTTGGTTGCCCCGCTGCCACGGCGGGGGATCATCCCGCCGTCGCGTCGAAGCCTTCTAAGCGCGTCTTGATCGCGGCGAGGAATTGCCCGGCGGTGCGCCCATCGAGGATGCGGTGGTCGAACGAGAGGCACATGTTCATCAGCGAGCGGACCGCGATCAGATCGTCGCCGCCCTGCGGGTCGCCGATGACGACCGGGCGCTTGACGATCGCTTCCATCGTCAGGATCGCCGCCTGGGGTTGGTTAATGATCGGCTGCGAGAGGACCGAGCCATACGAGCCGGTGTTGTTAACGGTGAAGGTGCCGCCCGCCAGATCGTCGGCGGTCAGGCGGTTCGCGCGCGCACGCTCGGCCAGATCGTTGACCGCCCGCGCCAGTCCGATCCGACTGAGACTGTCCGCGCCCTTGATCGTCGGCACGACCAGCCCGCGCCCGCCATCCAGCGCCACGGCGATGCCGACATTGATCTGCCGGTGCAGGGCGATGCCGCCTTCCACGAACGAGGCGTTGAGGACGGGGTGGGCCTGGAGGGCGGCGACGGTGGCCTCGATCACGAAGGGGACATAGCTGAGGGCGAAGCCTTCGCGCTGGCGGAAGCGATCCTTCTGCGCCGCGCGGTGGCGAACAAGCGGGGTCATGTCCACTTCGATCATCATCCAGGCGTGCGGCGCGGTGCTGACCGAGCGGACCATGTGCTCGGCGATCGCGCGGCGCATCGGGGTCAGCGGCTGTATCTCACCGGCGAGGGCGGGCTGAGTCGGGGCGGGCGTGAGTGCTGTCGGTGGCGCGGGGGACGCAGCCTGGGCTGCTTGGGATAGTGCGACCGGCGGTGCGGCGGGCATGGGCGGCGCGGGAGGTGTCGAAGTCGCCGCTTGCGCGCGTGGGCTGAGTCCCTGCGCCGCGATGTGGCGCAGGATGTCGTCCTTGCCGACCCGACCGCCGAGCCCGGTGCTCGGGATGCGCGTCAGCTCGTCCTGGCCGATGCCGTGCTCCTCGGCGAGGCGCAGGACGACCGGGGTGTAGCGGCGCTTGCCGCGCGGCATCGCGGCGGGATGCGCCTCGTCATCGTCGGTCGCGTGCGTCGGAACCGGCGGGCTCGGCGGCGCGCTGGCGACGGCCCCCGCCGGACCGGCCCCTTCGCCGCCCTCCTGGTTCAGGATCGGCGCTTGCGCGGGGAGCGCGTCGGTGGCTGCGGGCGTCGGATCGGGCAGCGCCTCACCTTCGATCGCGATGATCGCGATCTCCGCGCCGACCGCCACGGTCATCCCTTCCGGCGCGACGATCTGACTTAAGGTGCCGCTGAATGGCGCGGGCATCTCGGTATTCACCTTGTCGGTCGTGATCTCGACGAGCGGCTCGTCGTGCTCGACGTGCTCACCGGGCTGTTTCAACCAGCGCCCGATCGTTCCCTCGGTCACGCTCTCACCGAGCGTCGGCATCGTGATCTGGGCCATCCGTTCCTCCTCAATCGCGCGCCATGCGAGCGGCGTCCTGTTGCGCGTATTCTAGCATCGGTTGGGTGGTCAGGCGCGCGGGCAGATCGCCACTGCGGCGATGGTAATGCGCCGCCGCATGTGCCATACTTGGAGCGCGGGCATGGCGATGCCACTCATCGCCCCGGAACTTCGGTTCCGCCACACTGACCGCATCCCAGACACAACCGAATAGCTGTAGAGGGCGGGGGTTTACCCCCGCCCTATTTTTAACCTTGTGTGAGTTTACAGATTGGGAAACACCTAAACTTGGCGAGTAAAATACACGTAAAACCCCTCAATAATTTCCTCAGCAGGGCCGAATCCAACTTTCGTAAGCTTACCGCGCTGACTCCTTACAACAGTCCAGATAAGACTATCTCCGTGTTGCCTAACGAGGTCGAGATAACGAACAACGCCCTCCTTCGTAACTATCAGCGTGAATATTGTACAAGCGATTTCCGTCACGGATGTATATCCAAGGTGCCCGATTATCGTTTGCCATTCCCCCGTCTATCCGAGCTTCGTTGATCTTCAGCCATTCCCTGAGTCGCGTGTGGAACAGCATTTTCGTTAACGGATGGCGATTGCCACCGCTTACTTTATCCATTGGCATATATTTTATCTCCGCAACCATTTACTGAGTCATGCTTTCAGCCAAGAGCTAAATGGCCCAGATTCGCTGCCTAATAGCCTTTCCTATCGTTTTCTTATCTACATCGGAAACCTTACCAAAAGGTTTCCGAGCAGCTGTCCCAAAGACGATATAGGTTTTCTTGCCCTCGGCCAGAGTAGTTTCTATCAATCGTACACTGTATGGATTGTTACGGTCTATCGTATAAATAGTATCCCAGGCTGCCAGAGGTTGTTGAGTAATCTTTTGTAAATGCTTCGTTGCTACTGAAACAATAATGATGTCTGGAGCAAGATATGCTACCAGACTATGCCATAGCTTCTTGCCTTCTGACTCCAAGCGCTTTGCTTCTTTCGATGGTAGCTTGCTCCATGTTGGATCAGTGGCTAGCGGCGAACATATATCAGTATGGAGTGCTACATTGACTTTGTCACCATAGTAACTGCACTCTAACCCTTGCAAAAATGGCTCATAGGCGTTGAACCAATTTGTATATGGACGGATGCGGAAGTAAGAGTCCAAAGCCTGATGATATGCTGATCGCTGATCGTCAGTACGTAGTGTGCCCTCAACACTCAGTGCTGATGGAAAGCGTAGTAAGGTGTTAGTCGGGAATTCCATCCGAGAAGGATTGAGTCCAACAGTGATTATGCGACACGCCGATTGGAGAAATCGCCTGCTGTCACCAAAAAATAAAATAGGCACAGAGGGACGCACAATATAATCTTCATCTGTTTCTTCATAGATGCGCCATACTTCGTCAATAAGTTCTTTCATTAATTGCCTTCTATCTCATTCAAGCTTAGTACTACAGCGAGAGTTCGGTGTGGTAGCCTGCTTCCAGTGACAGCACACTGAAGGAGGTGCCCCTGTTCCCGATCGAACCGGTGGTGACAACGCCGACCCTGGAGCTGACGCCGCAGGCAGTG
>JAABUR0100001731.1_pt1 | contig 37380 bp, 35 predicted proteins | sample 5560091 | NCBI WGS metagenome assembly JAABUR01 (sample SAMN10711879, study PRJNA513375) | rock metagenome | isolation source: Antarctica rocks | place: Antarctica: Victoria Land, University Valley sud | reverse complement strand
GAGATCCTCGCCGTTCTGGCCTACGTCGCAGGCCACGGCTACCACCTCGGCTCCAGTTGCCTGGGCGATCCAGCCGATCGCCACCGAGGTGTCCAGGCCGCCGGAATAGGCCAGGACGACCCGCTCGTTGGAAGTCCGGTCGGTGGAAGTCACGGCGCTCCTTGCTCGTTCGTGGATGCGGTGGTTGCGGTGGCTACCGCTCTGGTGGCGCTGCGGCCGGCCAGTGCGGCAAGTTCGGTGGCCAGGGCCTGACCGCCGTCGGGATCACGGGTGATCACCAGGACCGTGTCGTCGCCGGCGATGGTGCCGATGGTTGCTGGGAGGCCTGCCTTGTCCAGCGCCGAGGCGAGGAACTGCGCGGCTCCCGGCGGGGTTCGGACGACGACCAGATTGGCACTGGCCTCGACTCCGGTGAGTAGATCCCCGAGCCGCTGGACGAGTGCTTCCGGTGCGCGCTGGGCCGGGCGCATCGGGGAGGCGCCCTCCTGCGGCAGGACGTAGACCGCGGGCTCGCCGTCGACACCCCGAAGTTTCACAGCCCCGAGCTCCTCGAGGTCTCGAGACAGCGTCGCCTGGGTCACCGCTACACCATGTGCATCCAGGGCAGCCGCGAGCTCGGACTGGGAGTGGATCGGGCCGGCTTCGATGAGCTCGACGATCCGGGCGTGCCGGGCGCTACGGGTCAACGGTGCGGCCATCGTCACGTCCCGCTGTCCTTGGCCTCGCTCGCCAGCAGCCACACCAGCAGGGCCTTCTGGGCGTGCAGCCGGTTCTCGGCCTCGTCCCAGACCGCGCTGTTGGGACCGTCGATGACCTCGGCCGCGATCTCCTTGCCGCGATAGGCGGGCAGGCAATGCAACACGATCGCGTCGTCGGCCGCTCGGGCCAGTGCGGGGGCGTCGATGGCGTACGGCGTGAAGGGTGTGCCTCGATCGCCGCCTTCGCCCTCCTGCCCCATCGACACCCAGGTATCGGTGGCCAGGACGTCGGCGCCGTCCGCGGCGGCCGTTGCATCCGCGGTCCAGAGCACCGAACCGCCGGTCTCGCCGGCCAGCTGCCCTGCCTTGTCGAGGATCGCCGGATCCGGCTGGTAGCCCTCCGGCGAGCCGATGCGTACGTGCATCCCGGCCAGCGCGCCGCCGAGCAGGTAGGAGTGGGCCATGTTGTTGGCGCCGTCACCGAGATAGCTGATGGTCAGTCCAGCCAGCGCGCCACGGCGCTCCGCGACGGTCTGCAGGTCGGCCAGGATCTGGCAGGGGTGGAACTCGTCGGTCAGCGCGTTGATCACCGGCACGTTGCTGACCGAGGCCATCGCATCGATCCGCTGCTGGCCGAAGGTCCGCCACACGATCGCGACACATTGCCGGTCCAGCACCCGGGCGGTGTCCTCGATCGGCTCGCCGCGGCCGAGCTGACTGTTCTGGGCGTCGATCACCAGGGGGTATCCGCCCAGCTCGGCGATCCCGATGGAGAAGGACACCCGGGTGCGGGTCGAAGGCTTGTCGAAGAGGAGCGCAACCGTGCGCGGTCCGTCCAGCGGCCTGGGTCCAGCCGGGCGCTTGACCTTGAGTTGGGCTGCCAGAGCGAGGATCTCGCTCTGTTCTTTCGGGGTCAGGTCATCGTCGCGCAGGAAGTGCCGGGTCATTCGCCGCTCTCCATGGTGTCGCTTCCCATCGTTATCGAGCCGAGCGCTTCGAGAAACGCGCCCAGCTGGTCGTCGGTGATGACCAGTGGCGGGGCCAGCCGGATCGCATCCGGAGCCACTGCGTTGACCAGGAAACCAGCCGTCCGCAGGGCGCCCTCGACCTCGGCCGCCCGAGGCTCGGACAGGGTGATGGCCAGCAGAGCACCTTGACCTCGGACGCCAGTGAACATCGGATGGCCAAGTGCCGCGACACCACCGCTGATGTACTCGCCGATGTGCTTGGCGCGGCCCAGCAGATCCTCGCTGAGGATCGTGTCTATGACGGCAAGGGCCGCAGCACATGAGATCGGGTTACCGCCGAAGGTGGAACCGTGGCTGCCCGGCTGGAGCAGGTCCGCAGTCCCGCCGAAGGAGAGCAATGCCCCGATCGGCAGCCCGCCGCCCAGCCCCTTCGCAAGCGTGATCAGATCCGGCTCGACGCCCGCCCAGCTATGGGCGAACCAGGTGCCCGTACGCCCCATCCCGGTCTGGACCTCGTCCAGGGCGAACAGCGCTCCGGCGCTACGAGAGGTCGCCTCGGCGTCGGCAAGGTATCCGGGCGGCGGTACCACTACACCTCCTTCGCCGAGGATGGGTTCCAGGACCACCATGGCGGTGGTCTCGTCCACCGCCGCCTCGAGGGCGGCGGAGTCGCCGTACGGAACGTGGGTCACCCCGGAGGGCAACGGTGCGAAGGCGGCCGCCTTCTCCGGCTGGCCGGTGAGCGCGAGCGCGCCCATCGTCCGGCCGTGGAACGCCCCGAGCGCCGCAACGACGCCGGGCCGCCCGGTCAGCCGCGACACCTTGAACGCTGCCTCGTTGGCCTCGGCACCGGAATTGCAGAAGAAGACCCGCCCTGGCCGGCCGGCCAGTTCGAGCAGTCGCTCGGCCAGCCGGACGCTGGGCTCGTTGACGGCGAGATTCGAGGTGTGACCCAACGTGTTGATCTGCTGGGTGACCGCTGCGACGACGGCCGGATGGGAATGCCCGAGCACGTTGGTCGCGATCCCGCCGAGCAGGTCCAGGTAGGGCTTCCCGGCCTCGTCCCAGACCTGCGCGCCCTGTCCACGAACGAGGGCGATCGGCGGCGTGCGGTAGTTCGACGCCATCACGGCATCCCAGCGGTCGATCAGGCTGGTCGTCGGCTGCGTCATTGTTGCCCCACTTCAGTCCTCGCCATCGTCGGTCGGGAGGGAATCACCATCGTTCCGGTGCCCTCACTGGTCAGCATCTCGAGCAGTAGCGCGTGTGGCAGGCGCCCGTCGACGACCGTGGCCCGCTTCACCCCGCCCTGTACCGCGCGCAGGCAGGCGGCCATCTTCGGCGCCATCCCGCTGTCGATCAGGGGGAGGATCTCCTGCAACTCGCCAGTCGTGATCTGCTGGACGAGCGAGGAGCGGTCCGGCCAGTCGCTGTAGAGGCCCTCGACGTCGGTGAGCACGACGAGCTTGACCGCTTTCAGCGCCACGGCCAGTGCGGCCGCCGCGGTGTCGGCGTTGAGATTGTGCACGACCCCGTGTAAGTCCGGTGCGACTGACGAGACGACTGGGATCCGTCCGGCACCGACCAGGTCGAGCACTGCCGCCGGATTGACGCTGGCCACGTCACCGACCAGCCCGATGTCCACCGGTTGGCCGTCCACCTGGGCCATGGTGCGCTCGGCGGTGAACAGGTGCGCGTCCTCACCGGACAAACCAACAGCGTGCGAACCATGGGAGTTGATCAGTCCGACGAGTTCGCGTCCGACCTGGCCGACCAGGACCATCCGGACGATGTCGATCGTCTCCTCCGTGGTCACCCGAAGCCCGGCGCGGAACTCGCTCTGGATCCCCAGCCGGCCCAGCATCGCCGACACCTGAGGCCCGCCCCCGTGCACCACCACCGGCCGGATTCCGACGTAGCGCAGGAACACCATGTCCTCGGCAAAGGCTCGCTTGAGCTCGTCGTCGATCATCGCGTTGCCGCCGTACTTGATCACCACGACCTGCCCGAAGAATTCCTTGAGCCAGGGCAACGCATCGGTCAGGATCGCCGCTCGGGCGGCATCCCGGTCCGGATCGTCGGGCCGCATCGGCCGGCTGCTCCCCCAGCGCCGAACCGAGTTCTGCGCGCTCGCGGTGTCCGGTGCGATATCTGCGGTCATGAGCTGTACGCCGAGTTCTCGTGGACGTAGGCGAGGCTGAGGTCATTGGTCCAGATCGTGGCCTCGTGCTCGCCGGCATGCAGGCGTACCCGTACGGCGATGGTGCGGCCGGTCAGATCACAGCTGTCCCGATCCTCCCCGATCTGACCGGATCGGCAGACCTCGACGCCATTGATGACGACGTCGAGCTGATCCACGGCGAACACCGCGTTGGTCGTACCGACCGCGGCCAGGATCCGCCCCCAGTTGGGGTCGGCACCGAAGAACGCGCACTTGACCAGGTTGTTGCGCGCGATCGCCCGGGCGACTATCAGCGCGTCGTCCACGCTGGCCGCCCCCTCGACAGTGATCGAGATGTCCTTGGTCGAGCCCTCGGCATCAGCCAGCAACTGTTGGGCGAGTTCGTGGCAGACCTCGGTCACCGCCGCGGTCAGGCTGGCTGGGTCAGGCGCTGTGCCACTGGCGCCGCTGGCAAGGAGCAACACCGTGTCGTTGGTCGACATCGCGCCGTCGCTGTCCACCCGGTCGAAGGTCAGCGCGGTGGCCGCGCGCAGTGCCGCATCCAGGACTGAGGAGTTCGCCTGTGCGTCGGTGGTGAGCACGACGAGCATGGTGGCCAGCCCCGGCGCCAGCATGCCCGCGCCCTTGGCCATCCCGCCGATGATGAATCCGTCCCTGCTCACACTGGCCTGCTTGGGCACCGAGTCCGTCGTCATGATCGCCTCGGCGGCGCTCTGACCTCCGCCGGCGGACAACTCCTTGACCGCGGATGTGATCCCGTCGAGTAGCTGCGGCATGGGCAGTCGTAGACCGATCAGCCCGGTCGAGGCGACGCCCGCGTCGATGGCACCGATGCCCAGTTGCTCGGCGAGATGCTCGGCGGTGTGGTGGGTGTCGGCGAATCCGGCCGGTCCCGTGCAGGCGTTGGCACCGCCCGAGTTCAGGACCACGGCCCGCAGCTGTCCGGTGCTGAGCACCTGCTCGCACCAGAGCACCGGAGCTGCCTTGACCCGGTTACTGGTGAAGACCCCGGCCGCGGCGAAGGAAGGCCCGTCATTGACGACGAGGGCCACGTCCAACCCGCCGGAGGACTTCACACCCGCGGCAACTCCTGCCGCCCGAAACCCTCGCGGCGACGTGACCGTCACGGCGCCACACCCACGGTGGACAGGCCAAGCGTCTCCGGAAGCCCCAGCGCGAGATTGGCGCTCTGGATGGCGGCACCGGCCGTGCCCTTGGTGAGGTTGTCCAGTGCGGCCACGACGATCAGCCGGCCCGCTGCCCCGTCCACGATGACCTGCAGATGAACGCTGTTGGAGCCCAGGACGGAGGCGGTGCTCGGCCAGCAGCCCTCGTCCAGCAAGGATAGGAACGGCTCGCCTGAATACGCCTTCTCGTACACCGACCGCGCCGATGCGGTGTCGAGGTCGCCGGCCAGGGGTGCGCTGCAGGTGGCCAGGATGCCGCGGGACATCGGCACGAGGACAGGGGTGAAGGAGACCCGTACGTCCGTACCGGCGGCCGCACTCAGGTGTTCGATGATCTCAGGCGTGTGTCGGTGGACCCCGCCGACGCCGTAGGCGCTGGTGGCGCCCATGACCTCGCTGCCGAGCAGGTTGGTTGCTGGCTTGCGCCCAGCTCCCGACGTCCCGCTGGCGGCGACGACGACCGCATCGGGCTCGATCAGGCCTGCGTCCAGAGCGGGCGCCAGCGCCAGAATCACCGCCGTCGGATAACACCCGGGGACCGCTATCCGCCGTGACCCGATCAGCTTCGCCCTCGCCCCAGGCAGTTCGGGCATCCCGTACGGCCAGGCCGGCGCGTAGTCACCGCCGTACCAGCGCGCCCAATCGGCTGCACTGGACAGCCGGTGGTCGGCGGCCAGGTCGACGACGAGGACGTCGTCCGGGAGTTGGCTGGCAAGCATGGCCGAGCGGCCGTGCGGCAGCCCCAGGAAGACGATGTCGTGACCGGACAGCGTCTCGAGGTCGGTCGGAGCCAGGACGTGCTCGCCGAGGCCGTGCAGATGGGGGTGGTGGACGCTGAGCCGATCACCCACCGAGGAATCGGCGCAGACCGTGTTCAAGCTGATGCTGGGGTGGCTACCGATGAGCCGGCACACCTCTCCACCGGCATAGCCGGAAGCTCCGGCCACGGCAGCGCTGAATTGCGCCGCTGAACATCCCATCTGCATGATTATGCACCTAGTTGTATGGCTATACATAGCCGGGTGGTCGGTAGCCGCTAGGGCTGCGGCGTACCGCCGGTTTCTGGGCCCGTCCACGCCTGCTGGCTGCGCTCACTCAAGCCAGGGCCTTGGGGCGGAACCGGCGGCAGCATGCCTGGAGCCGCTGGTGACGAGCCAGGCGGCGGGGTGCTCGGTTCGGGGGGCGCCGGGGGCGGGGCGTCGGCGGAGCGAGTTGACTGCGGCGGCTTCCGCGTGGGCTCGGTCCGGCCGCCGGGCCCCGGCTCGGAACGGCGGAACCTGGTGCCGATCGTGATTAGCAGCAGGAGCACGCCGCTGATGATGAAGAAGTTCCGCGGAGGCACCTCGTCGGAGAAGCCCAGCAGGAAGGGCGAGGCGATGAGGAAGATGGAAAGCAGATAGATCATCGCCACGTGCAAGATGACCGGCAGCTGATTCACCAAGCTGACCGGGCCCTCGCTGACCGCGGCCAGGATCAAGATCAGGACTCCCACAGCGACCGACATCCCGGTCGCCGCTCCCGACTCGAAGTTGAACAAGAATGGCGCCGCGATGAACAGCACCCCTAGGGCATATTCGAGTATTCCGTGCACAAACCTCGGGATCGGACCGTCACGCAGCATGCGCCAACGGTAGCCGCACCGATCAACCTGGACACGCAGCCAGCCGGGCGCGGCGCATCGCCGGCCTGCGCGTGGCCGACTGCGTGTCGGTGCTCAGTGCGCGGTAGGTGCGTTCCAGTCGACGAGCTGGATGATGACGCCGTTGGGGTCCCGCACCTGAAAGGCGCGTTTCCCCCGATTCCTCAGCGGTCAGGGGCATGGTGATGGAGACTCCCTCGGCCTGCAGCCGGGCGAGTTCGCCCTCGAGGTCGTCCACGACGAAGGCGATGATCAGCCCGGAAGCGTGGTCGTGGCGCTGATCCGCTGGCAACGACTTCAGGCCCCGCCGTAGGAAGACGACATTCATCCTGGCGTCGTCGCGAGTCAGGGAGGCGAAGCCGTCGGCGGCCAGCTCCTCGCGGAAGTCGAAGTGATCGACGAGAAAGGAACTGGACGCCGAGGACGTGCGTCTCGCCAGTGCCGGCTGAACGCTTATGACGCAGCCGCCGTCGCGTTCGTCCAGCTACATACCAACCTGGCCATCGATCACTTCGCGGAGAAGATCGAGATGACCGCAGTGTCGCGCGGTTTCCTCGACCATGTGCGCCAGTGCATAGCGCAACGTGAACGCCATCTCCGGCCCTTGCGCGGGGTCTTCCAGGGAAGCCTCCGCCACGACCGTGCGGGAACGCGCGCATTCGTCCTGATATTCGGCGACGATCCCGGCCAGCGTGTCCGCGGCAACGATCGCGAAGTTCCCATGTAGATCCCAGCCCGAGGGCCGAACGAGTTATCCCCGTAAGACGGCGCCGGTACGTCGATGCGCTTCGGCGACGGCTGCATCGCGTGCGGCTGTCGCTTCGGCCACGGTCAAGGTGCGGTCCGCTGCACGGAACTTGAGCGCGAAGGCCAGTGAGCGTTGCCCTTCGCCGAGCTGCGGGCCGGTGTAGACGTCGAACAGTTCGACCTCCTCCAGCAGCTCCCCCCCTCCGTCCCGCAGGGCCGCGGACACCGCCGCAGCCGAGGCACCGTCGGGCAGGACGACGGCAACGTCGAGCAGCACCGGGGGATAGACCGACAGCACCGGCGACGTAGCGGCCGCAGACGGCGGAAGCAGGTCGAGCTCCAGTTCGGCGGCAATCGTGCCGACCGGGACTTCGAGAGCAGCGCAGGCGCCGGGATGCAACTCGCCGGCGTGCCCGACCAGAACCTCGCTGCCGCCGGCGTCGGTGACCAGGAGTGCCGCGCACCGGCCGGGATGCCAGGGCGCGTGTTGGTCGGCTCGAGTCCTGATCGTGATACCCGCGGCGAGGCCGATCCCGTTGACGGCTGCCAAGCTGTCCGTCCAGTCGAAGGCGCGCCCGGGACCCCACCATCCGGAAAGTTCTGCGGCGCCGGTGGCCAGCACGCCCACGCGCCACGGCTGACGCGGCACGGCGGCGTCGAGGGCGGCGATCTCCTCCGGGTCCGGGCGCCGGCAGACCCCGATCGACGGTGCCGCCGTTGCGGCGCTCGCGGGGCGTACGACCTGCCCGAGTTCGAAGAGGGCTATATCGCGCTGACCGCGACCGAGGTTGCGGCGCAGAGTTTTCAACATTCCCGGCAACAGGGTTGTCCGCATCAATGGTTCGGTCTCCGAGATCGGATTGGCTAGTCGCACAGCGACCCGGCGAGCATCGTCGCGGTCCAAACGCAACGCGTCGAAGGTCGCGGGGTCGACGAACGGATAGGCCGGCGACTCGACGAACCCCAGGTCGGCCAGGGTGCGGGCGATGCTCCGGCGGCGTCGCTGCGCAGCGGTCAACCCACGACCGGCTGGGGCGACCGGAAGCACCGACGGCACGCGGTCGTAGCCGGACAGCCGGACGATCTCCTCGACGACGTCGCTGGGATCGACGAGGTCGGTTCGCCAGGTCGGTGGGGACACCGTCAGTGGTTCGCCTTCCCGGGTGCCGCCGACCACCGTGGCACCCAGTCCGGCCAACACATCCCTGACGTGCTCAGCTGGGTAGTCGACGCCCACGACCCGCGAGGGCAACGAGACATCAAGCATCACCGGGACAAGCGGACTGCGGTTGTCCACATCGACGACCGCACCGGCAGCCCTGGCACCGCCGTACTCGGTGAGCAGCTGGGCGGCCCGGGAAATCGCGGCCACCGTCATCTCCGGGTCGACGCCGCGTTCGAACCGGCGAGCCGCCTCGCTGAACAGGCCATGGCCGCGCGAGGTTCGCGAAACTGTGACCGGATCCCAGTGCGCGGCCTCGAGCAGCAGGTTCGTGGTGCCGGCACCGATCTCGGTCGTCCGCCCGCCCATCACCGCGGCCAGGCCGATCGGCCCGGTGTCGTCGGTGATCAGCAGATCGGCCTCGGACAGGGTGCGCGCGATTCCGTCCAGGGTCGTCAGCCCTTCTCCGGGCTTGGCCCGGCGGACGACGAGCGGACCGGTCAGCCGGTCGAGGTCGAAGGCGTGCATCGGCTGGCCGAGCTCGACCATGACGAAGTTGGTGACGTCGACGGCCAGCCCGACGGTCCTGATCCCGGCTTGGGTCAGCCGTCGCGTCATCCAGGCAGGAGTCGCGGCGTGCGGATCGAGGCCGGTCATGGCCAGCCCGACGAAACGGTCACAGCCGGTGGGGTCCCCGATCCGGATGTCATAGGAGGGCGGCCCGCTGGTTGCCGGCGGTCCGGCCCGTCCCGGGTCGGTGCTCGGCACGCGCAGTCCGAGCCCGATCTCACGGGCCAGACCGCGCACCGAGAGCAGGTCACCACGGTCAGGCGTGATGTCCAGCTCGAACACGGGGTCATCCAGCCCGAGAACCTCGACCGCGGACCTGCCGGGCTCGGCCGCCTGATCCGGCGGGAGCACGAGGATGCCGGTGTGCTCGTCGCCCAGCCCCAGTTCGCGGGCCGAGCAGATCATCCCGTCGGAGATGTGGCCCCACGTCTTGCGGGCACTGATCCCGAACCCACCGGGCAGGACCGTGCCGGGCAGAGCAGTCACGACGAGATCCCCGACAGCGAAGTTCGTCGCGCCGCATACGATTCCGCGCGGCTGGGACTCGCCCACCTCGACCTGGCAGTAGCGGATGGGCTTCTTTGCCTCGGCGACCTCCTCGATCTCGAGCACCCGGCCCACCACGAGCGGGCCGGAAAGGTCGGCGCGGTGGATCTCGTCGACCTGCACCCCGAGCCGGACCAGCACGTCAGCCACGGTCGTGACCGGGTCGCCCGAAGGCAGGGAGACGTATTCGGCGAGCCAGGACAGCGGTACGCGCATCGGGATTGGGCTCCAGTCCTAGATCTCGACGCCGAAGGCGCGGGCGAACCGGACGTCACCTTCGACCATGTCGTGCATGTCGGTGACGCCGTGCCGGAACTGCAGTGTTCGCTCGATGCCCATTCCGAACGCGAATCCTGTGTACTCCTCCGGGTCGATGCCGCACGCGATCAGCACACGGGGGTTGACGATGCCGCAGCCACCCCACTCGACCCACTGCGGACCGTCGCGATGCTCGGGAAACCAGACGTCGAACTCCGCGGAGGGTTCGGTGAACGGGAAGAAGTGCGGTCGGAACCGGGTCTTGGCGTCCGCCCCGAACATCGCCCTGGCCAGGTGGTCGAGCGTGCCGCGCAGATGAGCCATGGTGATCCCGCGGTCGACGGCCAAGCCCTCTATCTGGGCGAACACCGGCGTGTGCGTGGCGTCGAGGTCATCGGTGCGGAAGGTCCGCCCAGGGGCCACGATGTAGATCGGCGGCTCGCGCTCGAGCATCGCCCGGGCCTGGACCGGCGAGGTATGAGTCCGCAGAACCAGGCCGGAGTCGGGCGGGTCGATGAACATGGTGTCCATCAGCGAGCGGCTCGGATGATCCGGTTTGAAATTGAGTGCGTCGAAGTTGAACCACTCGGCCTCGACCTCGGGACCTTCGGCCACCTCGTAGCCCATCGCGATGAACACGTCGACCATCCGGTCGGCGATCATGCTCAGCGGATGCCGGGCGCCGCGTGGCCGCCGGTCCACCGGCAGGGTCACGTCGACGGTCTGCTCGACCAGCACCCGCTCGTCGCGCTCTGCGGTCAGCGCTGCCAAGCGGGCGGCGTAGGCGGCCTCGACGGTCTGCCGGGCAAGGTTCACCCGCTTCCCCGCCTCGGATCGGGCAGCCGGCGGAAGCGCGCCGAGTTCACGCCGGGCGGCAAAGATCGGGGCCCGCTCCCCCAGGTGCGCCGGCCGTACGGCGGCCAGCCCGCCGAGGTCAGCTGCCTCGGCGAAATCCTGTTCGGCGGCGCACACCGCCCCTTCGAGGAATTCAGGCGAGAGGATCGCGACCTGTTTCGGGTCGTACGGGTCATTAGCTCCGGACATGATGGCTCTATCCAACCGCAGCCAGCCAAGGCGGATAGGTCACCCCTCGCCGCACGCTTCATTCCGATGTCGTAGTTACGCAGGGGACGCACCGGGCATGTTCTCTGCAGACCCGCGACATCTGGCCGAGTCCGAACGAGATGTCGTAGCTGTGCAGAGGACCCGCCGTGCGCGTTCCCTGTGGACCTGCGACATCTGGCCGGGTTCGTCGAGGACCGCCGATTTACTCGGAAAACGCCGAGTCGGTTATGCGTGAGCGCGGCGTTGCGCCGTGGCCGAGGCGTAGAGGCAGATCGCGGCAGCCGCGGCGAGGTTGAGACTCTCGGCCCGGCCCCGGATCGGGATCCTGACGTACTCGTCGACGGCCTCGGCCAGCTTCTCGCGTCCACCACCCGCCTCAACTTCTATCCCGCACAGGCCATGCGCCTCGTTACCGAACACCCAGGCGGAGGGTGCGCGGAGCAGGACATCTGTGTCGGCTTCCCCGAGACAGCGTCGGCCTGAGGCAGCGGCCCCCAGTACTTGCAGCCCAGCCTCGGCCAGGGCGTGGCGCAGATCGGAGTACCCGCACCCGCGCACGATCGGCAGGTGGAACAGGCTGCCCGCACTGGCCCGGACACATTTTCCGTTGTATGGGTCGACCGAGCCTTCCGTGAAGATGACAGCATCAGCGCCTGTGGCGTCGGCAGTTCGAAGGATCGTGCCCGCATTGCCAGGGTCAGCGACTCCGGCCAGGACGGCGACCAAGCGAGCAGACCGATCGACGACATCGGTGACGGGGACATCGACGTAGCGGCACCGTGCGATCAACCCCTGCGGATGAACTGTCTCCGACAGCGCTGCGGCGGACTTCTCACTGATCGGCACGAGGGTGACCGGCGCTTCGGCGAGCCAGTCGCCGTGCAGATCCAGAGCGCTCGGCGTCCCGAAGACCTCCATTACGACGCCCGGTGTGAGCACCGCCTCGCGTACGGCCTGGGGACCCTCGGCCAAGAACTCCTGCACCTGATCACGCCGACTCCGGCGGGTCAGGCGACGAGCCTCGGTGAGGCGGGTATTGCTGTCAGCAATCACGGTCCGGTCAGGCGAGCCGATCTAGCTGGGACCGCGTCCGGAGCCCGCCGTTGTTCCGGTGAGCTGTCCGGCATCGTCGAGTGCACCCCGGGCCGACTCGACCAGAGCCGTGAAAGCCGTCGCATCGTTGACAGCGAGTTCGGCCAGAACCTTGCGGTCCAAGGGGATGCCGGCAAGCTTCAGTCCCTGCATGAACCGGTTGTAGGTCATGTCGTTCTGCCTGGCGGCAGCGTTGATCCGGGTGATCCAGAGCTTGCGGAAGTCACCCTTGCGGACCTTGCGGTCGCGGTAGTTGTAGGTGGCCGAGTGGAGCAGCTGTTCCTTGGCCTTGCGGTAGAGCCGCGAGCGCTGGCCGCGGTAACCGCTGGCGGCCTCGAGTACAGCGCGGCGCTTCTTGTGGGCGTTGACTGCCCGCTTGACGCGTGCCATCGATGAACTCCTTGCGCTACAGGCCGAGTAGCCGGCGCATGCGCCGGTTGTCAGCGGGGCTGATTTCGGTGTTGCCGTCCAGGCGACGCTTGCGCCGTGAGGACTTGTACTCGAACTTGTGCTGGTTGTTGGCCTTCTCGCGGACGAGCTTGCCGGTCCCGGTCACCTTGATGCGCTTGGCGGCACCCTTGTGCGTCTTCTGTTTCGGCATGGTGCCTTCCTTCGCTTCCGGTTGCCTAGTTGGTGTTGCCGGCTTGACCAGCTTCGCTGGCCGCTGCCTGCTTCTTCTGAGCTGCGGTGCGGTGCGGGGCCATGACCATGACCATGTTGCGTCCGTCCTGGCGCGGGGTGGACTCGACGAAGCCGAGTTCCTCGACATCGCCGGCCAGTCGCTGCAGGAGCCGCATGCCCATCTCGGGGCGGGACTGCTCGCGTCCGCGGAACATGATGGTCACCTTCACCTTGTCGCCCTGCTTGAGGAAGCGGACGACGTGGCCCTTCTTGGTCTCATAGTCGTGCGGGTCGATCTTCAGGCGCAGGCGCATCTCCTTGATCACCGTCTGCGTCTGATTGCGCCGGGTCTCTCGGGCCTTCTGCGCCGCTTCGTACTTGAACTTCCCGTAGTCCATGAGCTTGACCACTGGCGGGCGGGCCATCGGGGCCACTTCGACCAGGTCCAGCTCGGAATCCTGTGCGAGGCGCAAGGCCTCGCCGATGGGAACGATCCCGACCTGTTCACCCTCGGGTCCGACGAGCCGGACTTCGGGAACTCGGATCCGGTCGTTGATGCGGGGCTCGGTGATGGCGTCTCCTGTCGCGTTGTCGGCATGTGTCGAGTCGGAACCGTGCGCCCATAAGAAGGGCCTGGCATCAACAGATGCCAGGCCCACTCGCCGATCGGGGTCGCGCGTAGACACGACACCGCGCCCGTGCGTCAACACGGGTGACCGGACCCGATCACACGAAGGCTGTCTCCAGCGATCCGGCGGGCGGGTGGGAGCGGGCTCCTCTTGCTCACCTGCAAAAACACAGGTGGGTCGGTGTCAAGGTTACCAGCGACCGGGCTCAGGCCACGAAGCCCGGCGGAGGCTGCACCGCAGTAGGAGCCACAGCCTGGTCGTAGCCGCTGAAGGTGAACGTGTATTGAGCTCCTCGCTGGACGGCGCTGCGGTAGCCGGGTGTCTGCACTTCGCAGGTGCCGCAACCAATCGAACAGGGCGAAGACATTGCCGGTGGCACTCGATGCACCGAGTTGGGGCAACGCACCCCCGTTCACCTCGGCCCACGGATTCTGACCTGGAGGTTGGCCTATCTCGCCTTCGGCGAAAACGCGCGCCAGCCCGATGACGCGTTCGCCTCTCGGGCCCGCCGCGCTGTTGACCGACAGTTCAGCGCCGCCGAGCCTGGGATAGAGCAGCCCGGCGGCGGTTACCTGGCCAGCCTCCGGATCCTGATGATCAAGTGGCTGCGACCGCGTCGAACGAGTGAGTTCGACGGATTCAGCAGACAGCGTGGAACCCAGGGCAGAGACGACGGCGACCACGGCGGTGGCTGGACTAGCCGTGGCCGCGAAGGTCGATCGCTCGCCGGTCGAGCCGAACACATCGGGGTCTGGGAGTCCCGCCACTCCCAGTCCCCAACCTGATGTCGCCGACCAACTCTGCGGCGAGTCAATGGGATTGGGCGGCAAGTACAGGACAGAGAACTCGCCCGAACGCATGTGCATGGGATGGGTCCCGCCCCGGTGTCGAACAGGGACACAGCATGGGCCTCGAAGCTGATCCGGCTGTAGTACGACGTACCGAAGATCGGGTAGGTGCTGAGGAGACGGACGAAGGTGACTCGCATGTCTTCGAACCCAAATTCTCCAATAACTGTTGGATCGCAGCTCGGAAATGTGAGATACGGGGCTGCGGGGCCCGACTGCAGTAGCGAAATGTCTCGACGTTCTCGGGCCGAACAAGGTCAGCTAAGGGATCGACCACCCCGGCACCGCATAGAAAGTCCGGGTCAGCCATGACTCGGGTCAGGAAAGTCACGGCGACATCGCGCTCCGCAGTCGGGGTCTCTCCGGACGCTGCATAGAAGGCGCTGCGCGCCGTGGCTAGGTCCGTGAAAGGGATACCGGGGATGCCGTCTGCTATCCGAAGCGGTGACTCCTGGCTGACCGGAAAAGGGTGCCTGCCGCGTCACGGGCGCGAAGTGAAAAGGCCACAAGCGCGGCTGGGCAGGCACCCTGTGGGGTCAGGGAGCGCGGGACTCGACGAGCAGCCTGCGGAGCGCATCGGTCGCATCGGCAGCCGCCGCACCGTCGACAGCCTGGATCGCCAGCAGGGTCAAAGCGTCGTCGTCCTGCAGTTCCAGCGTCGCCCATGGCGTGGCGTCGGTGAAACGCACCGCCTTGACCACCTGCCAGGGGACCAGGGTGACACCGCCCAGATTCCTGACGGCCACGCCATGGGCGTCGGCCCGGACGTAGGGGCGGGTCAGCACCAGGAGCGCGCCGGCAAGAATCAAACCCAGCCCGATCATCGCCAGCTGATCGGAGGTCCGGAAGGTGACCGCAGCCGTATTCGACTGTTTGAGCAGCACGCCGACCATCACCATGGCGACGACCACCAGCACCGCAAGTGACCAGGCGATGATCCGGATCTTGCGCGGTCGGATGGTCAGCACTTATGTCTCAGGCGTCCATATCCACGATCGCCGCGACCGGTCCGCCGCCTGAGGGGCCCTGGTGTACGGCGGCCACCGAGACGAACACGGCAGGATCACCGGTCACCGCAGCGGTCACCCCGCCGACACATGCCTTGATCTGGCGGTGCCAGTGCACGTCGGAGTCGTCGAGCATCGCGTTGCGCCGGTCCCGGACCTGACCGGATGGGTCGGCCTCACACTTGAGGAACACGTTGACCAGCCTCCCCTGAAGATCGCTGTGGTGCGGCCGGTCCGGGAGATCCAGTCCGGCGCTGCGGATCGACTCCCAGATGCCGTCCTGGTCCAGGGCGTCCTTCATCACCGAGTGGCCGATCCGGTATCTCCCCCCGACCCCCCGGGTGTTGCCCACCACCACGACCTGTGCTTGGTCGAGTTCCACACCCGAGGAACAGGATGCGACCGCGCTGAACAGCGAGAGATCGTGCATGACCTGATCGTCGGAGGGCGTCTCGATCTCACCTAGAGCGACGGCGATCCCGAGCGCGGTCGTCGCGTTGGACAGGTCCATCGACTCGTGGGTCTGCTCGGTCCAGACGGTCTTGCCGCGTGATTTCGCATCCCGGATCGTGTCGATGGTCAGCAGCGGGGTCTTGGTCTGCACATAGTGCACGTCGGCCGGATCGCTGATGCCCGCCTTGGCCATCGCCGTACGCACCGCGGCCGCTACTTTCTCGATCATCGGCGTACGGCCGATCTCTTCGGGCAGCAGCTGCTCGCTCATCGCGAATCCAACGGTCAGCCGAGGCTCGTCGGTGGGGGTCACCGACTCCGGCGGGACTGTGGCGAAGATCGTCGCGTGTGGCGAGATGATCCCGTCGGTGCCACCGGACCAGACGATGGGAATTTGCTTCACCTCGGCGGCGCTCCTGGACCCCTTGGCCTGCAACACCTCTCGAAAGGCTCGGTCGGCAATGATCCGGGTGTAGTCGTTGACTCCCCCGTTGCCCTCGGTCTTGCCGATGACCGCGATCACCCGGTCGGCTTCGAGAACGCCGTCATCGATGAGCTTGGCCAGCTCGGAGGCGTCACTGACCGAGTGCAGCGGCACCTTGCGCACTTCGATGGGATCGGGGCGCACTTCGATGGCGTCCGGGCGCACTTCGATGGGATCGGGGCGCACTTCGCGCGGCTCAGACACCGATGAGACCTTCCTTGTTGTTGTCAGCATCCGGGCTGGACGCCTCGACGACCGTCCCGAAGCTACCTGTGATGCCATCGGAGATCCGGTCCAGCGAGGTGATGACCGCGCGTTGACCGCCTCCATCCACAAAACCCAGCGCCGCCTCCACCTTGGGCCCCATGCTGCCACTGGCGAACTGCCCAGCTTGGGCGTGACCACGAAGCTCATCAGCGGTGACCCGTTGCAACGCACGAGCTTTGGGCGTACCGAAACCGATCATGACGTGGTCGACGTCAGTGGCGATCAGGAGTATGTCGACGGCGAGTGACCGGGCCAACAGTGTTGCGGTGAGATCCTTGTCGATCACCGCCTCGACACCACGCAGGCTGCCGTCTGGCTCGCGGACGACGGGGATGCCGCCGCCCCCGGCGGCGATGACGATGTGGCCGGATGCCACGAGTGCCGACATCGTGGCCACGTCCAGGACTTCCAGTGGCGCCGGTGAGGAGACCACGCGGCGCCATCCACGGTCCCCTCGGTCCTCCCAGTGCTGGCCGTGGTCGATCAGCTGCTGCGCCCGCTCGCGCGGTAGGTAGCGCCCCACCGGCTTGGTCGGCCGGCTGAAGGCGGCGTCCTGATCGTCTACGACGGTCCGGGTGACCAGCGTCGCCGTCTCCCGAGATATGCCACGGGCGAGCAAGGCCGAGGCCAAGGCGTTCTGGATCGTGAAGCCGATCGTCGCCTGAGTCTGGGCCACGCACCAGTCAAGGGGCACCGGAGGGACCTCGGCTGCGGCCATCTCGTTCTTGACCAGGAGATTGCCCACCTGGGGGCCGTTGCCGTGGGTCAGCACGACGTCGTGCCCGGAGGCGATCAGATCGGCCAGCCGCTCGCAGGCCAGCGCGATGGCCGCCTGCTGCGACTGCGTCGACGCATCACCACCCGGACCGATCATGGCGTTGCCACCCAGGGCGATCAGGACCCGCACGAGGCCATCATGTCGGTTAGGCGGATCGGCGCACAGGCGCCCCGGTCGACTCGGCCCCTGTCTCCGCGGCTCTGCTGCATCCAGATCCTGGTCACGTCCCTCGGCCCGCGCTCGGGTGCGCGCTTTCGCCGGCAGCAAGCCAGGCGCGTACGGATTCATCGTGCTCGCCCAGTGCCGGGGGGGCACGGTGCGCGACCGGCTCGGAATCGTCGAAGCGCAGCGGCGGGCCGGGCAGGGTGATGGTTCCCAGCACCGGATGCTCGACGTTCACGAGCAAGCCCTGCGAAGCGGTCTGGTCCCAGTCGTAGACCTGTTGCAGTGTCCGGATGGCCCCGGCGGGTACGCCGATCGCGTCCAGTTGGGCAAGCCAGTGATCGCTGCCCTCCTCGGCGAAGACAGCTTCGATCAGCGTGATCAGCTCGGCTCGACGTGCCGTGCGCTGACTGTTGCTGGCGAAGCGCGAATCATCAGGATCGATGCGGACCAGGGGTGCGAACCGCCGCCAGAGCGCCTGGCTGCCCACCGACAGCTGCACGGTTCCATCGGCGGTGGAGAAGGCGCCGTACGGCGTGATCGCAGGGTGGTGGTTGCCCTGGGCGGTCGCCACCTCGCCGGCAACGGTGTACCTAGTTCCCTGAAAGGCATGAACGCCGACCATGGCGGCGAGCAACGAGGTCCGTACGACACCGCCCTTACCGGTCCGCTCGCGCTCGTGCAAAGCAGCCAGGATGCCGTATGCGCCGTACATGCCGGCCAGCAGATCGGCGATGGGGACGCCGACCCGCTGCGGATGGTCGGCGTCGGTACCGGTGATGCTCATGATCCCGCCCTCGCCTTGGGCGATCTGGTCGTAGCCCGGACGCCCGCCCTGCGGTCCGTCGTGGCCGAACCCGGTGATCGACAGCACTACGAGTCGTGGATTGAGCTCGGCCATCCGATCGACTCCGAATCCGAGCCGGTCCATGACGCCGGTCCGGAAGTTCTCGATCAGGACGTCTGCTCGTTCGACCAACCGGCTGAGGAAATCCTTGCCGGCCTCGGTCTTCAGATCGGCGGTCACCGACTCCTTGTTCCGGTTGCAGGACAGGAAGTAGGTGGAGATGTCCTCGTCCGCGCCCACGAAGGGCGGTCCCCAGGAGCGGGAGTCGTCGCCGCCGTCCGGCGTCTCGACCTTGATGACCCTGGCGCCGAGATCACCGAGCATCTGACCGCAGTGTGGCCCGGCCAGCGCCCGGGTCAGGTCAAGGATGACGAGGTCAGCGAGAGGTCCGGCCATGGCGAGATCGTAGGCGGACTCTCGCGGGGTTACGGCATGTTCAGCCAGACCAGCAACGCCACGATCAGCAGCACGCCGAGGACAGCCACGATGCGGGACAGCCAGAGTGCGGCGCGCCTGGGCAGAACGGACATCAGTCCGGTGAGTAGGAACGGAATGCTCACGATGAGCAGGAAAACTCCGAAGATGAGCGTGTACCCGTGTGGGTCCTGGCCCTCACCTCGGGACGGCAAAATGAACACGAGGGCCGCTATGGCGCCGAGCCCACCGAGTGCAACACAGACCCAGCCCAGAACTTTGCCGGCGGTGCGCCACGGCGACGACTTCTCGGACATCCGAACCCCCATCGGCTTCAGGTTGCCCCTCGACGGACCATGGTCGGCCGCATTGGATCGCAAGTACCACCGAACTCCACGTTATGCCCGATGACCGGGATCCTCCCTGCCCCGAGCCCGATTCGCACGCCAGGTGCCCGATCACTTTATTTGCGCAGCGCGAGTGCGCCGATCTCGACGGGGCGTACTGCAGCGCGACGAAGGCGGTCCCGACCGCCGCTGTGCGCCTATGTTGACGACGGTGACGGCAGTGCAGACCTATACGGCGCTGGCGGGGGAAATCTACGCGACACCACCCCTGCTGGGCGAGGTTCGGCTGGTGACCATCGACGGGCCGAGCGGCTCCGGCAAATCGGCTTTCTCGCGGACATTGGTCGATGCCCTGTCGCGCCGCGGTTCGGTAGCGCTGGTCGAGATCGAGACGTTGTACGAGGGCTGGACGCTCGATGGTGCCGGGCGCCGCCTCGATGAGCTGGTTTTGGAGCCCCTCGCAGCCGGTTGGCCGGGCGGCTTTCATCCCTACGACTGGACTGCGTCTTGCTGGAGCTCCAGCTGGCGTGTGGTTCCGGTCAGCCAGGTCGTCGTCGTCGAGGGCTGCGGCAGCTCAGCCCGCGCTCATGCCGCATTCATCAGCCGCCAGATCTGGATCGAAGCGCCACCCGATGTGGCCCTGGCCCGCGGCCTGACCCGCGACGGGATCGATCTGGACCGCCGGCTGCGCGAATGGCAGCTGCACGAGGCCGCACACTTCGCTGCGGACGGCACCCGGGGGCGCGCCGACCTGCGGGTGGACGGCAATCCCGCAGAGCCGCTGTCGTACGACCCGGATCTCGCCTTCACCGCCCTCACCTAGCGCGGGACAAACTGTTTCCATAGCGATCCGGGCCTTTCGACACAGCTGCGGTCGGACCCGCCAGGCAGACTGAGCCGGTGCTGCTGACCGGCGTCGTGACCACCTCGCAGGCGGTGGCGGCCACCCGGTCTCGGACCAAGAAGATCGCCGCCCTCGCCGACCTGATCACAAGGCTGGCACCGGAGGAAGTCGTCGCAGTGGTTGGAATGCTGGTGGCCGCTCCCCACCAGGGACGCCTGGGCGTCGGCTGGTCCACCTTGCGCCGCATCCAAGCCGGCCCCGCCACGCAAACGGAGCTGTCCGTGAGCGACGTGGACGCACTTTTCACCGCACTGGCCCAGACCTCCGGAGCCGGGTCGACGGCGGCCCGGCACGCGTTGCTCGACAATGCTTTCGCCCGAGCCACCGCGCTCGAACGACCGTTCCTGATGGGCGTTCTGATGGGCGAGGTTCGCCAGGGCGCTCTGGAGAGTCTGCTCGCGGATGCGGTGGCCACGGCAACGGGCATTGCGGTGGAGCTGATTCGCCGGGCCTGGATGTTGACCGGCTCGCTCACCGAGACCGCACGGTTGGCCGTGAGCGGCGGCGAGCCTGTGCTTTCCGCGGTCGGCCTGCGGGTGCTACGCCCGGTCAAGCCGATGCTGGCCGCAAGCGCGAAAACTGTCGAGGCTGCCCTCACGGAGACCGGCGAGGCGGTTGTGGACTTCAAGCTCGACGGGGCGCGGATCCAGGTCCACCGTCACGGCGACACCGTCGCCGTGTTCACGCGCAGCCTCAAGGACGCGACAGCCCGGTTGCCCGAGGTGGTCGAGATCGTCCGCAAATTTCCGGCGCAGCGGCTCATCCTCGATGGCGAGTCGCTCGTCCTGGACGAGACGAGCAGCCGGCCGCGTTCCTTCGCGGACACGCAGAGCCGCTTCGGCGCGCAGGCCGACCGGGAAGAACTGCTGCGGCCGTACTTCTTCGACCTTCTGCATGTCGACGGCGTAGATCTGATCGACGAGCCGCTCACCGTGCGCCTGGCCGAGCTCGAGCGCGTCGCGGGCCCCTGGCGAGTTCCATCCCGGCGCACCGGTCTGCACGAGGAAGCGGAGCAGGTCCTTGCCGACTCCCTTGCGGCGGGGCACGAGGGTGTCGTGGTGAAGTCGGTGGACTCTGTCTATGTCGCGGGTCGCCGGGGTAGCGGTTGGGTGAAGGTAAAGCCGGTCCGGACGCTGGACCTGGTAGTGCTCGCCGCAGAGTGGGGCCACGGCCGACGCGTCGGCTGGTTGTCCAACCTGCATCTGGGCGCCCGAGACCCCGAGGGCACGTACGGCGAGGCCGGCGGGTTCGTGATGGTGGGCAAGACGTTCAAAGGCATGACCGACGCGATGCTGGCCTGGCAGACCGAGGCGCTGCAGTCACTCGAGGTCCGGCGCACGACGGGCACGGTCTGGGTTCGTCCTGAACTGGTAGTCGAGATCGCCTTCGACGCAGCGCAGGTCTCAACCCGCTATCCGGGAGGAGCCGCACTGCGCTTTGCCCGGGTGATCCGTTATCGCGAGGACAAGACCGCGGCGGAGTCCGACACGATTCAGGCAGTGCGCGAAGCACTGCCTGGGCCCGGCCCGCAGGTCTGATCGCCAGGCTGCATCGGACGTGGCGATAACCGGGCTGGCGGCAGGACACGACGAGAAGAGTTCCGTCCGGCTAGTCGGTGCGGCAGGTCGGGGTTGCGATCAGCAGGTGGGCCGCATCGTCTCCGTCTCCGACCCGACGGTCGTCTTGGACCGTCAGACCGGCGGAAGCCAGGGCGTCGACCACCTCAGCTACCGGACGAATGGTGAACCCGTGTGCGCTGTAAGGCATCTTGGCCATCGCGTCCGGGTCTCCGATACCGATGACAACTCGCCCAGCCGGCTTCACGACCCGGGCGAGTTCGGACAGTGCACGGTCCAACTCGGCTATGAAATAGATCGTGTTGACCGTGAGGACGCCGTCCAGTGAGTCGTCGGCGAGCGGCAACTGGGCCATCGACGCGTCATGCAGGTGTAGTCGACCGGCCTGGATCTCGCGGCGGAACCGCCGGGCAGCTGAGGACAGCATCGTCTGCGACAGCTCGACGCCATGCACCTGGCCGGCCGTTCCGACTTCGGCGATCAGCAAGCCCAGCCCGACGGCTCCACCGAAGCCGATGTCAGCAACAACGGCACCGGAGGGAAGTGACAGACCCTCGATGGCCTCCGCCACCGTTCGCCGGTTCGCACGATTCAGCAGACCGCCGACCAGCCGGCCGCGCATGCCGCTCGGCCGGCCCAACTGTCTGGCAAGGCCGGCCAGCAGCCGGTCACGGACGCCCACGCAACAGACCATAGCGATCCGGACCCACTCCGCTTCTTGGCTCAGGGATCCGCCGGTCCGCCGCTCGGCGACGTCGCTGTCAGCCGGTCGTCGGGAGATCTCTGCCGCGCGGTCTCGGCCAGGACGATGCCGCTCAGGATCAGGCCAGCGCCGACCAGCTGGACGCCGCTCAGTAACTCGCCGAGAACCAGCCAGGCAACGAGTCCGGCCATCACCGGCTCGGCCATCCCGAGCAGACCGGTTCGCGCCGATCCCAACGACTTGAGCGCGACAAGCACCAGGGAGTACGGAACGACCGTGCCGAGCACGATGATCCAGACGACCAGCAGCCACACCGGCGCCCGTAGCCCGTCGACAGTCGCCGAAAGGTCGACGTCGCTCGCGAGCTTCGACCAGCCAAACGTCCATGGTGGCTGGACCACCGACCAGAACACGGCGGCAGCGCTGAATATCCATGCGGCCAGGCTCAATGGATCGCGAGTCCCCATCCCCCGTTCACTGGACAGGTAGTAGGTCGCCAATGACGCAGCCGCGCCCAGTCCGGCCAGCAGACCAAGGCCGTCGAGGGTAAGGCCCTGCCAGACCTGGGCCACGATCGCCAGCCCGGCCACTGACAGGACCAGCGCTGCCCACATCCGCGAACGCACGGGTTGCCGGCGTGCGAACCGCACCCAGACGACGACGAGGACCGGTGCCAGGTATTCCAGGAGCAGCGCGATTCCTACGGGCAATCGGGAGATGGCGACGAAATAGAACCACTGGACCAGTCCGATCCCGATGATTCCGACGGTGACGAGGAATCCGAACTCGCGTGGGCCGACCCGCAACGTCGCTGGGCGGCGCAGGGCCACGAATGTCATGAGGACGAGCGCCGCGCCCAGCGAGCGAAGTTGGACCAGGTCAAGGGAGGAGAGTCTGGAGCCGAGGGCCAGCTTGCTGACCGTCGCGTTGATCCCGAAAAGCACAGCCGCACCAGCCGCGGCCAGAACTCCGATCAGCGCAGTACGGCCGAGGCTGTCCACCGTCGGCACGCTAACGGGTGCCCAAGTCAGTCCTCGACTCGGCGATCTGCTTTGAGCTGGGATCGTCGGCGCTTGTCATCAAGCCGACGTTCGCGGGCACCTCGGCTCGGCTTGGTCGGGCGACGACGCGGCCCGGCCGGTGCCGTCGCCTCCTGCAACAGCGCCGCAATCCGGGCCCGCGCGGCCTCGCGATTGCGCAGCTGTTGCCGGTATTCCGAGGCGGCGACGGTCAGCAGGCCATCGACCAGCCGATCTTCCAGGCGGCCGACAACGGTCGCGATCAGCTGCTCGGACCACCCAGGGATCGTCGGTACGTGCACCGACAGCTCCACGCGTGAGTCTGCGGTGTTGACACCCTGGCCGCCCGGGCCGGACGACCGGGAGAATCGCCACTGAAGGGCTCGCGCGGGCACGACAAGGACGTCGGTGACGTCCAGATCGCCGTACGGCCCCTCCTGCCCGCTCATGCTTCGATCGTGACACGTGGTGGGTGCAACCCTTCATGTCGATCATCGGAACTCCGGGGGGTCCCGGACCGGACCGCCTCGAACCCCCGCCAGTTCCGATGATCAACTCTCGGTTGGGGTCAGGCGACGTCAACGTCGGCGTGAGCACTGCCACCAGACAGGCGCGCGTAGCCTGGGCCGCGGTCGAAGAACGGCTCGTCGCCGGTACGTGCGGCCCGCAGCTCGGCCCGCACGTTGTCGGTGGCCGGCTCGTCGCAGGACGGCGCGTCCTCGTCACCGGTGACGACCACGCCGTAGTCCGCACGAGCGCCGGCGATCGAGACCTTCCCCCAGGCCACGTCGCGGAGCACGTCGGCGACCGGCCGGTCCAGCGGGTCGCCCCATCCGCCGCCGCCCGTCGTCCGGATCCGCACCGTCTCGCCTGCCGCGAGCGGCTCGGCGTCAGCCAGCGCGTCGACCTCGCGTTCGTTGCGTCCGCCCGGGTCGGCGGTGACCTGGAAGCTGTGACCCGCCTTGCCGCCCTTGACTCCCCAGCAGGCCAGGATTGAGCGGTCCGCGATCGACATGAAGTGCGCCGGAAGCAGCATGCGGATGTGCTTCTCGTAGCCCAGGCCGCCCCGGAACCGGCCAGCTCCCCCGGAGTCGATCGCCAGACCCAAGGACTCGACCACGAACGGGAACCGCGACTCGCTGAACTCGGTGGGCAGGTTCCGCGAGTCGGGGACAACGTGGATCGTGTCCTCGCCGTCGGCGTAGTAGCGCCCGCCTGACCCGCCGCCCAGGACCTCGCGCATGAGGTAGGACTGGCCGTCGGCATCCTGGCCGTACACGCCGGTGTAACGAATCGTCTCCTGATCAGCCGGCATCCGGCCGTCCACCGCTTTCGCGATCACGCCGGCGAGGACGCCAAGCAGGCGCAAGATCACGAACGTTCGCGCGTTCGTCGGCGCGGGGAAGACCGGGGTCAACAGCGTTCCCGGCTCGGGGAAGCGCATCTCGATCAACGGGACCACACCCTCGTTGACGTCGAGTTCGGCCATCCGCTCCGGGGTGTCGGCCAGGTTGCGCAGGATCGGGGCGAGCCACTTCTTCAGGAACGTACCGTCGGCGAAGTCCCCCACATGGTTGATCGGACCCTTTGCCTGCGGGCTGGTGCCGGTGAAGTCCAGGATAAGCCGGTCGCCATCGGGATCGTCGGGGCCGGTGCGGCTCATGGTGATCCGCTGCGCGTGCAGTCGTGGAGGGTCGACGCCGTCGTGCTCGGCGTAGTCCTCCCAGACGTGGCTGCCGACCGGGATCTTGGCCAGGATCTCGCGCCGGTAGGTCGCCGTGGTGTTGTCCAGAATGGCGTCGAAGACTGACTCGACCGCGGCGACGCCGTACCGGTCGAAGAGTTCGCCGAGCCGGCGGGCACCCATCAGGCAGGCCGAGCACTCGGCGTCGAGGTCGGCGGCCAGGGACTCCGGCATCCGCGAGTTGCGGGTCATGATCCGCAAAGCCGCCTCGTTGGGCACGCCCTCGGACCAGAGCTTGATCGGCGGGACCATCAAACCTTCTTGGAAGGCGCTGGTCGCATTCGAGGGCATCGAGCCGGGCACCGACCCGCCGATGTCGTCGTGATGGCCGAACGCTTGGACGAATGCGACGACCCGCCGCGAGCCATCCAGTCCGTCGGCGAAGACCGGAACCGTGACGCAGAGGTCGGGAAGATGCCCGATTCCGCCCTCGGATTCGTAGACGTCGTTGTGGAAGAACACATCGCCAGGACGCATCGTCTCCGGCGGGAAGTCCCGGGCGATGGGGTGCACCAGCGCTGAGTAGGACCGGCCGGTCAGCTTGCGCAGGTGCCGGTCATGGATGCCGGCCCGGAAGTCGTGCGCGTCCCGGATCATCGGCGATCGGGAGGTTCGCCCGATGGCGGTCTCGACCTCCATCTCGACGCTGGCCAGATACCCCTCGATGATCTCGACCAGCACCGGGTCGACCTCGGCAACCGCGATGTCGGTGAGCCGATAGCCGTACGGATGCTGGGTCCAGCCCCGCCCTGAAGAAGGCCGTCGCTTCTCGGTCATGAGTCGATCCGAACGATGCGCAGGTTGCCGTACCGGTCGACCTCGGCGCGGAAACCCGGATGCAACGGGACGGTGGACCCGAACTCCTCGATGACCGCCGGACCGTCCAGAACGTCGCCAGCGCCGAGCTTCGACCGCTCGTAGGTCGGCACGTCGGCCCATTGCTCGAAGTAGGTACGCCGGCTCCCCGTCCGCGCGTGCTCGCCCCCAGAACCATCGTCGACAGAGGCGACCTCCGGACTGCGGATGGGACCGATTCCGGTGACCCGGATGTTGACCCATTCGACCTGCTGGCTCGGGTCGTCAGCAAAGTTGTAGCCGTAGAGGCGACGGTGCTCGTCATGGAATGCCTGCGCGACCCGGTCGGTCACGTCGAGGGACAGTTCCCCGTCGGCGACCTCGACGCGTACCTCGAAAGCCTGGCCGTAATAGCGGACGTCCGCCGTACGCATGAAGCGGCGCTCGTCCTCGGGGAAGCCTTCGCGTTCCAGGGCCCCCTCGGCATCGCCCTGCAGTTCGGCGTAGACCTCACCGAGCCGGTCGAGGTCGAGCCGGTCCTGTCGTACGACGTGGGTGCGCACGTAGTCGTTTCGTACGTCGACGGTGAGCAGGCCGAACGCCGAGACGTTTCCCGGGTTGGGCGGCACCAGCACTCCGGCCAGACCGAGGATGTCCACGAGCCGACAGGCCAGCAGCGACCCCGATCCGCCGATCGTGACCAGGGTGAATTCGCGTACGTCGAGGCCACGCTTGACCGAGACTTGGCGCAGCGCATTGGCCTGGTTCCATGCCGAGATCTCCAGGATCCCAGTCGCACACTCCGCGACAGAGCGGCCGAGCTTGGCGGCAAGCGACTCGATCGTGTGCCGCGCAGCTTCGGCGTCGAGTGGGATCTCGCCGCCGAGCAGATACGGTGGGATCCGGCCGAGCAGAACATGGGCGTCGGTGATCGTCGGTTGGGTCCCGCCCTTGGCGTAGCAGACCGGGCCCGGATCGGCACCTGCGGACTGCGGTCCCACCTTCAGGGTGCCCTCCGGGCTGAGCCAGGCGATCGATCCTCCGCCGGCGCCGACGGTGACGACATCGATCATCGGGATCTTGCTCGGATACGCACCGACGGTGCCTTCGGTAGTCAGCGCAGGCTGTCCGTCGATCACCACCGTTACGTCCGTCGACGTACCGCCGCCGTCGCAGGTCAACACCTTGCCGACCCCTGCGGCACTGGCGATCATCCCCGCGCCGAGCGCGCCTGCGGCCGGCCCGGACAGGACCGTGCTGATGGGTTGATGCACGACCTCGGCTGCGGAGAGCACCCCGCCGTTGGACTTCATCACGTAGAAGGGGACGTTGCGGGTGTTAGTGGACGGTTCCGACCCGCCCCCCTCCGTGGCGGTTTCCGTCAAAACCGCCAAGATCTTCGGGGTTCTCGAGGTGGCGAAGTCGGCCAACCGGCGGGCGATGTTGGCGACGTAGGCGGTGATGTTGGGCTTGACTGCGGCGTCGACGAGAGTCGTGATCGCGCGCTCGTACTCGCGATACTCGCGGAGCACCTCGCTGGAGATGCTGACGACCGCGTCCGGATGCTCGGCGGTCAGGACCTCGCGCATAGCCAGCTCGTGGGCCGGGTCGGCATAGGAGTGCAGGAAGCAGACCCCGATCGTCGAGATCCCCGCCTGCCGGAAGAAGCGCGCGGCGCGTACGGCGTCCTCATGGTCGAACGGCCGGATCTCGGTGCCGTCCACGGCCAACCGGCCACGGACGGTCTTCACCCGGTCGGCTGGAACGATCCGCGGCGGCTTGACCCAGAAATAGGAGTTCCCATAACCGTCCGGGACCGACTGGCGGGCGATCTCCAGGATGTGGCGGTAGCCCTCGGTAGTAATGAACCCGAGGTTCTCGACCTTGCCCTCGAGCAGCTTGTTGGTGGCCACCGTCGTGCCGTGGCAGACAGCGGTCAGCGCCTCTCCGCCGACACCGAGCAGGCCCAGCACCTTGTCGATGCCGGTGAGGAAGCCCTCAGCCGGATCCGCCGGCGTTGACGGGGTCTTGGTGGAGATCAGCTCACCGGAGTCCTCGTCCACGGCCACAACATCGGTGAACGTGCCACCGGTGTCGATACCAACCCGAATTCGCCGGGTCACCGGCGACCTCGGCGGGCCAGCCAGCCGCCGACTGCCGCGCCCAACAGGGCTATGACTGCACCACCCGCGCCGGCGAGCAACAGCGGGCGCGCGTCGGTGGGAAACATCTCCGCGCGCCGCAGAGCCGGCAGGTAGGTCGTCTGCCCCCGCGAGGCCACGCCCGCCGAATCCGGCGCCTGCTCAGACTCTGCGCCAGCCGGCTGTAAGGGCGCTCGGCTGCCGGTCAGCTCGCCATCCACGGCCGCGAAGAACTGACCGGCCATCCGCTTGGCCACCCCGGAGATCATTCGCTGCCCCACCCCGGCTACGGGGCCACCGACGGTCGCATCCGCGGAGTAGCTGAGTTGGGTCTGTTCACCGTCCTCGGTGAGCTCGATCCGGCAGGTCGCATCGACCGTCCCCGCCCCTCCGGCACCACGGGCGTTCATCACGTAGCCGTCGGGTCTGGACAGCTCGGTCAGGGTGACCTGCCCGTCGTAGCGACCGCGGATGGCTCCCACTCCGGCCGACACCGTCATCTTGTAGCTGTTGTCACCGGTCAGCTCCAGCGATTCACAGCCCGGGATGCAGCGGGCCAGGACCTCAGCGTCAGTCAGGGTGGTGTAAACACGCTCCCGATCGGCATGCAGCGTGGCCGTCCCCTGAATCTTCATGGCGTCCCCTCCTCGCTCCGGCGGGCGTGGCTGCCCGTCCGGTCGGCACTGCCGTCTCGGGCGGCGCGTACCAGGTCATAGATCTGGCTCGGACCCAGCGGCATCTCGGTTATCCGGATCCCCAGCGCATCCTCAAGCGCGGCCGCGATCGCGGCCGACCCCGGGATCACGCCGGCCTCGCCGGCACCCTTGATCCCCAACGGATTTAACGGCGACGGGGTCTCCTGGTGCCCGATGTCGATGCCCCGGGGCACCTCGGACACATAGGGCATCAGGAAGTCCATGAAGGACGCGTTCTGCAACTGGCCGGTCTCGTCGTAGGCCATCACCTCGTAGAGCGCCCCGGCCACGCCCTGGGCGACCCCGCCGTGGATCTGACCCTCGACGATGCGCGGGTTGATCAGCCGGCCGCAGTCGTGCACGACTGCGTACTTCTCGATGCTGACCGCGCAGGTTCCCGGGTCCACCTCGACGATCACAGCGTGCGCGCCGCTGGCGAAGGTCGAGCGCACCGGCGAGTAGTAGTCGCGGCCTTCGAGCCCGGGCTCGTCGTCCTCGGCCACCGGCGCGCGGTCGTCGGAGGAGGTCCGGGCGAACTGGGTGGCCGCCTTGGATGCCTCGTCGAAGGCGTAGCGCAGCGGGTTGGACAGCACGGCGACCGCAGACAGTGGGATCACTGAACCGGGATCGCCCCGCACGCCGACGACTCCATCAACGATGTCGAGATCTGCGGCGTCGACTTCGAGCACCTCGGCAGCGATCCGGAGTGCTTTCGCGCGGACCACCCGGGCGGCCAGTGCCACGGCGTTGCCACTCATGACCGCCGCCCGGGATGCGAATGTGCCCACCGCATATCCGAACCGGCGGGTGTCGCCGGTGTGGACCTCGATGTCCTCGATCGGGACACCCAGCTCCTGAGCCACGACCTGGGCGAAGGCCGTCTCGTGTCCCTGCCCCTGGCTGGTCAGCCCGGTCGAGACGAGCACCTTGCCCGACGGCAGCACCTGGACGTGCCCGCCCTCGTACGGTCCGACCCCGGTGCCCTCGACGTAGAGCGCCATCCCGATGCCAATCCAACGACCCTCGGCAGCCGCGATTGCACGCCGCGCCTCGAACTCCTTCCAGCCCACCAGATCGCGCAGCTTGTCCAGCATCGCCGGGTAGTCACCGGAGTCGTAGATCAGCGGGCGGCCGTCCTGAAAGGTCAGGTGGTGGTCCCAGGGGAACTCATCGGCCCGGATGAGATTGATCTCCCTCACCTTGGCCCGGTCGAGACCGAGTTCGTCGGCGATCCGATCCATCGTCCGCTCCATCGCGAAGCAGCCCTGCGGCCGACCGGCGCCGCGGTAGGGCGTGACGATGACCGTGTTGGTGTAGACCGAGTCGACCTGGCAGCGATAGTTCGCCAGGCGGTACGGGCCCAAGAGCTGGGTACTGGTGATGATCGGCACGACGATGCCGTACGGCGTGTAGGCGCCGTGGTCGTGCAGGATGTGCACATCCAGGGCCAACAGACGGCCCTCGTCGTCGTAGCCGGCGGTGATGCGCTGCAGTTGGCCGCGTTCGTGGGCCGAGGAGATGAAGTGCTCCCGGCGGTCCTCGGCCCACTTCACCTCATGTCCCAGCCGGATCGCGGCCCACGGGATGAGCAACTCCTCCGGCCACGGGTGCACGATCTTGACGCCGAAGCCGCCCCCTACGTCCGGGGCGATCACCTCGACCCGGTCGAGGGACAGTTCCAGTTTCGTCGCGATCGCCGCCCGTACCGACGTTGACGTCTGGGTGGAGGTGTAGACCCGCAAGGACTCATCGACGGAATCCCAGCGGGCATGAACCCCCTTGCCCTCCAACGGCATGGACGCGCTGCGTTCGATGGTCTGGGTGAAGCTCACCGTGTGTGGAGCATCCCGCAGAGCCGCTCCCACGTCGCCGAACGCCTGCACCAGGCGGGCCGCCACGTTGTCCGGGATGTCGTCGTGCACCAGATGATCGGCCCGTTCCGCGGCCTCCACGCCTATGACGGCCACCTGGAATTCGTAGTCCACGACGATCCGCTCGGCGGCATCCTCGGCGAGGTAACGGTCCTGCGCGACGACCATGACGATCGGCTCGCCGACATGGCTGACCGAGCCGTTGGCCAGCGGATAACCGGTTCTCGGGGCAGTCAGATCCGGATGTGGGATCAGAACCGGAAGTGGTTGCGCCATCGGGCCGTCGAGGTCCTCATAGGTGTAGATGGCGTGCACACCGTCGACATCGAGAGCTCCGGAGACGTCGATGTCCAGGATCCGGGCATTGGCGTGTGGACTGCGGACGAATGCGACTCCGAGAGCGCCGTGACCGATGTCGTCGAGGTAGCGGCCCTTGCCGACGATCAGGCGGCCGTCCTCGCGGCGCACGATCGGTTCGCCGAACAGCTTTGTGGTCATCCGCTGTCCCGTTTCCGAACTGCTGCGTTACCAGCAGATTCGCGTGCGCGCGTGGTCCTGATCTCCTGGGCTCGGCCCACCGCCTTGACGATGTTCTGATAACCGGTGCAGCGACAGAGGTTGCCGCCCACGATCTCCCGCGCGTCGTCGTCGCTGATCGAGTCGCCGGGCTCGTACTCCTCCAAGGCTGCCGCGATCGTGGTGAGAAAGCCTGGCGTGCAGAAACCGCACTGCAGCGCATGGCAGTCCCGGAACGCCTCCTGCACCGGGTGGAGCCCGCCCTCCGCGGTGGCGAGTCCTTCGACCGTGACGACCTGGTGGCCCTCGGCCTGGACGGCGAACATCAGGCAACTGCGCACCGGCCGGCCGTCAAGCAGGACGGTGCACGCACCGCAGACGCCGTGTTCGCACCCGACGTGGGTGCCGGTCAGCTCCAGATCGTGCCGCAGCGCGTCGGAGAGCAGCCGACGAGCCGGAACCCTCACCGGCCGGGTCGTACCGTTGACCGACAGGCTGACGGTGAACAACTCTTCGCTCGGCATCAGGCCACCTCACGCTGGTCTGCGGCGTCGGCGGCAGCCTGCGGGAGGCCCCGTTCGGTGAGGACTGCCACGAGGCGGCGCCGGTAGTCCGCGGTGGCATGCAGGTCGCCCTCAGGCTCGACCATCGATGCGGCCAGCTCCCCGGCCGCACTCCAGTCCGCCGACACATACGGCTGACCGGCGACCGCATCGGTGAGGTCATAAACCTGCGGAACCGGTCCGATCGAGAGATAGGCGGCTCGTACGTCGGTCACGGCGTCATTCTCGTCCAGGGTCACCGTCACGGCGGCCCCGCACATGGCGTAGTCACCTCTGCGCCTGGACAACTCGAGAAACTCGCTGCCGCTGTTGGGCGGCGCTGCGCCGAAGGTCACCGACGTGGCCAATTCACCTGGCGCCAGGCAACTCTCCAGCGGCCCCAGGAAGAAGTCCTTGGCCGAAACATCGCGGGTTTTCGCGCCACGCGCTGCGATCTGCACGGTGCCCCGCGTGACCGCCAGGATCGCGGTCATCTCCCCCGACGGATCGGCATGGGCAACCGAGCCGCAGGTGGTCCCCCGGTTGCGAATCGTCGGATGTGCCACGCTGCTGGTCGCCCGGCGCAGGAGCGGCAGCGCTTGGAAAGCCGGCTCGTTGGACAGCAACTCGGCATGGCGTACGAGCGCGCCGACGACGACCGAGCCGTCCGCGCCGACCGATATGTCGTCCAGCCCGGGAATCCGATTGATGTCCACCAGAGTGTGCGGAGCGGTCAGCCGCATCGAGAGCAGCGGGATCAGGCTCTGCCCACCGGCGAGCACCTTTCCGTCGCCACCGAGTTCGCCGAGCACGGCGAGGGCCTCCTCGACGCTGCGCGGCGCCGCGTAATCGAACGGCGGGGGCTTCATCGGTGGGTCACGCTGCCATCAAAGCGGACCGGACTCGAGATCGCGGGATGCACCGAAGCATCCTCGCGCGTCGAGCGAGGCGTACTGCAGGACCGACCAGGGACTGAGCAGCCACGGATGCTGACGGGCCAACGCGCTGGCCTCGAGTCGGGGTAGCCATACCCATTCGGCGACCTCCGTGGGATCGACGGCCGGGGCCGGTCGGTGACCGCGAACCCTGGCGAGGAAGACCGGGCACACCTCGTTCTCCACCACGCCGCCGGAGTCCTGTGCCCGGTAGGCGAAGTCTTCCAAGACCAGGGAGATCTCGGCGACCAGGCCGAGTTCACTGGCCAGCCGACGGTGCACGGCCCGGCCGAGGTCCTCCCCCGGTTCAGGATGTCCGCAGCATGCGTTGGACCACACGCCCGGCCAGGTCCGCTTGGCCAGCGCCCGCCGGGCCAGCAGGGTGTTGTCGGCTTCGTCGAGAACATGCACCGAGAAGGCCAGGTGCAGCGGTGTGTCGGCGTGGTGAACCTCGGACTTCAGTTCTGAACCGATCGGGTGGTGCTGCTCGTCGAGCAGCACCACCCGCTCCGGTGGGACGGCTACCTCAACCCTGCTTCCGGGTCACGCCGTTCGGCCGCCAGCTCGGTATCCCTCGATGAGCTGGAGCGTGACCTGGTCACTTCTCGATCGTCCACGTCGGACGGGTCACTCGATCCGGTGGCGGTCATATCTTCAGTTGCCGGCAACCGTCCCTCTTTGGTCAGGGCGGCTTGGAGTTCTGCCGGAGCCACGACCCGGGCGAGATGCCAGCCCAGCACGGCGACGATGGTGCCGAGGGCGATTCCACTGAGCTCGAACGTGTCGGTGACGACCAGGGTCACGTTGCCGATCGCGATGATGATCCCCGCGGCGAGCGGGACCAGGTTGATCGGATTGGCGAAGTCGACCCGGTTCTCCTTCCAAATCTTTGCTCCGAGGAGGCCGATCATCCCGTAGAGCACCACGGTGATCCCACCGAGCACGCCGCCCGGTGTGGACGCGACCAAGGCACCGAACTTGGGAATCAGGCCGAACAGGATCGCCACGAGCGCGGCGATGTAGTAGGCCGCAGTCGAGTAGACCCGGGTGGCCGCCATGACCCCGATGTTCTCCGCGTAGGTCGTCGTCGGTGATCCGCCCACGGAGGACGCGACCACGGTGCCGACGCCGTCGGCGAAGATCGCCCGGCCCAGCACCGGGTCGAGATCGCGCTTGGTCATCTCGGCGACCGCCTTGACGTGACCAGCGTTCTCGGCGACCAGGGCTATGACCGCGGGCAGTACGAGCAGGGCGAAGTTCACCGAGAAGCTTGGCGCGGTGAGCTCGGGCAGGCCGAACCAGTCCGCATCGCCAACGGCCGAGAGGTTCGTGCGCAAGTGGGGGCCGACCTCACCGGTTGCTGGCATGAACGAGGTGATCTCCCCGACCGTCTGGTCAAGGATCCAGGACAGTGCGAAGCCGAAGATCAGCCCGAGCAGGATCGAAATGCGGGCGAGGAAGCCGCGCAGGGACAGTGCCGCCACGATGACGAAGGTCATCGTCGCCAAGGCCACCCACTGGTCCTGGGGCCAGTAGATATCGGCCACCACCGGGGCGAGGTTGAACCCGATCAGCATGACCACCGCGCCGGTCACCGCCGGCGGCAGGATCTTGTTGAGCACCCGAGGGCCGGCGAAGTGGATGATCAATCCGACGATGGCCAGCACCACGCCGGCGATCAGGATCGAGCCGACGACGTCGCTGCTGTCTCCCTGGCCATTCCGGATCGCGATGACCCCGCCGACGAAGGACGCGCTGGTGCCGAGGTAGCTGGGCACCTTCCCCTGCACGATGAGCAGGAAGATGATCGTCGCGATCCCGCTCATCATGATCGCGAGGTTCGGGTCCAGACCCATGATCAGCGGGAAGACGAAGGTCGCCCCGAACATCGCGACCACATGCTGTGCGCCGATTCCGCTGGTACGGGCCCAGGTCAGGCGCTCCTCAGGGGCAACCGCCTCCCCGATAGGCGGAGTCTTTCCATCGCCGTAGAGCTTCCAACTGAACGCCATCCAAGGCCTCCTGCGTGAGGGATCACCCATCGAAGCGATGATCGACGGTGTCGATCATCGGCGTGCAGTGTGCCGTTATGGCCGTCGCTTGTGAAGGCACTTGGCGGCGCGCCGATCCCGGACTTTCAGTTCAGTCCGTGCACGTCGACGAGGTGCAGGGCCAGTTGCACATTCAGCCGTACGGAGGGGTCGGTCATGAAGGGTCCGAGCAGCCGCTCGAGCTTGCCGATCCGGTATCGCGTGGTGTTGTAGTGGAAATGCAGGCTGCGGGCGGCTTCGGCCACATTGAGGTTGGCCTCCAGCAGTACGCGCAGGGTGTGCAGGAGGTCGAGTTGCTGTGCGCTCGCGCCGGGACCGAGTGGGCCGAGCACATCCAGCAGGTACGACCGCAGCTCCCCCGAATCCGGAATGAGCGAGAGCAGTCGCAACACTCCGAGTGAGTCGAAAGCTGTCACTGCCCCAGCCACCTGAGTCTGCAGCCCGACCTGGGCGGCACGACGGGCCTGGGAGTACGCGGCCGGCAACTCCGACAGGGAGGCGACCGCCCGGCTGATCCCCGTACTGGCCACCCGCGGCGCCCCGCGGCGGTCGGCCCGTACGCGTGTTCCGACCATGGCGATCAGGTCAGCTGCGGCGGAGACCATCGACCGGTGGGAAGTGACCTCGGAATCCTCTCCAGAGTATGCGACGGGCAACAGCGTGACCACTTGATCGGAGACCACCACGACGGCTGCACCGGCAATCCGGTCCTCCAATTCCGCACGCCACGCCGCCGCGAAGCGCTCCAGGTCATCCCGCCTGTTTCTCGGGGACTGGTCCGGAACCGTTTGTACGGTCGTCACGGTCAGCACGAGCGACGCCTGGACATTCCATCCAAACCATTTCGCCTGGTCCAGCACCCGCTCGAGGTCGTCGAGCCTGCCCTCCACCAGGTCCCGGACGAGGTCACTCTGATACCGGGTCTCGACCGCCGTCACCGCCAGCTTTTGCGTGATGGTCAAAGCTGCAAGGGCGGCCGCTCGTTCGAGGATCGTGACGGTGTCCGCGGCATGCATGCCGTCCCGGCGGGCAGCAACCAGCCAGCCATGGTCGAAATCCCCCGCAGTGATCGGTACGACGACCGCCGTACCTCCGGTGGAGAGGTCGACAACGCCGCGAGCGGAAAGGTCGGCGCTGACCAGGTCCACCAGACCCGGCATCCGCTCCCCCTTGGGACCGGCACTGGCCAGGATGGTTCCGTCGCTGCCGACCGCGACCACGTCCGCGTCCGAGAGCAGGGTTGCCGCCTTCGCGGTGACTTCATCCAGACCGCCGCCGGCCAGGACGGTCGCGATGATGGCGCGGTGCACCTCGTCGGAGTGCGCCAGTGCGGCGGCCTGCTTGTTCAGGATCTCGGTCAGGATCTGGTTGAGGATGTCGTCGAACCCGACGTCGTCGGGCAGCAGGATGACCGGGAAGCCCCGCCGGTCGGCTGCGGCGAGCATCTCTGCGGGCAGTTCATCGATGTAGCGGGCCAGCTTGATCGCGAAGGCTGCCAGCCCGCGGTCATCGAGGTCGCTGACCAGCCCGGTCAATCTCGATGGAGCCTGCCGCAGCGGATATCCGGTGGTCAGGATCAACTCGTCGGCTTTCACCCACGGCAGGACGTCGGGGACCTCCATCACATTCAGCCGTCGCACCGTTCGCTGCAGACCCGCGGCACCCGCGACCAGCCGGGCGGTCCGCAGGCTGGACAACGCTAGGACCTCGGCTACCGAGATCCCGGAGACCGACGCCCCTCCCTTGAGATCCCGTGCCGCTAGACGACCTGTGCCGAGTCCTCCCTGAGCCTGTTCTTGTGGCACTTTTCACCCATCAATCATCTTGATCTTGTCAACTCTGACCATACGCTGGCCGGCGCTGTAAGACTAGTTTCACGTTCAATGAGTAGCGCCCTTGCAATAGATGCGACCGAGCTCTCCACCTTCGCGCCCGCGCGAGCGGCGTCCATCGCCGCCGCGCCGGCCATGGCCAGCACCGGGATCGCCGAGTTGCTCCGAGGACCCCTGCGTCCAGCGACCGTGCTCTCGATCTTCCCGACCGCTATCTACCTGCGGACCGAAGCCCATATCGCTCCGGACCGCTATGGCAGCGACGGCTCATCGCGCCGGCCGGCCGGTGTCGTGGCGATCCTGACCAGCGATGCCAGCCGGCTCCCGCTCGGTGCGATCCTGCATCGACCCTCCTCGGAGCGTCCGCTGATCAGTAGCCGCGGACCGTTGCACGCGTTCGTGGGCGAAGGTCGCATCACCGTCGGTCCGCTGACAGTTCGGGCCTCCGGTTGGTGGGATCCGCGACCGCGGCTGCCCTCGCTGCGCCCAGCGCTGCTGCCCGAAGGCATGCGCGAACTTCGCTCAGCGGTCAGCGAGCGCCTGCACAGCCCGGTGCGGGACGTGCCGGTCGAACTGTGTGGCCAACTGGGTTCGCTCCGCGCCGCCCTGCGTCGCGACGACATGACCGCTGCCCTGCGGGCCGGACAGCGGATGATCGGCCTCGGCCCTGGCCTGACCCCAGCCGGGGACGATCTCCTGTGCGGCCTGTTGGCCGGCCTCACGCTGTTGGGTCACCCCCAGGCCAGCAGGGTCGGGGCCGGAGTACTCGCGCTCGCACCGGGCCGCACCACCGACCTGTCGCTCGCCCTGTTGCGGCATGCCACCCTGGGACAGGTGAACACCGAACTCGGATCGGTCATCCAGGCCCTCGCCGGAGTCGGCCGACTGCACGGCGCCCTGCAGGGCCTGTTCGCCGTTGGTCACACCAGCGGAATCGCCCTTGGCCTCGGCCTGAGCGCTGCCGTCGACTTGACCAGCCGCTCGATCCGGAGCCGTGGGTGAGCCCAGGTCTCGACCATGTGGAGTTGAGGCAAGGGCAGTACTACGACTCGGTGACCCTGATGCAGGCGAGCCGGACGGTGGC
>JAABUR0100001729.1_pt1 | contig 37401 bp, 38 predicted proteins | sample 5560091 | NCBI WGS metagenome assembly JAABUR01 (sample SAMN10711879, study PRJNA513375) | rock metagenome | isolation source: Antarctica rocks | place: Antarctica: Victoria Land, University Valley sud | reverse complement strand
AACAGATTGAAGGATCCGGATCAGAAGGAATTCCATCTAGTGGATAGGCGTGCCAGGTTGGATTGTTGCAGTACATACTCGAGATCTCTACCATGGTTCGCCTACTGCCATACACTGCCCGCTAACGTACACGCCGCTGTGGCACCGCGCGACTGCTGTGCCATCGGCTGACAGCTCTCTTGACATCGATGCCTGAATGATCAAATGAAGCGCCGCATTGGTTAATAGGTCAATGCCTTATTCTCGAGCAATGTTTCTTAAACATGCTTCCCCTGGCGGAGGTGGCGTTTGGACTCTTCCTTTGGGATAGTTCAGGATTTTTTTGCATAGCCACGTAGCATTTTACCAGCGCTTAACGGCCCCCAAGGGCGTGTGCATGTTCGCTTTAGTATATCCGGTTGGGTAAGAAACAGATACCGTTGTAATTTACTCTCTGTCAAGGAAGTCAAGAAAGATCATGCCCGGCAACTGTCAATCATCGCCAGGAGCATACGGCAAGTCTGCAACCTTCCATGTACATATCTGTCATGCCTATTTTGAGCCTTAACCCTGCCATGATGCAAACCTTGGATTCCTTCCGTGTGTGTTTCAACAAGAGAGAGCACTGCTTTAGAATTGTATAGACGCTTAGATCACATAACACTTCTTTGGTTTGTTCGATTAACAAATTTTCCGGCTCAGTGTTCTGTCTAGTCCATTTTCAGCTCCTGTACGTTGTATTAGATTGGGGCCTCGTCATAAGATGGGCCTGTTGGTGTTTTGGGCAATGCTCGTGAAACCCTTCTTGACGGACCAACGAAGCCATCGATACTTAACGCCGCTTGCCTAGAAGCATGAAACCAACTTTCATCGAGCTCAACCACCTGGTACAGCCCCGTGCTAGGGGATCCGAATAGCTTTGGGGATTGGCGAAGCAGACTCTCGAGTCCTATATGAAGCTGAAATAACATTCTTTTTCTATTGTATCAGATTCTTGCTGGCAATAGAGAGCTTCGTCTTCCATTTAAACTGTACTGCGTCATATATCACCTAAGTATACGCCAGCACTTGATTTCCGAAGTTGTTCTCACATCAAAATGGCTCATACTGATGCCTTCCTTCTTGGTGCAGCTTATATTTTGCCAATATGCAGCAGCCCCGTCGATTCTGTTGCCCTGGCTCCAACAGCAAAACTTAGGCGTGACGTTCGCCAAGACGAGTTAGATGTCTTGACAAAAGAGTTCCGGGTATCTATTGGGACAAGGCCTATGATGAATGTTCCTCGGATAGATTTACCATCTTGGAAGAAACCACTCGGGTGGCACAGGAATACATGAAAAATGTATTGTTGCCTCTGGCCGACAATCCCAACGGTCAAGTTTCTGCAAATACTGCTGCTTGGGACTTGTTCTTCGTCAAACCTGGCAAAGCCACCAAAGACGACTGGACGAGCACATACAAGGACCGATTCGATTCGATCTGGCATAATATGAAACAAGCTTCAAGTTCTCCATACAAGGGACATAAAGACGGACAGAAGAGACCAGCCGAAAAGTGGAGACTTGCGTATCATTGCGATGGTATTGGGCCAAATGAGCACAAATGCGATGATGAACCGAACTTGTACGTTGTTTCCAAAACATATAAATCCTTGACTGATGTGGGATAGAGCCGCATACACTGAAAAGCCGGACCTCACAGGCACAGGCTGGGCTGTAACTTTGTGTTCACAATTCTACACACATTGGTGCACGAGTCCATGGTGAGTTTGACTTGCATCTGGCCGTTAGATTTATTTTTGATCACTCTATGGAATAGCATGTCGGACTTTTCGGCCATAAATATGAAATTAAGTACTCTGCTAATCGTTCAATTGATTTCCTTGCGCTAATTAGATGATAGTTAGAGATGTCGATGAGAAGGAACTTAAAAGCACCAAGGACACCGAGGTCAAGGTCTACGGCTTTCAGCGCTGTCAGGAGTGGGCTACGCTGAATTTGGGTTCTGATGCTTCGTTAGTAAATCCAACAGTCCGCTATAATGGTATGTGAACTCCTGCTTTCCCTTCCTTTTCATATATGCTCTATACTCTCATACTAGGGTGCACTTCCTCGCCACGCATTGTCACAGCGTAAAGGATATCACTCTCATGTAGATCGACTTTTGGACAAGCCAAGAACACTAAAACGCGATGCTTCGGACGACAAAGACGCAAATGATAATCGTGGCATCCAATACTACAACACAGTATCCCCCGACCAGATAGACCTTGCGCCCGGATCGCCAAAGGATTGCTCTAAGCCATCAGATTGTGGTAGCTATGACAACTGGAGAGCCGTACGAGGATTATGATCCCGAGACACAACAATTAAGTGCCCCCTTACAACCCCCGCCTGCCCCAGTCGCTCCCTATCCGCAAGGCACTTGCAGCTTTCACCTAACCCAGTGGGCTGACGTAACGGCCTCTAATCCCTATTCGGTCGAGATCTGGCTGAAAGACAACAACGGAGCTCAGATTGGCTATCAAGATAAAGCAATAGCATCGGATAGCAGACCTTTGCTTGTGGGTAGTAAACTCGAGGATCTCATGGTCATCAGGCCCGAATCGCAAAAAGACTAAATAGATTTTGCTCTCGGTGCTCTGGTATCGCCTAGCAGCCAAAACAACGGCATACCGAGATGTAACGTAGGAGGCTGGGATAGCAACAACAACCCGGCAGCACGTTTACTTCTCCGAACGAACATTTCTATATGCTAATATATCCGTGTAGTACCGTCAAATGGATTACAGCTTTACCTGCAATTGGGGTGGTGGCAAGCCTTCTGACAGATCTTGAGATAGGGAGCAAGTCCCGACTCGACGCCGGAGGGATATTGCACCGGAATCTTGACATGTGTTTCCTATTTTACTCTGATATTTGATATACATCACCTTGATTCATCTTTCGCCGGGTTGGTTGTCTTGTATCATGTATGGGCTACCGACGAACGCGAGACGTTAAGTTAAGACTCAGTTTCTGTAGGTGCGTATGGGAGAACATGGTTGGTGAGTGTAGTATCAGTTTTTTCTGGCTATCATTAAGACTACTACTACACCTTTGACCATTCATCTCGACTATTCTTACAATCTAGGGCGATTTGAATAAATCATTGGTAATAGATTGCTTCTACTCAACATTGCTGATCACTAATGTAATGGAGTAGTCCAAATGTATCTCGAACCTTCTCTATGATTTCCATCCTTGTTTCAATACACTTCCTTCCCAGCAATGTTGCCTGATGCCATAACAACCAGGTGAAAGACAGAAAGTCGTAGTAGGATAAAACTTCGAGCACCACTTGCGTGTATGTTTTGTCCGTATTGAAACATAGAGAGACTACTGAGGTCTGTGAATGCAGGTCTACCATAGGGAACATGGTTCTAATATTAGGAAAATAGAGATTTTTCGGGCTTTCCCAGCGCCTTTGAAACATCCAAGTTCTAACCCATCGAGTTCTCAGATATACCTCACGTAACGCTGATGACAAAGCTCAAGGGACCCAAAACGGAGGTCGACCAGTCGTCGAACAATCTCTGGGTGATATAGCACACAAAGATGAGACGGGCTGGAACGTATCGGATAATCGAGGGATATCAGGACCCAGGCTTAGGTTCGGCTAAAACGGCGTCTGTTAGCTCATGTCTGAACGTCAACCTAGCTACCTGAACAGTACCTTCTTAAAAATGATCTTAGTGCATCTAAAACCAAAGGCTTCCTTGCCTATCTGTTTAACGTCTATATCAGAGTCGTCTTTACTCATATGCGGAATGTTCTCCGATATCTCCGAGTATCTTCGCTGATCATCCTGGGTGTAGGTATCATGTTTTCTCTTGTGAGTGGTTCTGTCCCTTGATATTTTGCCATCACCTGGACCGTCCCGTGTACTGGACCTTTCTTGATGCTCTTCGTTTGACGGCGCGATCTTCCAGCGGCTATTGAATTGTGGATCCGTCGACTTTCTGTGAGCAAAGCTTTGAGTCAGGCCCATTCAGAAAGGAGGTTCGTTCAAATGCGGAAGGTAGGAGGAGTATTACCTTTCGAGGATTAGGTGAGCCTCCTGCCCTGGGACAAGAGCAAGCCTGCGTCTAGAAAGGGTGCTGCTTAGTGACATGATTCGGAACAGACGGTTCTGGTCTCGGATAGTGGTGCTATACGCGAGTGGTGCTATACGCGATTCTTGCTTGAGGAGGCAGTTCTAATTCGCTAACGAGGTTTGACCTATGCTGATGTGCAAGACTATGGTCTTTATCAGAAGACGGTATTTAGACATATTGAAAGCGTCAAAGCAAACGCGATGAACATTAGCATGTACTAGGAATAGAAGTAATCGCCTTCGGTTCCTTACATGCAGCGCTATACTTGCGAGCTCAGAGAACTTTATGGCGAAGACGCCTACAAATGCTTGGAACCAGTCATTGTCGCTGAAACCCAGGATCACCATCTTCGGATTTATTTGCCCTACTCATATCGGCAAGATATGCCAGCCCAAAGAAGACTCATCGTGTTGTCAACCAGAAGGTTCTCAGTGGCAGATGGGAGTTGCACAAACAAGCAAACAAATGTTCTGTTAGCGAAGTGCTGCATCTCTGGTTGAACGCAACAAACAGCAAAGTACTCGTACTAAGAAATCAGCCCCGGTAGCAATCAGGGACGACACATAGCTAGTTACAACTGAATAGTAGAGCGCAATCAACGTTGAGCTAAAACTGCGCAACTTCTATACTCTTGAGGTACTACTTAAGGGTCCATGGTTGCACATTCAGAAGGACCTTAACGTATTGTAGACCGATTGCGTCATATTAAAATACAGCAACCGGTTATTTTCAATCTTCGTGTATCATTCAATTTTCCCTAATTCAGCGGCGTTCGGATTTTCTTCATTCTCCACAGACGTATCGCATTGAAGAACTTTCCTAGCACAGAGACATTAACCTTGGATCTTGGAGATGACAGCGGATCAAGGTGCGCCCAATGGCGTAGCACCAAGTCAGAAACTCCGTCAGTCATCCTGTACATATCCATGGTGTTCACATGCTAAATCCCGTAGAGAGAATCTCCTCACAGCGTGAGAACCCCTTCGCTTCACTCATCCCAGACCAGCAGATTGCTGTTGTACCCGCTTTCACACTCGAATCAGGCGTTGTGCTTCACAACGTTCCTGTCGCATATAGCACTCGGGGGGAACTCTCCCCAGACGGAGACAACGCATTGGTCATATGCCATGCTCTGTCAGGCAGCGCTGATGCGAGTGACTGGTGGGGACCGCTCATGGGTGGAGCTGGTCGCGCTTTTGATGTGACAAGGTTTTTTGTCATCTGCCTGAACAGCCTCGGAAGCCCATATGGCAGTGCGAGCTCCGTCACCAGTGTAGATGGAGACCCAAGACGGGAGAGATACGGCCCCGAATTTCCTCTAACAACAATTCGAGATGATGTCAAGTCAGTTGAATCACCCCCCTACCATACTACTACGCTGACTAGTCCAGCATCCACAAGCTTGTACTGGATGATTTAGGGGTACGCCAGATCGCTGCGGTTGTCGGAGGATCTATGGGGGGGATGTTGGTTCTCGAATATGCCTACTTTGGCAGCGATTACGTGCGGACAATCGTGCCAATAGCGACATCGAGCCGGCACAGCGCCTGGGGAATAAGCTGGGGGGAAGCCCAACGGCAAAGTATATACTGTGATCCTAAGTATGAGGACGGGTATTATTCCTTCGACGACCCACCTGCGGCAGGGCTCGGTGCTGCTCGTATGTCTGCATTGTTGACGTATCGAAGTCGGGACTCTTTTGAGTCGCGGTTTGGACGGAATATCCCAGATCCTTCGCACAAACAAGTTATCAATGACAACCATCGTCCATCGACCCCGTCCAACGAGCACTGGGCGGTGCATAACGAGGGCCACAGAAACGCCGGTGCACCTAGAGCTTCGAGAATCAATGGAGTGGCAACGTCCCCTCGGACATCAGACACGGACATTTCCATGACAGATGGTCTAGTGCCCCAATACACCGACCCCCAATTCCATGGCGCTACTACATTTTCGGCTCCTCCTCCACCGACCCCTCCTATTGAACGAAAACGTACAACGACATACTTCTCTGCCCAATCATACCTGCGGTACCAGGGGGAAAAGTTCGTCAAGCGTTTCGACAGCAACTGCTACATAGCTATCACCAGGAAACTCGACACTCATGATGTCTCGAGATATCGCGTGCCTGTGGGTGAACCAAACGCGATAGCCAAGGCATTATCTCAGATTAAGCAGCCAACACTGGTAATTGGCATTGAGAGTGACGGACTGTTCACCTTTGCAGAACAGCAAGAAATAGCTGCAGCTATCCCCGATTCAAGGCTACGGAAGATTGACAGTTCCGAGGGCCACGATGCATTCTTACTACAGTTTGAGCAGGTCAATTCACATATCTTAGAGTTTTTCAGAGAGGTAATTCCCGATATTATGGACAGGGCAGGGGTAAGTACGAACGACGCGAACGGAACAGATGGAGACAATATAGGCGACCTTACGAAGACCCGCACTTTTGGCGAAGCTGAAGTTGGAGATATTACAGCTTGGTAGAAATCATTCCTTCCACTAAATGCCTGCCGCCCTTGATACTTCAATGACGGATCTGTCGTTGACCCGGCTGCGGACCACCTCGTCAATTGTTGAATTGTATGCCTTGTGGCGGCAGTAAAGGAGCCCATAGGAACACCGACTCGCCTTTCATATCCTCTCTATTTCCTGTGTCCGTTCCCTCTCGCAATGGAACCATAATCTGCCCTTTTTCACGCTGAGAAGACTGGGATTTCACCTCGGGCTGCTTAAGCATTTTGGGGCATCACCTCCGTAAGAGTAACGTATCTATGTGATCTATTAGTTTGGGTCTGTATGAATCGTTGGATTAAACTTTCTTCCTTGCAAGACTCTACTACCACAATCTAATGGTGAAAGATCGAATATATGGCAGACCTCCTACAAGCATAGCAATACGACCGTTATTGCTATTGGCGACAAATGTCGAGATTAGTCTTTACATTGAAGAGCACATCTGGCCGCAGCGTTAAAAGTGGGCTAAATGCTACACCAATAAGATTCTACACTTTGACAATATCACCACCTCACGCAACGAAGGCGGGCACAAAGTAGTGAAGGAAAAGCTTCAGTTTGCTACCGGTGACCTTCACACGGTGACGGGCAAGCTAGATAAGCTTCTTATTGATCAATATCACAATTATAACGGTAAGATTGAAGAGGCAAAAGCGCGTCTATCAAAGAAGCTTCGAAATCGTCCCTTTCTTCGTGAATTGACCGCCTTCGTGAGTTCCGTGACTCTTGACATGGTGTTAGATTGTTATCTTCGAATCGCCGGGCAATTCACAGCGATTATAGTCTGTACTAACATCTTTATCACGACTATGAGTCTTTCATGTGCTCATCGCATTCAGGAATGCCTGTACGATTAAGCGGGCGGACGCGTTTTGAAGCTGAAAGACGTACATTCTCATTGAAGGTTCGTGAAGCCGCCTAAACAAGTCATCGGGCAGGGGCAGAAGAGGCAGGAGGATGATCATACATACGAAGACGATGATAATGAGGCTATGAATATCGAAGAAACTTCGTCAGCGTCCGACATTCTACGCATACAAGAGCCGGCGGTGATGAAGCTCAAAGGACGACCGCCAGGCGCTCTGAACAAAGTCTGAGCAGGAGCTTCGCAGCGTCTTACTGCCTCGCAGCGACGTCGACGAGCCTTTGAGGAGTCTACACGGCGAGAGCCGTCTGACTTCGAGTACGCCCAAACGCAGATACCCGACAGTCAACCGCCACCGCCTACACAGAGCCAACGTGGTAGACGAGAAGGTCGTCAGCGAGGTGAACGAGGAGGTGCTAGGGGGGTAACTGTAGGCGGTCACATTAGCGGTGTTCCGGAGTCCTACATGAGCAGTTTTCAAATGTAAATTAGACGTGCAATTTGAGGTGAATTCTAAGCATTCAAAAGATATGTTTCAGATCTTAATGCGCCCGGGAAAGCAGGTGAAAAACTACATTGAATTTGGTGGTATACAGACGCAAATCCGTGTATCTCTCTCAGAGGTGAAGGGATTACCCGATTAGGTTTAGTGCAGGAGGTGGTGTCCGCGCAAAGGGGGGCGGTATTCAAGGAGTGGCTGCCTTCATATATTAGGCAGCCACATTAGTACTTGACTATCTTGTGGCGTTGAATAAAGCAATGCTGATGGGAAGCAGCGATCAAATTTTCTTTCACTGGTAAGATGCTTGATCACCAGCTCTTTTATGTATAATCTTGCCGTCATGTAGGGGCTTATGGAGCTCGAAACAATGGAGGCAAGTTGATTCTGTAGGGCAGCTATTAGGGTGCCAATAAGACTGCCAAAGGACCCTAGGCACGACCTACCTTAGTCTTCTCGAAACCATTCGTCCTGTAGTAGCTCCTTCGCGGTTGGTCGGTCTCGTGGATCCAGTTTCATGATCTTGCAAATAAAAGTCCTGTCTTCCTTTGATAGCTCCTTGTCTGCAGAGAGATGAAAGGGCTTTTTCAGATTGTTGTCGTTGATGAAGTGAATCGTCTTTGCCAGAATTTCCAGCCTCTCGTCATCGGCAATATCCTGAAAACTCAAGGGCACCGGCCCGAAGATGCTCACTTGTTTGATGAAAACCAGAAGCGGATATTCTTCGCTGTTGACATCAGCGTTTTTCGGCCTAAAGATATGCCAATTGTAGCCCCAAATAAGACTGATCAACTATATCACGGTTATTACTAAGGACGTAGAGCTGTGGAACATATCCGACTTACGGTCGTCCCAAAGGACCAGATATCTGTTGGAGCTTTCCAGCGAAGATTGAGCATCGCCTCGGGGCTTCGAAAGATGGCCGCGCCGATGACGTGACCTTGGAGTAGGTCCGCGTTGAGGTCGATCATACATGTGTCCCCACAATCTCCCAACTGTACTTCACTGAAGCGAGCAGAATTATGACCGTAATTGACGAGAATGTTATTGGGTTTGATGTCTATGATTCTGTCAGGATCAATGGCTACCAATAATATAGTCATGAGACTGACCTGTGTGAACATAACCCCGTTCGTGAAGTGCGTCTAGCGCTATAAGCACATTACGAGCGACGAGTTTGATGTCGGCTTTCTCGAGCCGCGTTGCATTCGATGCATCAAGCAGGTTGTCATCCAAATGCCTTAAGACTAGAGAAGGGGGTTCTTCGACTGTATCAACAAGTGGGCGAATGCATGAATTTTCATTGAGGGCCTGAAGAACTCGAAGTTCGTTGTTCAATCGATCGTCAGGGGCTTGCTTGATAATGACCTTTTGCGTCATCGCATTTCTATTTCATAGTGAGGATCATGAACTTCAGTGCATCAAGTCTGGGTCCTACGTTGCGATCCAGATGCATGAATGCATCTGTTCAAGAATCGTGTAGATGCTCAACTTCCCCTGCAATTGTTGTCCAACCTTGAAACCGTTAGCCATAGTGAGAACCCGCGCAGTCAAACGCATGAGAGGATAATTCAACTCTAGGCAGCACCCAGCATAGATTTCTCGTAGAGTATGGTAACATGTTAAGCGCTGGCTTCAGGCTTGGCTAAAATATTTAGCGTGCCTCGAGCCTTCGAAACACCTAAGCCCGGCGTTTATTGCAACGCTTGATCAGGGAACCAGATCACTCAACGGGCAACGGTCTTCAGAAATGATTAGAGATCGTCTTTTCGTAGACATAAAGCCTTGGCCTTTCGTGTTCATCTTTTGCAAGGGGTTCCCTTGGAAATGCATTGCTATTTGGAGTCATTGCTGCGTCTCCGATGGATGAAGCAATTAGTAAAACCCATGTAACAATTGGACTGCACGAGCCGCTCTATCTAGTTGCTCAGCGCTACCATTGGAAAAATGGCATCGAGCTCTTGCAAAACCATACGGGCCCAGCGCGCGTCATCAGTTGGGGTGCTGAGAGTGAATCCCCCACCGTGTAGATTAAACACTACTGGATATCTCTTTCCACGCTTGCGTTGCTCATCGAAATCCCTCGGAACGTAGAAGTGTAGGTTCAGTAATGATCCGATACTCTCTCTGGTGATGGATGTAGGGAAGCTTCGAGTGAAGGACGACCCAGGGGGTTTTGGGCTGGGCAGAGAATGAAGATATGCGCCTATTTTGGCTAGCATCCGCCACCACATGGCCTGGAGATATAGGAACCACCTCCTCTTGGCCATCTTTGACTAAAAGTAACGACGTGCGGCGGAGCAAAGGGATGATTAGAGATGAACAAGACGGTATGAGAAGTCTGTTGCTTTGTAGTAGTTTGACACCCTTTGTCTCTGATAAAAGGGCCGAACGTAGACCTAAGGCTTTACCGTATTCGTCATTTGCTATTGCTATTTTCGCATCAAGGACTGAATGTGCTCCTGAGTTGGACGGAAGCTGATGCCAGGAAGACTATCAATTTCTCAGTCATCCACTCAAAACATCAACAATCACCCATGGTGCACTGGTACCGCGAACCGAGTACCATGTTACTCCGGTATGCGAGATCGCGATCTGTTCCTGATACAGTTGCACGAGTGGTTTGCTTGTTACAGTACCTGCTTGACACCAAGTACTCCGTACTACTACGGAGTATACTGCACCACTTCAATTGGCCGTTGGGACACGGCACGTCACTCTGACGTGAGCCTCTCCTGCTTTCTTGGTAAGATGGATGCTTCCTGCCATTTCCGTTTGATCAGACAGGACTTGATGGCGAGTGCAGAGTGCAAATTTGCTCGCGACAAACTATCCCCTACAGTCCTACTCGGCATATTTTATATCCACTGCGCCCATGTCGAAGTTGAAAAAGCTGTTATGCGGATGGAGGTCCACGAACGAACATGATTCGCCAGCTCGCCAAAGGAAAGGGCAACAATTGGCGGCGAACTTGAGCGGAAGCGGTAAGACTAACAAGGATGCGTCATCCTCCTCCGAATATCTTCCTTCTTTTCGAGCCAACGGTTACGACGCAAACCATGACGGTCAACGGCAAGGCAGGAAGCAAAACAATAAGTCAGCGAGGAGGAGGAGCCATGAAGCTCGAATCAACGCAAACGAGGAGTGCAGGCAGGAGATACTACGACAGAAAAGAGAAGAGGATGAGCGCGCAGCTCGCGAAGAGCCCGAAGAAATTTACAGGCGATATGGAAACTTGCCTCTCATGTAGTCAAGGGAGGATAAGCCTACCGAGGGCGACCGTTGGCAGATTGATTCACGTCATACCCAGCAGGCTGGGGAAGAAGTCACCCTTAGAGCTCGCGTTCAGGCTGCGCGCAAGATGAGTGCCAAACTGGCATTCCTTGTCCTTCGCCAGCAATTGGCTACTATACAAGGAGTTCTACACATGGAAGAGGGGGAGATCTCTACACACATGGTTCAATGGGTGGAGAGTATTCCAACGGAATCTATCGTCCTCGTCAAGGGCTATCTTCAGCATCCAGAAGTCCCCATCACACGCTGCTCCGTCCACGACCTAGAAATATCGATTCAGGAACTACATGTGATCGTCAGGAAAGAGGAATCCGTTCCCTTTACACCTTACGAAGCGGAAGTCGCGAAAGAGAAGAAGGATAAAGAGGAGGGTCACAACGAGAGATTACCCGACAGAGTACGACTATCGAATCGCATTATCGATTTACGGACCACCACCTCACAAGCAGTCTTCCGTATCAACTCTGGCGTTTGCAATCTCTTCCGGTCATACCTGGATTCTAAGGGCTTTTTGGAGATCCATACTCCCAAAATACAAGCAGGCGCTACCGAGTCTGGCGCAAGCGTTTTCCAGCTTGACTACTTCGGGCGGCCAGCCTTTCTCGCTCAGAGCCCTCAACTTGCGAAACAGATGTGTGTCGCTGCCGACTTCGAAAGAGTTTACGAGATCGGTCCCGTCTTTCGGGCAGAGAACAGCAACACTCACCGACATCTCATAAAGTACACCGGATTAGATTTAGAGATGGCAATTGAAGAGCACTACGACGAAGCTTTACATCTAGTCGATGCGACGCTCAAACACATATTCCAGGGCATCTACGATCGATTCTGTCATGAGTTGAAAGTCATCAAGCGACACTTCCCACATGATAATCTTGTATGGTTGAAGGAGACACCGAGGATACCATTTGCAGAGGGAGTTCGGATTTTACGAGATTCTGGATGGACCGATGATGATGGGGAGCCGCCATCGGAGCAAGAAGACTTGCACACGAGGGATGAAATCCGGCTGGGCGAGTTGGTAAAGGAAAAGTACAAGACCGACTATTATATACTTGACAAGTTACCGACATCAGCGAGACCATTCTACACCATGCCCGATCCCCATGACGACAAAGTGACGAACTCGTTTGATATCTTCTTGCGTGGCCAAGAGATTTTGACGGGTGGCCAGCGAATCCATGACTCGAAGGTGTTGAAGGAAAGATGCTGGCGCAAAAAATTGATCCCGAAAGTATGGACGAGTACTCGTACATGGAAGGATTCCGCCTAGGCGCTCCACCACACGCAGGTGCCGGTATTGGACTTGAAAGACTCGTCATGCTCATACTCACACTTGGCAATATTCGCCTGGCGTCTTTGTTTCCTCGAGATCCTAAAAGCCTTCCAGCCAAACCACCAGGCCCCGACCTTAGGCATCCAGCAGACAGCACCGTTAGTCCTCCTTGGGGCCACGGTAGGCCGGCTGAATCACAAGACCAATTACAGCCACTGGAAAATCTAATCGCTAACTACAGTGATGCCACAAACACATCGTGGACCGATGATCGCTACAAAATATGGCGTCACGTGAAAACTGGAGCGGCAATCGCTTATGTCCCGATAGATAGGTATGCTATCCTGCCAGGGAACCCTCTCTGCGACTCAAGCTAATATGTAAGGGTTGTACTACCATTTTTGAAATGGCTAAAGAAAGAGACGCATTTAAAACCTATATGGGCCCTCGTTGGATATAAGATGGAGGAAGTGCTTGGTACGAAGTTCGGCTGGAAAACGCTCACCTGCGCTGCTGAAGAGCGCGTCAACCCGGATAAAAACATTGTCGAAATTAATCACGACGTGGGGCGCAAAGTTCGACATGTCGAACGTGAAGGCATCAAGATTGTCGATTTACCTGAAGGTGAAGCAGTCCCGCAAGAAATACAGGACAAGTGTAATGCCCGAATCAAGGATTGGCAGGCCAATCGAACGGGAAAGCAAGTCCACCTTTTCGAGATAACGCCATGGCGTGATATGTCATACCGCCGATACTTCTATGCGCACGATAAACAAGGGCAAATACATGCACTTGTGGTACTTGCGCAGCTCGCGCTGCAGTATGGCTACTAAGTCAAATGAGCACTCGAGTTTCCCGGTGCCACTTCTGGCACCATTGAGGCGGTCACCCTCCACTCTATCAACGCGACCAAAGCTTTAGGGACTAAGCAATTGACATTTGGGACCGGGGCAACATCTGAGCTCCACGCTGCACACAATCTTGGCGGTATTCGGGTCATACCAGTCAATTACGAAGCAATTCAAATTGACACAGAAGGGCGACTTCCGACAGAAGCTGAGTGCCGAGGAGGATGCTGTGTATATCTGCTATCCCCCGTACGGGCTGGGCGTGCGAGGGAGCAAAGCGATTGTCGATTTCTTTGAATCGGATCATTGAACGATGCTAGTCATCGTTACGTCGCACTGTACTACTTGTTCCTTCGACAGCTCCATTTCTTTTTTATATAGAGGCTTCTTCTAGTGTCCATAGCTGAACACTCTTAATATTCTACGTGGGTCCACTCTCCTACGATTAGGCACTTCTGGAATGGATACCTTATGTGGGCAATCCACCTGCAGCCATCGAGCGTCATGTATTGGCACTAGTCCGGTTCAAACGTCTGCAGCCGCCAACTGCCAAACTTTATCTTCTTTCGTCTTCTACCTTGCAGAACGAACAGAAATCCTGTCCAGCTCTTACTCTTTTAGCTGACTGTCCGAGACATCAGCCAATCGGTGCACGATATACGGAGTACTCGCATTCGACTATGTATCGATTATGGAAAATGCAAAATGCTCAGCCAAATCTTTATACCTTGCCAAAGGAGGAGCCTCCGGTTCTGCACTCTATGACATTGAACTGCATAGAACATTAACCCCAGCTTGACCTATGCTTGTATTCCACGACTTCGAATCAAAGGAGCACAGACTGGGTCAATGCGGACCTTGTATGTAGTAGTTCCACTACGAGATCCTTCATAGCGTCTGTAAACACTTTAAAGAAACAGTCGGCAATGTTCCTGTGGCTTGCATATTCCTCCACAAGGAACCGTGGGCGTTCCTCAACGGCTAAGTATATATACATGGGAAGTATTAAACCTCATGCTTTCAGTAGAAATTGCATGACATATAATCGATTCTGAGAACGTTACACGCCCGATGTCCTTTTTTGTTTTGCAGAGCCTCGAAGCAACTCCAAGATATCACTTGGTCTTTATGAGGGTGTGTAATCTTCCAGTCCTCTCACTGCGTCGCGACTGCAAATATGTGTATCTTCTTCTTCTTCGTGGCATTCCTACCTTTCATCTCCTGTGAACCCGTCAGCACATCTGAAGTATGCTTCACGAAATTCGCACCCAAATTGGTGTCGCCGATACCCACCGTTACTGATGCGAGGACTCTGACCCAATATGCCACTCAAACCATCACGTATACTCCTGTGCAGACGATTACGCCGCCACTAGGAACAGTCACAAACACACTAGCTTCTTGCGACACGATCACAACTACCCTTCCCCGGGTAACAGATACGTTTTCCATGACACGGACTAGCTTGGTAACAGTGTGTACGGCCTCTGCTTGGAAGTACCTCATCGAATGCTAAACTGTGCGGTACGACACCGAAAATTTCACACTTGTGGCTACAAGCACAGTTTGGATAAATACGACGACTACCCTACCAGTTGGGACTATTACCATCTCCACGTCCTCAGGCTTTGTCCCAATTGCCTCAAATATCCCAACGAATACACCTACTAAGAAGAGATCTGCGCTCCTACAAAGGCGCGGCCAGCTTGCTCCCTTCGATCAGTTGAGACCTCGAAAGCAGGACACATCTCCGAGTAAGCACAGCTTGGAAGACGATCCTGAAGATGGCAGTCAAAATGTCACTCTCACACTAGAAAGCGGCAAAGTCCACCACAAGCCCGCTCAATTTCCCAAAGCAGTCTCCTGCGACGAAACAATCGCCCTCTTTTCCATCTCTACAATAACCCAAACTGCCCAAACAACTCAGACCGTCAAAGCTTCACAGTCAACCCTTACTTCCACGACTACGATCCTTTGCACCACAACAGTTACAAGTGTTTCTGCCAATGCCTCCACAACTCAAACCTTCACCACAACCTCTCATACGACAACTACCTTAAGCTCCACCTTCACCACCACGACTACTTCCACCAGCACAGTTTCCATTTCCCTACCCTCAGCAACAGCCTACCCCAACTGTGCCCCTAATAACCTCCTCAGCTCCGTCAACGGCCTTCCCGTCGGCCAAATAGTGACAAGTAACACCATGCAGCAAATTAATGGCCTCCCTACTCCTTACGACTGCTGTGTCGCCTGCGTCAACACGGCAGATTGCGGTTTCGCGGCTTTCGTGACTAGCAGTACCGGATCTTGCTTCTTGGTCACTGACGTGCCATACTGTACCCCTTATTCGCAGCTCGCGAGCTTCTATACGGGTGGGAATGGGGGGTTTACGGTTAGTGATGGGAACTGTGGGGTTGGTGTTTATGCCGGGGTTGGACCACCGTAGGGGCTGCATCTCTGGTTTTTTAGGAGAGAAAAGGAAGGGGGGATGGGGATATTGTAGATACAGCTACTCTGAAGTGTCGAGGGTACGTACTCTCGGCTTCAGGCACATAGTTGGCATTGGGAGAGAAGAAATACTTGGAATCTGCTGCAGATGACTTGTGCGCTTATTTTTCGTGTCTGAACTTACATGCAAGGACTTGCATCTACCATAAACTCGGCAGAGTATTCACTGGATAATATCGCCTTTACGCGCCGTATGACCTCAAAGCTATTCGCCGCGGGGTTGAAACCTCAAGCAAGTCCTTCTGGATGTTGTGACGCTTTTGTCCAATGTGGTATAGATTCACGAGGATTGCGTTTTTCCCCCAACACTTCTCCAAGCTACACTTCCATAGCCTTTTAAAGTCGACACACAAATGAATCCCCCTCTTCAAAGAAAGCATTCTTCATCAGAGCGTTTTCGTTAAGTTCATCGCCCAAACATCGAGCATTGACAAGGGTTTGTTTAAGAACAGCTTTGTTCTTGATCTCAGCTACCGCTTTCTGTTTGGAAAGCCTTAGACCATAGATCGCCTTCCACCAGAGCTGCTATTTAAAATCACCGAGTACCTAAGCGATATCGATATCATCAACTTATCATTCCTACTAACCCCTTCATTACTCTCCAACATCTCTGCTGGTCGTCGCTTCAGGAGTGTGTTTGTGCCAATGGACAGAGCTATTATGGAGAGGCTCGATCGAATGTCTAAGCATACGGTAATTCCTCGGAATGTACAAAAGCTATGGTTTATGACGGAGAGAGCCGAAGGGAGCCCCGTTGAGCGGTTTTTGGAGGATCTGTGGACTGAGCAGACATTCTTTGATGACAGGGAACAACAAACTTCTCCGTACGATGTGACGGGTCGCGAGTATGACAAGGCTTCAGGACCAGGGTCTTTGGGTAGAAAACTTGTGGTAGTAACCCCTGTAAGCCGAGGATGAAATCCACACGCGAAGTACCAAAAAGCTTCACGAACCGCTCTTGAAAAGCTTGCAGACATCCTAGGCCGTATTCCAAGCCCTGACACTACCTTCGACGACAATGCCGAGACGCTTCACACTCACACCAATGCTGATCTGGAATGTGATACATGTGGCACCCCATGTCGAGTTCAAGAATCACGCATGAGCCTGGTCAGTCTATTCCTCAAAGCTCTCGCCTACTCTGACAGACAGTCGGAACGGATTGAGATCTTACACATGATTAACATGACGGATCTGCAAAGCATCAATCCTTGGAACTTTGCTTGTATAACGGGGTTTTTCCCACCAATCCTTATACGGTCAACGTTCCAGAATATACGATGCTTTGATATATGGAGCTCTTTCTTCGATGCAGAGGATGTCGCTTCATATGTGAACAAGCGTGCCGGTGATGACGTCAATCTGGGCCAGATTGGTGCTATCGATACGCTCGCAGCAATGCTGAGTTCTGCCCACATACTCGAAGAATTCAGGCTCGTATGCACGAATTAAGATTGGATACACGGCGGCATACCACCACCATATCTTTTCCTGGGTACGCCTCTGACTGGCTCCACCCCGCTACTCCATCTTCGTACATTGTATCTGAATAATTTCAGAACAAAACAACCTGAGCTTGTAGACTTCTGAACTTTGTGCCCTAGGACCTTACGATCTCTAATGCTTCTCATGGTGATTCTGGAATCGGGCTCTTGGAGTGCGACGTATTGTTCGTTGAAAGGACGAATTCCACTGCTGGAGGAGGTTAATTTACAATCGTTACACCACTGCGAAGAGGGGCAAAGGAAACAAAGGAAATCCAAAGGATGCTCCTAATTTGTTCCAACGGGCCGCCACCACAAGGGCGGATACGGGATGGGTCCTCAAGATGTTCCATTAAAGTGGCTGAAAGATGGAAGTCATTCAGTTGAGACTGACAAAAATTCAAATAGTTGGGCCTTCGCATTATCCGCTCTAAATCGAAGATAAGAGACTGAAGCATAGCCTGGGCAATCTCTAGCGTAGATATACCACCAGGGACCTCTTGTGTTTCTCAATAAATAATGTCTTGGTAGCTCTGATGAGGCCTCGCGGCTGCTCTTCAAGCGAACCCTTCTATCAGCCTCACAAGTCGAAAAAAGTCAGCTACACCCGGTGTACTGAAGAACGTCACGAGTATTCAGGGGAAGTCTTCACGGTTTATACTTCGCTCCCCGCTTCTAGGCAGCTCCTTTACACATTTGATCGCAATTGAGAACCCGTGTTTTCATTAGGCTATCGGAATACGCAACGTATAAAGTAAGAGAGGGCGTTGAAGGTCATGCATACAGGAGTGTTTTCGGGTAGATTTGGGCTTTGTGAGACAGTAGGAAGTTTGGTAAATAGCAGGCGAGAAACGAGATAGACATTGGAACTCAATCAGATTAGAAAAAAACCTTTCGCCTTATATGCTGTGATTTACGGCCCATTCTCTTACCAGTTTCGAAGTCATCAAGTCTAGTAGTGAAGGAGTTGGGGGATGAACCAAGGAACTGGTGATAACGATATTAGCTAGTAATCACTCATTCAATCTAACATTTTCGTAAGACCTAACTTGCTTCATACTTGATACCTGATGCCCGAGGCGAACCCCTACATTCATCAGGGAATTGGTTTATTGTCCAACAATCTTCCAGATACTGGACGAAGTGTTTTACATATTGCTTGTACCTACACCTCTGTATCGGTCGCAGATACGGCTGCGCATGGGCCGTTACCGACGGGAGACGTGCAGACTTTCGACTTATCAAGGCTACTCTAGATAGCTCTCTCACCAATTTTTCGTAGAACAGCTGTTATATCTGCGTCCTTGGAGCTGCTCTATACCAACCCTCTTAATTACGCAATCGTCGTATATAAATTACTGGTGTGACGGGCAGGTTCTAGAACGTTAACACAATCAGTATTTTCTGGAGTGCGGCCTAATCCAAGAGATAACCTACCAAGATCAACCTCACACCATGTCCCAGATATCCTTCACGTCATAGACAGCTTCATACATGCTCCTATTAAGAGGCTCATACAAGCTTGATTCGATTCTTCACGTAGCTTCATTCGGTGCTTTGTATAGAACTTCATATATGCCGTTCATACTTGTTCCATCCAATGTGTTGGAATTGTAAGGAGTTTCATAGGGAGTTCTGTAGGAGCCTCGGAAGGCAGCATGGATGGTCGCTCGCAGACTCAGGAAAAAGGGATAGTGAGGTGCAGCATACGTGTATTATTGCGATCCGTATAGTATGAGATTCCACGGGTTTTGAGATTTTTGGGACGTGTCTAGACAAGCTCTACTGTGGTTGGACTAATTGATTAGTATAGGGAAATAAACCATGACTGTGGTTTCAATACTAACAACTGATACCCCAAAAACCACAGTAGCTGTATTGCTCCGGGTTCGACATATCGCTCCAGAGTTTTGCGTAGAGAAATACCCATGATCGTGGGCTACCATCCCAGACATTACCACTATCCGTGAGTTGTGGATTTCAAGTATCTTGGACATCATGTATGTCAATGCTAGGAAAGGCGTATGGCGGAACATTGGGGCGGGGGGAGGAAGTTTGATGACAGGCTGCTAACATATTGTAGGTACAGAGTGTCTGTTGAGTGCTTGGTAAAGCCATTGCAGAAGAATGGTAAGATTCCACCATGTACTTCGATTGTCGCCGGTAGGGACTATTTGCTCAACTGATGGCACCTGTAAAAGTGGCGTCGCTGAGTCTCTTGGTAAAGCCATACCCATGCAGCTGGTCAACACATGTACCCTATGAGTTGGTTGTAGGTTGAACACACTCTCGATTGTGTGGAGTAATTCTGCAATGTGGCCTAGCGCGTCGCCATGGAGAAGCCGCAACTGAAGGAGCGGTATTAGCTGGATTGGAGACTAAGGTCATAGCCATTATTACCGTCGGTCTTGTTGAAAGCATCCGTAGATGGGCATCCCCGCTAGATAGCTCTTCAGCTGCGAGGGAGGCGTATACGTAGCCAGCAGGAACGATTTCCCCTCACTCCAAGATGTCCAGTGGAGAGGCCACAGTGGAAGCCAATCGTAGCCAACTCGAGCCATGTGCCCTGCCGGAGGTATTCGTACAGCGGTGTTTCTACACACCCATCGTGGTTAGACGTTGTATGAGGGGCCCTGTATTCTCCATTTCTTCACCATTAAAATGAATGCCTTGGACTCCGGGTTGACTCATACCGCAAGCGAAGAGTTGAATTTCAACAACCGTCCGCTTCTAGCGCGCACACTGCTATAAAAAGGGCCAACACTGAAAGAACCAAGATTCTTCCTCACCAGCTACACTCCTCCTGTTCCATCATACCCCTTCTATCCACGCAGCTTATCTTCCTTGAACCCACTCAATCAACCGACAGCATACATCCTGACACAGTGTACTCATCTTGCCAGTATCACTGCAAGAGTTGAACGGCTACCGCAACCACCACAACCCATCACCCTGAATTTTCCCACGACCAACCCGGAGTTGTACCCTCGATACATTTGATTCTTTGTACCATCAGAGTCACCGGACCGCCCTTGAAAGACAGTCATTAAGGTATCATGGCCATGACCGCAGATGCCCGAAAGATCTTATGCCTGACCCAGCCACCGGACAACAGCTTTACGCGGCTGATTATTCAATACTCGCAACTCGATGGTGTCAAGGCACAGCTTCCTGGGCCTCCAGCTCCAAACCCAAAGCTCCAAATGTCCTCGATGCCCTTGGATAAGCTACCTCTCGAGGTACAGTGTATGATCTTGTCAAGAGTCGATTATCTTGACCTAAAACACCTGAAGATGGTAAACCACGCTGCTCAAGCGCTGGTCTATACTATACCCGAGTACGTACGGACTGTGACGGCAGCTCCGGAGATCCTCCCAGTACTGGCTTTCACCAAGCTAGAGAGCTCGTTCGACTTGAAAACAGTTCATCAACTTTTAGTATCGTCTGAGTGTGCCTTTTGCCATCGTTTTGGCGGTTTCGTGTTTCTTCCATCTCTTCAGAGATGTTGCCAGTATTGCGTCGAGTACCACCCCGATACTAAACCAATCACTCGCTATATGGCTCATGCATACGAGATCCCAGGAAAGGCTCTTGACAAGCTGCCCAGAATGCAAGGACCATCAGGTTATTTCGGGGAACCTGCGAGACCGCGGACAAACCCATATGATGGACATTTGTTGATGAGTCGAGGCTTGACTCGTCAAGCTGGGAAGAATAAAATGCCGGGTTATGTCATTGAAAAAAAGAGTGGCAAATCGCCGGACCAATGGGCTAAGGCATGGCAACGATACATGGTCGTACTCCCCATGCCATTCCTAAACGTTGGCACGGGAGAAATCCATCATGGACTTCAGTGCAAGGGCTGCGCATTGAGCCCGGAGTGCCAAGAGCACCGCCACACGAAAGGTCATCGATGTCAGCTAAGGTCGCTAACCGGGGAGCTCATCCCATCATATCCACTTGGGCCGAATCATGGCGACCAGAATGCTCGTCAAGCGCTACACGCCAACAACATCCAGACATGCGGATTTCGAGTTATGAAAACTCGATTATACACTCCGGAAGGGTTTCTTCGCCATTTTGAAGAATGCGCTTACGCGCAGAATTTGTGGCAGCTCACACCGGGGACTACCTCGTAGATCCAAGCCTCCGTGACCAATAATGATGCTTGTGGAGGACCAAACCGTGCTAGAAATCCACCTTGGACAATGCATCAATTTCTCTGAACATCTTATAGCTTTGAAAATGCGACTCTCAACGGGACAGACTCTCATAGAGTCTTGCACGCCGCAACTTTGTACAGCAACTTATCCATCAAGGATCCAAATTCTTTCAACTTTTTCATCGGTCAAATATTCTTTCACCTATCCGACGCATTGAATCGATCCCAGGATACTCATCAGCCCCGCTACACCTTTCCACGAGAAACTCAAGATCTTCGTCAAAACCCAAATTCCAGCTCCGTGGCTTTCAAAATTTCGACCCTTTCGCTCCAACGCACCATCGACTCAACCAGCATACCCCAACAGCATCTCTCGGTCACTTTCGTATTCTAGGCTTCGCTCTATCACTGGAGGAAAAAGTCTGGTTCTCGGCTCAGTCATGGACATATGGAAGGGAAGACTGGCTTGCATGGACTGCAGGTTCCGAAGTCCGAACTGCGGGTGCATTGGCTCGTTAATTCCAACAACGGTTGCCATTGCAGATACATTCTTCCTGGGGATAATGCAAGTGAGCCTACTCAGCAGTTCCGGCGCGTTTCTTCAGTTGTCGGGCGATCAAGCATCTCTTTGTATCAGATAGACGTTAATGTTCGCTCAATTGCTGTATCTTCACACCACCAGAGATTCTTAGAGATGATCGCATTCCTTCCAATCGATTCGTCCCGAATGCTTCACCAAATTATCCTATATGCTGGCTCGAAGTATTTGAGAAGGTCATGTCAAGCTATTATTAACTCTCTTCTTGCAGTCCATCCCGCATTTTCCAACATCATCAAGTAATTCCGTCTTGCATTGCGTTTGGTAATCGCTATATTAGTGACTGGCTGCTAAGTCATAGAAGAGAGACCACTAGAGCGTATCTCTGACCGCGGGTATATGTCGTGGAGAAACTCTCAAGTAATAATCAAGTTTCTGCTTACGCTCGTGGCATTTGCGTGAGGGTTCCCCCTTCTGCTTCCATACTTTTTTTTCTCAGTCTTCCTTCTCTTGTTTCCTTAGAAAGGACAATCAGTATGTTTAATCGACGAATTGTCTAAATGGCGTTCATGGCCAGTGAACAGGTTTCTATGACTGCAGATCACTCGCGGGCCTCGGCGTGATCGGCTCGGTCACCCGGTCGCCAAGGTGCCGCCAGAGCCGCATGGAAGCGCAAGCAGAATCTCGAGTGCTCAGTAACCTGTGCCACGACATCAACCACTTGACCTCTTAATAGGTGGATGAAAAGCTTGAGAATGGCAGTAAAGAATGCACTATACACAGGCGGCGTCATTTTCGGGTAGCTTACCTAACATACGAGATAACCCCCCCAGAGTCATGAGCATTGTAGCTTTCCTAGGTTTACGATGTCAACGTTCCCTCACGGGCACGTCATCTTTCCTTGGTGTCGGACATAATCAATCTGGGCCCGTATCTGGTATCCCATTATGTCGGCTCTCGAGTCTATTTCTTCTCTTTCATTGGCTGATGCCCGCTAGTAAAGCTGTCGCCGCCGTTCAGGCTGTCTTTGATTTCCAGACAGCTCACATCCCTGATGATACAATCTTCGCTATCAGTCAGATATCTTTTGATATAGCACTTTGTGTTCTCGGATTTTACTTCAATAGAGGTGGGCATTTCGTATAAGGTATTTGCTCTTGGGAATCCTGGCTTCGAGAACTTTCAGAGCTTTGTTTGGATGCCCAGAGGATGAGTCCTCGGTATGCTGGCTCCCTTTGGGGTCTTTTATAAGCTCAGGATACACACTTTTTTCCAAAGCTTTTAAGAGGTCCTGGAGACAATCTTTCATTGTACCGTTAGGGGCGACTGGGTTGGGTACTCGTTGGTCAGTGGAAAGGTTCAGGAAGGCTGGTTATCTTTGACTTCTTCCTACGCTTGAAAATCTCTGTGTTGTTAAGACTTTCAAGATGTTTGAGATGGACTATGTTGGAGCAGCTTTGGTGACGACCGAAGTGGTGTGCTTTTACAACAAATGTGACAAAGCTTTCCAGAACCAGGACACTCACCTGAGAAGAAAAATCACTTATGAGAACAACTCTGGTGCATATTAGAAGATGGTGATGCAGGGAAAGTATGGCAGAAGAAGATAATTGGTGAATCTTTGTGTGTTATATTTCGGGTATACTTGCCCCCAAAGCCGTTAGAGGTATTGATGGTCGAACATCAAAAATTGCACGCGATCTATACTAGTCTTCTATGATGAATACTTCCTACGTATCGCTCAACCATTACCCATCTACATTCAAGAGAGCACTCCCTTCCTTTGACCCAACCACAGACCGCATTCCGTTGAAGGCCTTTGAACATGCCCCAACTTGAAGAGTCCCGAGAAGTGGGTGATTCAAACCCGGTATGTATGCCCTTTGCTGACCGGCTGTGCGACTGAAACTCACGTCAAGCGTTAAATAGTTCATCCATGATCACGAAGCCTGCCGAACCCATGGGAGCAATGGGGCGCAATATCTTCATGGATCATCCGATTGCCCTGTTGTCGAAGGAAACATATCCTGGGCGCCGCCTCAAGCGGAAAACTTTCCACAGATGTCAACTGCGCCTTTCCAAGTAGAACATCAACGGTACCTGCGGACCACTTCTGAACCTCCGCCAAGCGCGTCTTACACATGGATTCCCACTCCTGGCCAGACCAATTTCGATTTCGGCGCCCAACCGCTACCACATTCCATGAGCAGACCTTACTATATCAACTATGGTTATGCTCCGCAATCGACTCCCATGAGCAATCCTGACTATACCAACTATGGTTATACCTCACAAGCAGGTCCCAGGAGCTGTCTTGTCTACACTAACATGTCTTCTGAATTGGTATGGGCGCCACCTCCTATTGTCACAACAAACGTCCCCAGAAACAACGAATGGACAACCGTGTGTGGTGTCGTCTCTCCGGGAGAGGACCAGCTTTCACACAAGACCGATCCTAAGACTTCTGTCTTCGCAAATTTCAAATACCATTGCCCTCGTTGCGACAAGCGCTTCAGCCGTCGCTACACTGTCAAACAACACTTCACTAGCTGCATTAACAAGCATGGTAATCCAAAAGGCCTGAAATGGATCGATCACCCAAGCCTAGACATAACGGGATACTCATACGCTACACGTAAGCCAAATGGCTGGAACCTAAGCAGGTCTAAGCCGCAAAACCACCGCTTCCGAGAGGTGAGTGCGGCTACTGCGAATCAAGCCGAGCCTGGGAATCCGTAAGTGATGAGTATGAATGACATAAATTACATCACCTGGCTGACTTTCCAAAGGATTGCGCCTCAAGCTGACCAGCAAGCTCATATTCATCCTGGGGAAGTCAATACACAGCCGGCGGTTTACACTATGCCGAGCGGCCTTGAAATCTCCCAGGTCGATACTTAATTTTGATAACAGCGTTTTCTATGCTGCAGTAGGCATTTTTTGTGAGCTGTGACAAAGGAATCGCCGGCCTATGTCTATACTCGCAATGGCTGGGCACATGTTGATAACATGCCTGGGGTTGCTTATGGTGTTTTTGCTTGTTACGTTAATGCTTGGGCTTCGATCACGCGTGCTATCTTTCAATAAAGGCCAAATTATCGGAATGATGGTGACGGATGCAGGGGAATGTTTAGTACGGCAAGGGTTGATGGAAATCTGTTGTACCAAGGCCTTCTAATGTACATGGCTGCTATCGAACGACTCTATTTAGCTTCATCGCGACTAAAGAGGTTGCTGAAATAGTCGTTTCGCAAATCAAGCCGAATAGCTTATACTCAGGCTGCCTGAAACAACAGTGTAAACCACTAAAGATTCTTCAGAAAGAAACACAGAAGGGCAGTAAAAGAAAAAAATCCTTCATTCCAGTCCTTTATACTTCCGTTGAGCCTCATCTCGATCAGAATTTAACCTTCAATTCCTAGAGTGTATTCACTCAGTATACAAAGTTCTGTCCTTGAAATGGTTTTGCCTAAGTTGAACTCTACAGTAGTTCACGAAAGAAAGATTATTGTTCACTCGGTCTACTAGTTTTCATGATAAATAAGTGACATGATGATCTTATGTAGCAATGTTACTTCAAAAACTTGACAAGCAGCGAAATAATGCAAGAGAATGATAAGACTGATTCTGTCAACGATAAATGTCAGAGACTAGGCTAGAAATTATCAATAGAAAAATGATGTTACTTGAATTACTAGGTATAATCTAAGTACAAAACATATACCAGATAATGTACAAGACGAAAGACAAAGAGCGAAAGAAAGAGTGAGCTTAAGCTTTTATATACATGACTCAGGCAGAGCTTCTATTAGACTGCAATCTTAACGTCTAAAATTGCAGAGATTGCTGCGACCGCATTAAGATTGCGATAGACTAGACCTTGACTGCGCTCTAGATATAGATCAGATCTAGGTCAGACCTAGACTATGATTTAACATCATAACAATAAACAAGTTGATAATACAAAAGTTAAGCACACTTCTATGTATTTAATAAACAGCATGATTATCGATTTTCAAGAATAACATATTGTTGCAAATGCTCTTTGAAATGATGATTGATGGTGAAAAATTGTTAGAATCGACTCGGTCAATCGAGATATGGCCGTCGGCGTGGGCAAGGGTCTGCTGGGTATGGTTATTCTCCAGCCTCGTTGCCTGGAACGCAATTGAACACGATCACCTAAGAGATCGGAATATCAGAGCATCACCTCTACTGGCATAATACCTACTTACTCTCGAACCATAGCTATAGGTATGCGCTGTATAAGCCAGTTTCATCGAAGGACTTGAAATCAGGCTCCTATAGCTTCCTAGACAGCCATAGAGCCTGGCACTTGCTTCTCGATGTTAACGACCAAGAATTGTGCCGGAAACTAGGGTTTTCAATACTAGGAATCGATAGAGCACCAGCAAATAGTCGATCTTGGGGTCCCAAAATATCCGAACGCGTCAAGGAATCTGCAATTAAGGTCGAAGCTGATGCGTCGTATGTTGAGCTGGTAAAGTCTTCCTTCAGTCGTCAGGCTTACTTGCATAAAGGTTCCTGTCGCTCGGCCTCCCCGCGAATATAGACACATTATTTCAATTCCAGGTGTCTTACGGGAACGGGGTAGTCCTCCTTATAATAGCTCCTGTCAAAAAGCAATCTTTGAGGTAATCTCCGCCTTCATAGGGCTGGTAGGGCTGGGGCCCGCTAGTCATCTTCCACCCTACATAAATAGTCTCCTAACAGCAACAACCAAAATATCATATGCCCCCATATGACATCGTATTCCAACACAGCATTCGGCTCGATTTGCGTTCATCCTCACGTTCGTCTACTAATTAACAAGTGGTAGTGGCCTAATTGGTTCCGTGCTTTAAATTTGCAATCGTCTATAACTTCGCAAACATCATTTCAAATTGCATACCAGAAGTGGAATCACCGGAACAGCGATAAATGAAGACTGCATGGAATAAGCACGTCCAAAAATAGAGACATAATGGATTAAGCTATTACCTTATCGATGACAGCGGCGAGCGCACTGATGAGCATCTTCCTCCTAGCACAGAACGACTGCCAGCTGTGGATCTTTATTTGCGCTGGTTTTCGTCAATCTCTTTTACTTCGACGAATTTGAAGCTGTATTGATTGATGTGATACCTGGTCTTGCGGCCCTGCTTCTAAGATTTCGATAGCATTTGCATTAATTTAAAATTTGCATTGAACACGATACCAATGACTTGGTGAAATTGATGCGGCCAATCCACCATGGTTGGCGTCAGTGTTCACCTGTCAAGATGAACAAAAGCTGCGCCAGACTCAGCCCCCTTCTCAGCGTAGGGTTTGCGCCAACAGCTTACACGCTTGAAAGAGAAGCAAAGAGAAGCCTAGATGGGTCATTGCTGTCGCACTGCATCGATCGATGCACTATTAATCTCTTGATGAATAACTAATAGTGCGATCCTGATTGGACGATTAAATTGAGGCTACCTTGCGCTGTGTGATGAGGTGTGTGACTCCATGGATTGTGATTGTGATGGCGCAGAAGATTGGAGAAATGCTGCCAGAAGACAGACGAGGGTGTGCATCTGTTTTAGTCGCATTCGAAAAGAAGTAGCCAGTGAGCGGAGGGATCTTTGCTCACCGAAAGGCTGGCGTCCTGTTTTTGGGGATGGTGGTGCGCTAGAGAACGCCTCTTCACCTCTACCAAATGACCGTCTCAAATGACCTTCGAAATCATCTTTCTTCACCAACGCTACTTTCCACCAAAACCTACTTCCTACCTCGTCGGCGACCTTTACATAGACACGCCTCCAACAACTGGCGATGCTTATTCTCGCTGTCGCTGTCGCTGCGCTCAACGATGAAGATTGAAGAAGCTCTCGGCCTGAAATGACTATCTCGACACTGTCGTGGGATTGCATGCGCATCCTCAAGCAGGTTAGTTGATCAAGGGCAGAGGCCGGGATCAGGTGACGATGGGAAAGCCGAGGGAGGCCTCGACTACATATAGGTTCTCTTCGGCAGGTAGATAGAATGCACACGCATCTACAGTATCATTCTACTAGTACGATCATTGCACGTGCTCGTTGTTTGCTCATGAAGGATGTTTGGTAGAGAGTCATGAAGAAAGCCATGAAGAATGTTTGATAGGGAACAATGAAGAGTGTTCGGTAGGGAACCATGAAGGGTGTTTGGTAGGGAACCATGGAGGGTGTTTGATAGAGAGCCATGGTGGGAACCATAAAGGGAGTCATGGAGAGAATCATAAAGGAAGCCATGAAGGGTGTTCGATAGAGAACCATGAAGAGTGCTTTCTATTGATCTAGTCAGCATGTGCTATGAAACATGTAGCATACTATGAAGTAGGCCATGAAGTAGACCATGAAGCGAATGACGCGTGTTTGAACACGTCGCATGAAGTATGTTTTGAAGCGAGTAGATAGGTGAGTAGGCGAACGAGAGGTAGCTGAGTTGATAGCTGAAGAAGTAGATAGGGTGACGAGTTGATATCTGAACATGTAGGTAGGCGAGTAGGTAGGATGGTGAGTAGGGCGGTGGCTGGGCCGGCTACAGAATGAACGCATCAAGCTACGTTCGAAGCCATATACACATTTATATCTCTGCTTTCTGTATTGCTTCAAATTCGCCTGATTAGGCCTAGTTTTATATGATATCCTTGTACGCTAAGCAAATTAATATCCTTGCGTACCTACTGTTTCCGGTTACCGTTGGTGTAAAACTAATGCAATGTTCGACCCGCAGTGCAAACACCCTGTATAGCTATTCCAGTCGACCCTCTATCGCTTCTTCCCTGATATTGCATCTTATGATATTCAAATTCCGGTGCTGGACTTCAGATATCCGAAGGCAGCATGACGATGGATTGCAGCGAAGTTCCTACAAACGTTACATACGACTGCGCACACCCTTGGGGTGATGGTTGCACCAGCAAGAAGGGATTTGATTTCACGAGTCTTTGGCAGTACACCCTACGCATTCAGGGAGCATGTCCAACGGACCCTCGCCTGTTCTTGACCGAGGGAAAAGATGCCACGGCCAGTAATTGCGCCTTGACGCAATCAGCGTGCGCCTATATAGCCCGGGAAAAGTGGACCGAGTATCCCAAAGTGGACATCTGGACACGAATGACGACGTGGAAATTTCCCCTTCTTCAACTGATGTTCTTGTTTCCGCGACCCCCGCTGAACAATTGGGTTCAAGCCTTTGTCATATTCCACCTTTTGGGCGATCCTATCGACACGATACAGAACCTCATTTTCAAGCTCTCCATATGTGAAGGTGTCTTTTTGTATTGTAAAAGGAAATATTCTGAAAGACATGCCGAGGAGGAATTGAACGCAAGAAATGCCGAGGCGGATATGAACAAAAGACATGCCGAGGAGGATATGAACCTAAGGGATGCCGAGGCGGTTATAAATGCAAGACATGCCGAGGAGGATATGAATGCAAGACATGACAAGGAGGAATTGAACGCAAGATATGCCGATAAGGATATGAACGCAAGACGCCTAGCCTTGGTGGTTGATGCGTACGGCGAATGGGGCGAGGATGGAGTCATCAAACGCATTCTAGATAGTGGAGCACTGCGCAATAGGGCTAATTTTGAGGATGTCACCAAGCGGACCGCGCAGGAACTGGCCGCTGACCGGTCCACGACGAGCCTCAATATCGCCTTTGCCATGGCCTTCTTCGTTGCGACTGTAGGTATGGCTGTAGGTCGGACAGTTTCCGCAGCAAACGCACATAGCGATACTGTCTTCATCAACGTTGAAGCGCACAGTATTGCATTTTCAGCACAGTATTTTTGGATCTTACCAGCGGTATTCCTGGGGTCTTTCATCGGTGTGTCTCAGACTGAACCTGCTATCTCGCATATCTTGACACGATTCCGGAAAGATCTCGATCCCTCATCTTCGCCAACCGAGCTGGAACTGCCAGAAATAAGCACTGAAGTAGAATGGAGGATGTACAGGATCAATTGTGGGGGAATTTATTCTTGGCAGCCTTCTGAATGGCAGTGGCTGCCTTCATCAGCTCCGGGTGCTGGCTCTGCAGTGGTTGCCACTCTACACGATGCTCCTCTTACCGGCACTGACAGTTCATCAAATCCGGCTGATCAATCCACTTCCAGACAAGGCTCCAACACAGGCCTCTGGAGGCGTTTTCGCAACACCATTTCTTCGTACATCATCGCCCTTTCTCCCTACTTCATCATCTTTTCTTCCTGCTTCATCGTAGCCCTCGGCACCGTCGTGGGAATAATTGTCTCTGCCTTCGTTCCTCCCGATGGATGGGACTGCCGAAACTGGGCCCAATTGAGCATATTCGGCGTCTGGGTCTTCAGCGCATCTTGCGACATTGGATTTAATATCTACATCCCTCTAAGTAAGGGTCAACCTAAAAGTATGGAACAATCTCGAAACCTCTGGCTGTGGATCCCGCGCTTCAAACCCGAGGGCCTTAGACTCGAACGCCCACAGGTCAAGAGCCACTCTCTCTTGTTCTACCTTACTCTCGTCAAAGACATTCTTGCCACGAGTTCCACGATGGGGCTGGTGATCGCGACGCAGATTGGGATTTTCAACCGCTGCGACTGCCAGACCCTGTGGGGAAAGACAGCTCTCAAACTGCCGGGAACGCCCATTGTTAACGAAGTCCTCCGCAATAGACTGAACGTTTTGTACCCTGCCATGATCTTTTCATGTCTAGCCGTGGAACTGGTGATCGTGCCGGCTATAATAGCCTACAGATGTAGACATGCGTTGGACGTATTCCTTCAGAACGACGACGAGAAGGCAACCGTTTCATGGAGAGTTTGGTGCAGTCTTCCAAAGTGGTCGACTACCCGCTTCGGACAAGTGAAAGCCGCTGCTGCGAGAAGGACCGGCTGGAAAGCATACGCCCAGATACCGGAGAATGGGGGCGGAGAGGACGGTCAGGGTACTCCTCTGATGCCAGTGGGACCATAACTAGCAAAGGATAACGAGTACGATGCGTGAATCCTAACCCAACGCATTCCGGCTGCGTCAAAGGACGGATGTGGCGAAAGACATAAACGATGCGGGGAATACCGGGCACCACTGAAGAAACCAAACGAAACCTCTTGCTATAAATACATAAAATGAGCTTCCTGTGTCTTTGCGTCGTCGAAGAAATCTAAGCGATGTGAAGTGGAAAAAAGATCGATGCGAGGTTTTTGTGAGATTCTTTTGAGGATTGCAATTCTTTTGATTGATGAATTATGATGCGTTCATTCCCTGAGTCATGATCTTATCAGTCAGCAGTGCAGATCATGCCACCTGACATCTGCTGACTTATTCCTTCTTATTTTACACTCAATGATAAGATATTTCCCAGATTTACCATTAAAACCCCTATACATTGAAATTCAGCAGATAAAGTATATAAGAAAGATATAATATGAAAGTCATCACAGATCTACATTTATATATTAAACTATATCAAAGTAGAGTGAGAATCGAAGTGATGTGAAAAGAGAAGAGAAGAAAGAGAGCGAGTACAAAATAAAGCCGATCTAAAAGTAAGATTCAGCTTGACTGAAGACTATTGACAAGCGAAGATGACTGCTAGTCGACTTGACTCGATCAATGTCAATCGCTAGAGAACAAGAAGATTAAGCAGGAAAAAGAAAATAAATAGGTTGTTTTCTCTTCTGTTTTTCCCATCATCTCTTTCTGTTTCTTCATTTCTTAGAATTCAGTCAGAAACGCGCTTTTGCATCTGCTATTCACTTTGCTACTCACTTTGCTACTCACTTTGCTACTCACTTTGCTACTCACTTTGCTATTTACTTTGCTATTTACTTTGCTATTTACTTTGCTACTCACTTTGTCATTCACACTGCTACTCATTGCTGTTACTGCTACTCACTGCTGTCATCGCTATTCACTGCTGTCACTGCTATCTCATTTGCTATTCACTACTATTATCATTGTCAATGATTGCTTTTACTTGTCATCAGAGTCGTGTCAACATCAATGTCACTGTCACTGTCAGCAGAAGACAAAGTCATCATCACTTTCTCTTTTCTCATGTGTCTTGCTCTCACTCATCTGCATCATCATCATCATTCTTGTTGAATTCATCTGTCTCTTCAAATTCTCTCTCTTTGAATATTTTCTTAAGAGAAGTTGACTTGAAACAAATCATCAAAACATCAATTACTCTCATCATGTAACAAAGAATTAAAGACATTCATTAAGCAAATATGAAATGCAAGTTGAAACAAAAGCTTTGACAACTGAAAGCTTAAAGTACAGCGCTGAATCAGTTGAAAAACAACTCAGTAATAAAAAGTTTTATTAATCAAACATTAAATACTATTTTCTCAAGTGATTCTTGCACTCAAATAATAATATTTTGCTATCTCTTTATTGATATCATTCAATTAACTCTCATTTTCAAAAATGAATTTTAAGCTGTTAATATCTTCAAGTTGATTAATGATTATATATTAAATTCAATCAATAAGCAAAATTTGTAATTATCATGAATTGATGAACTTTAAGCTCATGATGATGATGTCACTCAGTAAAATCTTAAGAACATAATTTTCTTTCTATGCTGTTTAAAAGTATATAATCAATGTTTCATCAAGATGATCAATGATTAATTGAAATATTCTTTGCAAGTAAGTTTAACTTGACATATTAACTATTTGTAGAAACTTCATTTGCATTACATTTTTAAGTCTTTGCGAATCTTTCACTTTCACTTTCATGAGATTTACATGATAAAAAAAGTCAATGACTTGAACAAGTGATACAATGCTGAAGATGAACTTGTTGATTAAGCAATGATAAAAAAAACATTTGCTATCGCTTTTCAGATGAAATATCAAAGTCAGAAAGTTAGAAAACAGTCAAGCACAAAGCTTTTAATATGCAATAAGTTTAACAACAATAACTGCATTTATTTTAGTTGCATATATTAATATATTTGCAGTGAATGTGATGAGACTTACGCTGCTATCAATTGCAAAACATCAAATTTAAATAATTAATTAATCATTAAAAGAAAGTGACGTTGAATTTTGATCTTGCTGATATTAATATTGAAATTATTTTCATATCAGTTTATGAAAATCAATGAGATTTCTCTAACGTGCAGAAACTCTTTAGATGCAAGTGCATGATAAACACAGCTAGTTGAACATTCTGATCATAGATATGTTTAAACATTACTATTTATCATTGAACATGAAGTTAAAATTGAATATTAAGATCTTGATCAACTGATTTTGAGTAAGAATTTTCTTTCAATAAATGAAGCTTTAAATACTCTTCAGATTGATTTGATGCAGCAAGTTCATTGTGATCAACTAATTAAGATTTAACATGTTTCTCATTGTTTTATATTTTCATCATTGAGATTAATATCAAAGAAGAATGATTATTAACATTGAATACATCATTTATCATATTTGAAAGAAAGATCAGTTAACTGCTTCATTTTCAAAAACAAAGAATTAATTGAATATTTCATCTTTGATCAAGCAATTCTTGTTTTATGTGATGTTGATTGAAATGCAGTTCTCATTAAAAAAGATTTAATCAATGTCTTTTATCATGTGTTGATAGCAACATCAGATCATTGACTGCTTGATTTCTTTTAAGAAGATAAATACTGAATAAATCACTTTCTTCTCTTCAATTTATGCATATCATCATATTTATTTAATCTTTTCGCTAAAGATTTTTGCTGAATGATCATAGTCATTCTGCAATAAAACTTAATGATACATTATTTGAATGACTTTCTAGTCATACAAGTGAACATGATCAAAGTTTATAAATATGAGATTGATTTCAATAATCTGTGCACTTAATTAAAATTTAACATTAATTTTAAAAAGAATCTTATCAACATCACATACATCTTTTTAAACATTGAGCTTGATTCAATTAATATAATGACTCATTTATCATTTGACAAGCAGTAAAAGACAATTCAACTCATTAACAATGCATTTACAAAGAACTTTTTATCATATAAAAAGTTATAAACACTATTAAACTTTCTGTCAAAATTGTGTTTAAATGATATAATCAATGAAGTTCAGAATTGATAGTGCTTAATCTTTAGAAATAGCTATAACTGAATATTAAGAATACAGAAGAAGATTGATATAAAAGTTTCTATTTATGTAATGTTCAGAAACTGTGTTAAACTTGAAAGAAATGTGTTTATGACATGAGAAAAATGTAATGTAGATGAACAAAATGTTGTTGAAAGAAAAGAATGTTGAAAAAGAAAAAAAGATTGAGTTATATTTGAGTCAAACCTAAGTCAGATTTAAACTAGATCATTGACTAGTTTTAATCATTACGCAGAAAACTTGCTAGTGTTCACTGTGAATTGATTAAAACTTCAGTCTTATTTAGTTTTAATACACTTGTAACATTACTTCTTTCTTTGAAAATTCATGTTTGCATGAATGTAGTTCATTTGCTCACTTTTGTTGATAGTTATTTTGATATTTAGCGCGATTTGTTTGAATATAGCTTATGAAATTCATTCAAAACTTTCTCTGAATCATTAAATTTTTCTTTATCAACATAGTATCATTCATCATTTCTATCTAGATTTATTCATTTAACTTTGTACTGTATTCAATCTTGATAGCATCTGAAGTTCAATATATTATCTATCTTTCAATGTTCATCATCTTTGATAGTGATTAATCTGAGTGATTTTAAATGCTGTTTCAATAGAAAGTTTTTTGAATATGATTGCAGTAGCTTTGAGCTGAACATTGAATGCAGATGCTTCATGCTGATTGATAAACAAAGATGATAAAAGATCTCAACTTTGACAGTAATTTGATAAAATTCTAGCTATTTATCTTTTAAATCTTTGCATGATCTTATGATTTTGATGTTTCTGAAGAATAATCAAATTCAATCATTTACTTCATAAATGATATCTTGTTTATGTTTATTGATTTAAGCTTCAATGATCTGCTTGATCTTTTTCAATTGCTGATGATCAAAGATAAGAAGTTCTTTCATTCAAATGATAATATCATCAGCTTTTCTAGCTTCAAGACGTTTATAAGTGATTTCATAGTTAATTATATTTGAATCAAAACTCATTCAAGAATGAAATTCTTTATTAAAGTAAAAGAGAATCATTGAAGTGATTAAGAAAATATTGAAATTGTTGTTGAATTTTATCATAGATATTCATTTAACTCAGTCGTTCTGCATGTAATTGCAGTAGATTCTAAGTTTGCATTTAACGTCTTGATTGACTCATTTCGATTGATCATTGATTTCAAAATGATAAACTGTGAATAAACTAACTGTGATTCTCAGTTGCTTGCAAAGACTTTTTCACATAGTTGATATGAATTAAGAGTTTCTGTTCAAAACAATAGAATTGAATAAATCATGCAGTTGATAAACGTTTCATAACATGATTCAAATTGTTTCTTCAACTGAGATGTCATTATCTTTTCAATGATAAAGAACATAGTGATGTTCTTTGATGAAATGACATATGATTATGCAAATGATGTTATAGTTTTTTGACAAAGATAGTTCAGTAATGAAGTTCATAACTATATCTTTTCAGCGTTTCTGTGAAATCAAAAGAGAATGATGAAGTTCATTAATATTATCTTTAAAGACTTTACTTCGCTGATAAGCATGACAGTTTTGAATGTATTGTTGAATAATAGTTTAATGATCTGATCAATAGTAGAAATGCTGAACTAAATCAATGATTCATTTATTGTTGAAGTGAAAGATTAAAGATTAATCATGCACTTCTTGTAGTAATTTCATGTGCATGTTCTCAGAAACTCATAGTAGATCTTTTTTAAATAAAATGTCGTCAATAATTTTGCAGTTCTTCAATTTAGTAATATGAAATTTGAGCTTATTTTCGTTCATAGCTTGTTTATATTTGCTGCAAAACTCATTTATTTAATTAATTATTTATACTTGTTGATAGAGATTTGCTTCTGATTCAATAAATAAAACATCAACTTTATTGAAAGTCAAAATAGTTTGAAAATGATTTTCAAGACATTGAACTGATTCAGAAACGTTTGTTAGAAACATTTTAATTAAAGCATTAACTTTAATGTTTATTTTGTCTGATTTAAGAATGATCTGAAAGTTGAACTTTGATAGAATGTTCAGATAGTTGACTTGTTGTTGACTCAACTGTTTATTTTTCATGAAGATCTTTAAAGTCTGATGATCAATGAACATCTGAATGAATAATTCAATGCATTTCAGCTCAAATCATCAGTGTTCAAAGCATTGAATAATGACTAGCAATTTCTTGTCATAAATGTTGTCAAGAAATAGAGTACAGATGCAATATAAAAAGTCATATCAAAGCAACAAAGAAAGTAAACAATGAACACATGCAATGATCATGCTAGTAGAAAGATACTGTAAAACGTGTATGTATTTATCTTTATTTACAAGTTGCAATGATATTTATATGTACATTCAGAAAACGTCTTTCAACTCTTTTATCATTAACTCAGACTTTAATCTCTTCTCTCTTACTAACTATCTTGTAAGAATGATGCAAGCAATTTCATGATATTCATTTTTCATTCAATTAATGATCATTTCTTAATCATTATAGAAAGAATTAAGAAGAAAACAGAAAGAAAACAGCAAGAAAACAATTTATTCATCAACGTTTAAGAAAACAGAAAGAATACAATTTATCATTAATGTTCAAGCAATTATTCTCAAATGCTTTCATTCATTGTTTTTCATTAACTTAATATCATTCTTGACGCAGTAGAAATATAATTTAAACTCATAAACTGCAACTGACAATGAGATTCATCTGTACACGATGTCGACTACGAATCTTTTGATTCTATTCTGTGTTCGAATAAAAGTCAAAAGAGTCAAGAGATCTCAATTCGACGCAGTTCGAACGATGTTAGAACGTTGCGTGATCAGGAAAGTCATCGTGCAAAGTTTTCACTCACGCGACAACATTTTTTCTAACAGTCACAATCGATCTACGAAGAAGATTAATGACATGTCGATGTCAGTAAGAGATGAAAAGATACTACTAGTGAAAAAGATAACTCAGATGAAGAGTCTACAGTTCTACCTCTTATTCCCGACCGTCATCGAGGTCGGTGACGCTCTCATCGGCCCCGGCGGCGATCGCCTTGGCGCGTCGATCCGTCACCGACCCCCCCGGTCACTCCGTCACCCGCCCCGAATTCCTACTAGACGTGCTCGAGCTCGATACTTTCTATGACGGCAATTCTAGAG
>JAABUR0100001726.1_pt1 | contig 37473 bp, 40 predicted proteins | sample 5560091 | NCBI WGS metagenome assembly JAABUR01 (sample SAMN10711879, study PRJNA513375) | rock metagenome | isolation source: Antarctica rocks | place: Antarctica: Victoria Land, University Valley sud | reverse complement strand
TTTAACATTTAGTTCTCACTCATTATTCATTAATTTAAACAATGAGTGTAACGTTCTTGTGACTGTCATGATTTTCATTTGCATATGAACTTTGAAGTTGAGCTTTCGATTCAGTCAAACTTCTAGTCATCATACACATGTCTTTGATTTTATGATTATGTTATTAAGTAGAATAATCATTTGATTGAGTGTTGTCTTGTGACTTTCAAAGTGTATCAATTCAGATTTCAAGTTATTGAATTGCACTGTGTTGTTCTCAGCTCATGTGAAAGCGATTTTTGCTGCGTTTTTCAGCATTTTCACATTCTTGTCAATATTTCTTCTCTCAATGTATAGCATCACATCATGAATATAGCTGAATGACTGTAAATTTTCGAACTTTGCGCGAATCTTTGAAAACAAATATCAAATATAAATTAGAAATAAAATAAGTGAGATAAATGAGTCTTGTGATATTTCTGTGCTTATTTTCTTTGATTTCTGACGTTCGTCGTCAAATGCTAAGTCAATAATTCGATTTTGTAAGAAACATTTTACTCAATTGATTAAATTGATCAATATTTTCAATTTAATCAATATTTTGATCAGCTGCTTCAACGCAACATGGTCAAAGACTTCTTTAACATCTAGAAGTAAATAAATAAGCGTGTTTTCTCGACTTTTTGTCATTTGCGCATCATGTACTAGATTTAGTACTGCGTTTATAACTGATCTTTGTTTTCTGTCTTTCATTTGATCAAAATTCAGCAACTTATCATTAATTTCAGCTGTGTACAACAGTTGCACTGCTATTATTTTTTCTGCTACTTTGTTTAAACAGTTTAGCAGCGTAATAATTCTGTATGTCTTTGAAATTGAATAATTCAACTTGTCTGATTTTTTCAGAATAATTCTTGTGCCTTCGTGTCATATCTTTGATAACTCTTGATCACTGTATACTTTCATTCAATAGTAATTCTTCATTGTTTTAAATTTTCAAAGATGATGAGTACATTGCTTTCAGAAATGTCTTGCACTTTTCATTGAATTTAATCTTCAATTCTTTTTGCAAGTTTTGTATCAAGAATAGCTTTTCGATTAAATGTGATTTAGTGAACTTGTATGTCTGAAACACTTCTTTTTCTTCGACGTTGTTCAAAAAATTGGTTCAGAATTGATTTTTAATCAGCTTTATTGCATCATGATACGAATTTCGCATTTGCACTATCTCTGCTCATGCATCATTACTTCTGCATCTTTTTCAGATTCGATTTTTTGACGACAGCGTCTTTCATCTTTTGATGAGCTCATTGTTTCATCAGAGTTTTGATTTTGCGCATATTCACTGTTTAAATACGAATAATTTCACTGTATTCTTGATGCATTCAGTCAAATAAATGACTTTTGCTTCTAAACTCGTGATTCTTTGCATCTTAATAATCATTTTGTCTTTCGTCTTTTGCAAATGCTTCTTAAAGTCTTTTCAGTTGACTTTTTGCAAATTGTATGACGCGTTCAACGAATTTTCGATCAACTTCACTTTTTTCATAACTATTGTAAATAGAATTACTTCATGATCGAATTCTGTGTCTGCATTCTCGTCTATATGTCAATTCTTGATGTGATTGCGCATATTCTTTGATGCAAATGCTAAGTCAACTATCGAGCTTGACTGATTCAAATAGCTGTGATATGTGTTTATATCAGAAGTGTTAATCAGATTACACTTATGTAAATTTACTCACTTTATTAACGCTTTCGTTCTAATAAAGTTTGAAATTTTTGCGTTTCATCAGCTATGATGTGCATTAAAGTCTTCGACGATAATAACTTTTTGCTCAGAATTTAGCATAACTTTTGCTAATTCTCGCTCAATCATGTATAATTGCTCGTTTTCTGCGTTTTGTGATTTTTCGTTGTAAATATTGAACAATAAAATTTTCTTCTGAATTTTATTGTTCGTTATTGATATCGCTTGCATATCTTCGCTATTGACTATGTCTGATCTTGATGTGCATGTAAATTTCTTTGCATTTTTCGCAACAAATATCAGTACTTTGACACAAGTATTCTGAACATTTGATTTGATGCAGGTAAATGACGAATGCGAAATTGTTACATTTTCGTCTTTCGTTCATGATTCTTGTAGTATAACAATATCTGTCTTGTTTTTCGTAAATTTCATGCATGCATGCATAATTTGCGTTGACCTTGTACAATTGTGCTGTAGAATTCGAATATTCAATGTGTTTGCAAAGCTTTTGTCATTTGCGTTGTTTTGTGACATTTTGACTGCACTACTCATTACAATTTCGTGACTAGATGATCTTTTTGTAAGCTAATAGACTGAGCTGTCTGATATGTTTTGCACATTACGCTGTTTGCAAAGTGCGCATTTTGACAGTTGCAGCATCTAGAAATCATGTGATTGCATGATTGCTTGTCTTTGCACGTAGGTAATTGACATTTATGCTCTCATGTTAAATGATTTCGTTCACAAAACAAGCATCTTGATGATTTATTGCACTTGTTCTGCAAATGTTTGAATGTTTGACATCTTCAACACTGATCGCTTGATCGATAATCTTGATATTCGATCGTTTGATATGTTGATCTCGCTGCTAGAACTCATTTTTTCAGATGTTTTTGTGCTTTGACTTCGATTTTGAATGTCAATATCATTGAAGCATAATTCTTTCTTGCTCTATTTTCATCTTTTGATAATCATATCAAGTTGATTATCAGCTTTAATTCAGAGTTGTACTTCTTTAGCTTGATTCTCAAATATTTCATTTCAATCTTCATGTTGAAGATATTAATTTTCAGACTGTGTATCACTATCTTGTATCATTTTTCATTCTTCTTGATACTTTTGACTTCGAATATATGCTTTCATATATCTCTTTGCTTCAGTAGAGCTTTCGTGATGTATTTCTCTGAAATCGTTAAAGCAATATTGTTATCTCTTTGTGTTTTAATCACTGTAGCGACTATTATGTCAGACTTTGTCTTCTTCAGTGCGTTGTTCACTGCATTGCGCATTTTCATCGCTTGTAAGATTCAGTTCTCATTTTTCAAAGTGACTATCAATCTTCTTTCGCGATATGATATTTCTTGTAACTTTGACGAGGGTTTTTTGATAATCAGATTTCATTCGTCTGCATTTGCATTCACATTTGCATTTGTGTTTGCATTTGCATTTGCGCTTGTGACTTGAGCTGCTTTTTGCGCATATGTGAGCTTCTGCGTTGGTTTTTGCGAATTTTGCATGATTTGCAATGTTTGCGAACTCTGCGTCTTCTGCGAGATTTGCGAATTCTCTGTCATTTGCTTTGCATTAATTCCCTTTTTGATGTTTTCAGCATTTTGTTGAATCAATTGTAGAATGATCTTCAGTTTGTTGTTTGTTTGACTTTAAAGTCGATCAATTTGCTTCTGAATCGAGTTTTCTATGCTTTCGTCATATGCTCTTTGAATGTAGATTAAGCTATGACTTATAGTTTCTTTCTGTTCTGATATTGCTTGTCTTAGCTGATTGACTGTGAATTTAATTCTTTCGCGCAGTTTCTTTATCTGCATTTCTTTAGAGATGACATTGTAGCACTTGCTAGTATCAACTTCGATGCTGACTTCTTTTTGCAAACTTTTCATTGCTTTTCGCTTTTTCATTTCTTTGAATTTCACAATCGCTCATGTTTGCTCTTTTTGCTGCGAATTTGCATTTTGCAGATTGATTGTATTCTTGTCATTATGCGCATTTGCATGTGAATTTAACATTAATGCATTGAGTGAACTAAACATGTATTGCGTTTTTCTATTTGCTGATGTGAGCGATTTTTGTTGACTGCAAAATAAATCAACAATGTCGTTCTGCAGTTGTTTGCTTGTTGATGAACTCATACTAAGTTCATCTTATAAATCTGTTTCAATCTTTAATATTGACTTTTTGATTTTTATCATCAACATTTTGAATTCTGACGCTGAGCTATTGCTTCTGCTCAGTTTCGCGTTACTATTCGCGAAACTGAGCGAGAAAGAACGTATAAAGCGACTCTTTATATTTCTTTTCATAGAGAGTTTTTCCGAGTTTTGAGCTTTGAACTTCTAGACAATTCACTTGACATCACTTAAACATTTCTTTAATCTCTTACTCAGAGCGTTTCACATAGACAGTAACTTTAGTATAAAGATCTTTCAATTTTTATCTTAAAATCTGCAATAAATCATCTTCTATTATCAACTTATGTCAGATGAAAATGATATAAATCTAGTTTACAAGAATCTAGATTACTTTTTTTGATAGAAAATGCTTGATGCAATTGCTTTATATTTCATGTATTGAAGTAGTTGCATTATCTCGCTCAGAATAGTAATGACTGATCTCAATTTATTGTCTTGCACATCAAGAAAAGATAAAACAGATAGTGATTTAATAAGAAACGCTGTACTTCTCTGCAACAATGTTGTTCTTTGTGCAATCTTCAAGTGCAAAAGAGTTCGATTTCGATTTTTGCATCAGTACGCAGTCTTCTGTGCTGTTCTGAAGTCGATTGATGACTTGTTCTTTTCGTGTGAGTTTGCTCTTTGATTTATTAATCAAATTACTGTCTGAATTGATGATTCTTTCTTCTGCGTTGATGAACTCTCGTTTCGCCGTCGATTTTGATCTGCGTGAGCGCGAAAAATTTCGATTTTCGACTTTTGACTTGCAACGCAGTCATCTGTGAAGTTATTGAGTCGAATGAGAGCTTGTTTTGATCGTACGATTGTGCTCTATAACTTGGTAATCGATTTGATATATCATATGCTTCGATAGATCTCTAGTCATCATACGCATGTCTTTGAGATATTTCTATCTTTTGTATTGAACTAAGCATTTTATGCACTTTGTTCAATATTTGATATATTTATGTGAGCTTCTCTTTGCAATTCTTAACTTTTTGAGACAACTTTATCATTGACTCAATCAGCGATGAAACTCATCTGTACATGATACTGACTATGAATTTACTGTTTAGCTACAGTAAAGTTTAAAGATTATCAAAAGTTTAAATGATATCAAAGCGCTGCATAATGATGAAGTGCTGTGCATTGATCATGTGCAGAGTTTTCTTGATCGCGCAAACTTTGATAATCTTAATGCATATGTTACAAGCAATTTGCATGCAGATGAGAAAGTCAAATAGAACGTAGAACTATGAGAGAAATCGCTTATGAAAATCATTCAATTCAATATCTTGTCATCGTGATAACAAGAACTGAGACAGAACACTCTTGTGTTTGATTTGTTGAGAATGATTAGCAAAAAGAACTCAAATCATGAACATTTTTTAAATTTATGTGCTAACTATGTATAAATCTTGTTAAGACTGCGTGTCTGTTACTATGATATAAACAACTCACAAGACTCATTAAGTTTGACATGAATAAACTTGAGAATCTCATTAATATTGTTTAACAGACGTTCAGATATAAACATTCTATACATGAGTGATACATTGATGAGAAAACTTCATTAAGAAAAGAGAAACATAAGTGAGTTAATAAAGAATGATTAAACTACATTGTTTGATTAAAAGTGTAGCATATAAACATCTTTGCAAAACATAATTGATTTGCACAAGAAAAATCTTTACAAATAACATGAAACAAATGAATTGCACATCTTACAAGCAAAGTGAGCATCTGTGAAGCATGATATACAATGATGATGACTGTTGATCTCAAGAATCTCATTTCTTTATTAAACTTTGACTCTTGAATGTCTTAATAATAAAGTCAATCTCTAGTTGAAAATATCATCTGTATAGCTTGAGAAAACAGTAGCATATATCAATGTAATTAAAGAAGAAATCAACTATGATATACATACATATCACAGATGAAACATCTGCAACTCATACTTAAAAAGTAAACTGTTGAAATTTGAGCAGTGAGAGATTTCATTTGTCTTAAACTGTGAATCTGTCACAAGAAAACTCTTTGAGTAATCTTTCAAGTTTAAAAGAAAAATCAGCATAGAAGTTATGCTTTATATATGTTGCATGCAACATATACAACATATTTTCGATAGACTAAAAATGAAACATGACTACTTCAAGAGCTATTTGCATCGATTATCAGAGAATAATTTGAACAAATGCTATGAAATATGCAATGCAAGACAAACATTGAAGCATTTACTGTTGAACTGCAAACATTATAAAGCAGAGCAGAGAAAGCTTAAGGAAAAAGTTCAGCTCAAAAACACAAACATCATATTGACATTATTCATCATCAAGATTGAAAGAATCATAACGCTAAAGTATTTGAAAAATACTCAAATTATGACGAGAAAATGATTATTAGAAATGAAAGAGTAGAACGTGAAGAGAGCGAAGAGATAAAGAAAAACGAAAGTATGATGATGAAAGTTTGAGAGAAAGCGCTTGTATGCACAAACTATCAATGTGATTGATCAACAAGAAGATATAAAGCAGTGACTTTAGTCAGATTATATGTAACTTAGCATACATACAGCGTCTAGACAGTGTCATAGTCATAGACTGCATGCACTTAATGAAGAAATCAAAAAATCAAAAAAATCATCATTGACTCATTTCAATTCAAATAATTTGTCACGTTCAGATTCAAATTCAATTCAATGATGTATTAAAATGAGTATGATATAAATATTTATTTTCTTGTTGAATGCTTTTTTGATAATTCAACTATTTTAATTGCATAATTCTTGCATTTTTTATCTAGTTGTACTTCTACTGACGAAATTTCAGTCTTTATTTACATAACTTCTATGAATGATGTTTGAAATGCTTTCAATATCTTTCATAATGCTGCGTTCTGCAGCTTGCAAAATTTGATTACGTAACTTTTTTAATTGTTTCATCAGATTTCGACGTCATAGTTGCTAATGATTATGATGCATGCTAGATACAACTGTCTTTCTGACTTTATATTTAATCTTCACTCACTATTTATTAGTTTAAAGAGTGAGTGTAGCATTCTTGTGACTGCAACGATTTTTGTTTGCATATGCATCTTGAAGTTGAGCTTTCAATTCAGTCATACTTTTAATCATTGTATGCAGATCTTCAATTTTACAACTGTGTCATTGAGTAACATAATTGTTTGATGCACATACACATCTGTGTAACGCAGTAAATTAATTGATTTCGATTGAAATTATTATTGCGTTGATTAAGAATCTTTTATTGAATTTGATTACTTAAACTATTTAAAGACATAACACATCATCAACATGATGCTTATGCTTTACTTCAATTATCAAGAACAGATGAGAAACGTTGTTGATGTGATGTTGACAAGTGAACGAGAGATGAATATCATCATCTTGCAGAAGAATTTAATTAAGACGAAAGATATACAAGAGAAATTAAACAAGCTGCGAGTTCTTTATGAGCTCAATGAATGCAAAAACAACGAGCTGATGCTCTGAAAAAAGATAAAAGAACTGATGAATATGACAGAAAAGCTGATGCATCAACGCGTCAATGTATTAATGATCAATCGATGAATGAAGAATCAGTTGAAGAGATTGAAAAAGATAATGTGCAGACTTGAAAAGAAGTTCATGAAAGAAAAGAGACGAGTTGACAGTTGAGCGAAGAGAATGAGCGAGAAGTTAACAACATCATTTAAAAGTCATCTTGCTCTCAGCATTAATATGTTATCATCAGTGCAAAATCATTGCAAGAAACTCGAAGTGAAGATCTTCATTAAAGAAAAAAAGAAGATAAAGAGAATCATGATGATTACAATGAAAAACATAGTAGAATGAGCAAGAAAAAGCAACGTCAATAAGATGTTATTGATGCATAAAGACATAAAGATGATGAAAAGATGATCAGATCTACTCATATTTTGAGTCAAGATGAAAGACAGCAAGAAAATACTAAAAGAAAATGACTTTTGAATCAGAGAAATGTCGTTGAACACAAGTCTGCATGAAGTCAGCTTTGAAGTGATAATACACAAGATTAAAGTTGAAGAAATGTTTAAAAACATTGAAAAGAAGAAAGCAAAGACGCTGATCAAGATTAACAAAGACATATATTCAGAGATTATGATTGAAAAGATTGAGTGACTCACAAAGAAGAGTGAACATAAGAGATATGTCTTGCTGATGATATGCATAGTTAACGCTGAACTAATAAACAAGCTCATTAATGAGAAAGTATGTCACAAGATCAACATAAAAATCACGCAGTTTTATGACTTGAGTTGCAGAGTACATCAATGTTTAAAGTGTCAAGAATATGATCATAAAACATATGAATGCAAAAACAAGTAAAGATGCATTTACTGTGTGATGAATCATCACTTGAAACATTGCTTTCATAAACAGACTTGAGACATGTAAAAATGTGAAGTATATAAAGATATACACAGAGTCTTTGACTCTCAATGTCATAAACAACAGATGAAAAAAGAGAGAATAAAGAAAGCTACAAGAAACAGACTTTTATATCACGTCATAAAAGAACAAGAAAAGCTCAAAGAAAAAATGTTGAAAACATTCATAAAAACATTTATCAATTTAAAATCTCTGATAAGCAATAGCTTGAAGAGAAAGTTGAAACATTCAATGAATGAAAGTCATCTGCTCAGTGCAACAGTCACGTCAGAAAACACTATAATAAATCACTTGATTAAGAAGATAAGATTAAATGAGTTGAAATTAATGTCAGTCACATCATTGTCAGAATCATTCTCTGTTGAGAATTTTACAGATGAGACAGATGCTTCACAGACATTCAAGAAATCATCAAGCAGCTTCAAATGTAAACTTTGATATCTCAACAAAAAGAACTTTGAATATTACAATACAATGTTCACAAGTTCAGAAACAAAGTGATGATAACACTACTACATGAGAAAAAGATAAAAAATTATGACATTTTGATTCTTCAAAAACTCTGATGATTCAACGAAAATTTCAAAGCATACTATTCATCAATGATCAACTTCATACTGAAGAATAACAAAGATAGAATTTGTTTCTATATAAACAAGAAGATTGACAGTAACATTTGATACTCAACATGATACTTCAAGAATGTAAACACAATTATGCTATGAACATTAACAAATGATATACAGACGACACAGAAAATCATACATGTTCACAAGATATACAATTCATCATTCAGAAATCACAAGATTACTCATGAAAAAGAAAATCTTTCAAACATTGAAAAAGTGCTGCACATGTTGAAAGAATGCATTCTTGTAGAAGACTTCAATCTGCATCACTTCACATGAGAAAAATCATTTTATTCAAGATAATATTCATTGTTGAATGATTTAATTGAAATGATCACAAGCATTGAAGTGTTATTGATGCTATCTCAAGACATAATTACAAGAAACTATCAAGAATCTCAAACAACGATAGATTTAATCTTTACAACAAATGACATCATAAACAGATTGATAAGATGCAAAATCAATGAGAAAATAAAAAACTTCTTGAATCATTTATTGATACAGATAATTATAGATCTCAGAGTCTGCAAAGAGTCAGCGTGAAGATCATGTTGCAACTGAAAAACAATAAATGAAGAGAAATTTATTAATACTTTGAAAGAACAGATGTTGAAATCACTGTCAGATCAGAAAGTGAGATGTCAATGCATTAATGAATATACAAAGCAATTGCTGAATGCACTAAAGAATATTGTTGAGACTTTCACTTTCTGAGCGAAATTACATGAAATGATCAAAGCGAAGTGAACGAGAGAATGCATGAAGATCATCAAGAATGTATGATGAATGAGAAGAAACTGTTAAATCATCAGAAACTGAGTAAAGTACATTCAAGCATGCAACAAGAAGAGCAAGATCATCAGAAAACAGAAATGCAGTGAATATCAAGAAATCATGCAGAATGTTAAGCAATTTTCAAGAAAACTGTTTTGAACTGCAAAATGAGCGAGAAATGCAGTTTTAAACACATTGACTTAAGCGACGATTTTCTTTCTGACGAAATCAGAGTGCTTTGACATTATCATGATAGCAAAGAATAAGACAAAGATGATGTTTCATGCTCACTTTTTATCATCTTCAGAGATTTTCATGCTGAACATAAAAGACTTTGAATATTTACTTTCAATTAAAGATGATGCTTCACTGATGCATCGCAAGATTAAAAGAATCATTTACAAGATAACATCTGACAAGACTTCAAGACACACAAGATACATAAATAAAGTAATATGCAAACTCGTTGATGACACGTCAGAATAAATATGCTTTCTCTTTGAAAAATGTTTACAGAAAGAAATACAGCTCACTCAGTTCAAGAATGCAATCATAATAATGATGTATAAGTCAGACAAGAAAGATTACTCTAATGCAAAAATATATAAATCAATTGTGCTATTCAACACACTGAGCAAAATATTAAAGTTCATCATATTTAAACATCTGTGAAACATCATGAAAGCTTGCAATTCAATATCAAACATTCAGATGAAAGTTTGTAAACACAGATCAACAGATACAACTTTGCAACTCATTACAGAAAAAATACACATTGTATGAAGTAACATAAGAAGAAGAGTAATCTCACTGTTGAGTCTGAATGAGAAGAGTGCGTTTAACAATGTGATACATGAAAAAGAGAAAAGTTCTCAGACTGCTTCTCAAATTTGTGAAGAATTTTCTGAAAAATCAACGCATCATCATCACAATTGATGATTACATGATAATGAAATGTAACGTGAACGTTGACATATCACAAGACTCTTCACTGTCGTTGATATTATACTTATTCTACAATGCAAACTTGTTAGAAGCATGTGATGACATTAAGCTGAGAATTAACTTCATGAGCTTCGTAAACAACATCAACATTCTAACATACAAGAAGTTTATGAAGCGTAACTGCAAAGTTCTTGATGAAATTTATGATAGATGTGAACAGTGATCAAAAATGCATGACATCAAATTTTTAAAGACAAAGCATGAGCTGATTTATTTTACAAGAACTTTTAAGTGATTTAATATGAATGAGAGCTTAAAGCTGACAGAACATCAGATTGATTTAAAATCAGACATCAGAATTTTGAAAGTTTAACTCAACTTTAAGCTAAAATGAATGATTCACATGCATCATGTCAAAGCAAAGTTGATGATTAGACAGAAAATCATGCAGATAATCATTGAATTTACTTGAGATTTGTCAGTGATGATGAGAAAGCAGATATACTTCATGATGACATGTTCATTGCTTAGTCATGAAGTCATTGTATGATACACATCATAAAAAGTGAAGAATCATTGAAAAGATCTGAATGTTAAGCTAAGATCAGTACAAGAAAGAGCATTGCAACAAATCATTGACGTTTATCATGCAACATCAACGAAAGCTTTACAAGTAGAAACAAACACAGCGTTGATAAATATTCACTTACAAAAGCTGATACAAAAATCAATAATGAACATGAATTCTTAAAAATCAGACAAAGTTATTAAAGCAACAATACATCGAATTTGCAACGACTTGATATCAAAAAGAGATTGAAAATCAAAACTGCGCAAAACATCTTTGCAGCTGAAGCAAAAGTGAATGAAAGAAACTCTTGAATGAATGAAGATGAAGCGAAGTCATCTTTACACATTGTTTCTTTGAACAAAGTCATCAAAGATGATTATAGTTGCAAACAAGAAGATGTCAATAAAGAAACACAGTCTTGACACATTCATGTCAAAATAAAGAGTTTACTTGAATGATAGTGACAGTGAAGATGACATCACAGCAATCACAGTGAGAATCAACTGAAAGCTAAATAAGAGATTGAAAGAATTGATCTTAATCATCACTCATCACAAAGAACTGAAGAAATTGATTGCAAGAGTGAAACATCTTGCAGACGTAGCAACAGCAAATCGAGAGAGTTACAAAAAGATATACAAAGTATACAGTGACAATCAGATCTTTCTGAAAACAGTGAAAGTCATGACATCAACAAGAAATTAGACACGTCTGCAATGAATTCAGACTGCGCATGAGAACATTCACTTTCAGAAGATCACGCTGAAGTTGTATTGAGTGACAAGACATGCAAAAGTGCTCAAAAATGAAGCGATAGACAAGATGACTGACAATGCACATAAACTGTCGCTATCATTGATTAAGCATCAGCATACGAAGATAGCAATATGACTGACGTTTATACAGAAACAGATCAGACAGACATAAAGAATAGTTTGAAGAGAGAAATCTAACGCAGCTCATTTTTGATATCTGACGTCAGAAGTGACTTATCAACATCTGTGTTTACACAAAGATTGAGCGAAGTTTCACAGCGCATTATTGACGCAGTTATGAATTGAAAAGATTGACTTCAATAAATTTCTACATGAGAGACGTGTACTCGATGTCACAATGATGACATGCAAGTGCAATAATGATTAAATGTTGATCAAACATGTTCTGTTAACATGTTTCAAATGAAAAACAGAAAGAAGATTAATGCAATGAGAGAAAAACATCACGAACTTGAAAATGCTCTTAAAAATAGCGAGCATGATGACAGCGATGATTCAAATGATGCTCTCAACAATTATACTGAATCAGTTTCAAGCTGTGACATCATTGAAGAGTCAGATGAAAGAAGAAGAAGATGAAGAAGAAATAAGCTCATAAAGTTCTTGCATTGAAAACACTTACAGTATAGAGTGCAGAAAAAAGTGATTTCATAGACGAAAAGAACGCTGCGCTAAAGCGACGCTCGCTACATTATATAGAATCTTGCATAGATTCACAATGAGTGTTGAATCGAGTAAGAAATAAAAAAAATGATGATGAATGTTAATTTTAAGAATTTCATTTCTTTATTAAACTTTGATTCTTGAATTTCTTGATGATAAAATCAATTTCTAGTTGAAAACATTATCTGTATAACTTGAAAGAACAGTAGCATATGTTAATGTGATTAAAGAAGAAATTGATTGTGATATGCATGCATATCACAGATGAAACATTTGCAATTTATGCTTAAAAAGTAAACTATCAAAATTTGAGCAATGAAAAATCTTATTTCTTTTGAACTGTTTTTTTTATTTCTTCATTAAGTGCATGCAGTCTATGATTATGACACTGTTTATTATTTTTTATTTCTTCATTAAGTGCATGCAGTCTATGACTATGACATTGTTTAAACGCTGTGCATATGTTAAATTACATGTATCTTGATCAAAGTCGTTGCTTTATATCTTTTCATTAATCAATCACATTGATAGTTTGCATAAACAAGTGCTTTCAATCAAACAACTTCTTTCTTTCGTGCTTTTATTTTCTCATCTCTTTATGTTCTTCTCACTTTACTTCTTTGTTCTCAATAGTCATTTTCTTGTCATAATTCAAGTACTTTTCAAGTACTTTAGCATTGCGATTCTTTCAATCTTGATGATAAACAACATTAATATAATGTTTATGTTTTTGAACTGTGCTTTTGCTTTAAGCTGTAACTGTTCTGTTCTATAATGTTTGCAGTAAAAAAACAATCACAACGCGCGCAAAACAAACTTTTGAAAAGAGCATTATAAACAAGAGAGAAAAGATCAAGTAGATGAATAAACGAGGACAAATTGCATGAGCAGCAGTAATGCTGATTCAATGATGATTGCAAGCAGCATTGACTTGTTGCAAGAAAACAGCGACGCGAAATTGCAACGCTCACGCAATAATAAAGAGAAGATAGCTGACATTATAGATCTACTAATAAAGACATCAACGTTAAAGAAAAAGATGAGCAAAGATCATTCATGAAAAGAAATAGCATTGAAGCTGATGCATCATCTTCGACTTGAATCAGAAGAAAAACATCACATGACTCAGAACGCATTCATCATGAAGAACATATAGAAACTGAAGACATCAATTCAACTGCTAAGCAAGCAGTTACAAATGCAGAGAAATATGCGTTCTTCATTGAAAATCATGTCATGAGCAAATGTGACAAGAGAAGAATTATCAATGAGAAAGCAACGTCTCAGAGAGAAATCATCGTCGCTTCGCAAGAAATGCAAAGTCATGATAAAGATAGCAGACAGAGAAGAAATAAAGAAGATGCAGAAGAAAATCATTGAGCAGATTCTTCAGAGAATAGCAGATGTGTTAACAAGTCAATGAAATCTGATCATGTCTCTTCGCAAGCTGAGTAGCAAAGACATCTCTCTTCACGCAGTCAGCTCAGATGCATGAACAAATCTGAAAAAGACTCAAGAATAAGTAAAAGAAATTGCAAACTCAATGCGCATATTGCGATAAATCTTTGCAGTGCTGACACATGAGATACACACTACAATTGACATGAATAATCAGAAGAAAGTCATTAGCAAGCTGATAAAAAATAACGTAAGACTTCATAAAAATCTGAAGATTCTAAGAATAGTCTAACTCAAGAAAGTAGCAGAGAGCAAAAAGACTCATTCATCACTCATTGTGAAGATAACAACTGAAGCGATGACAAATCAATTGATGAACGTGAGTATGCTAAATGCGTATCATAAATGCATATGCAAGCTGTTTAAGAAGAACTGTTGCATCACACAGTGCTTCAGATGTCAAGAATTTGATTACATGATCAGATTCTGCAGAAAGAATCAACGCTGCATCAAGTGCACAGACAAATATCACATCAAAAGATGCATGATATCTTTGAATAAAAGACGTTGCACTAACTGCAATAAAAATCACAAACTCTGAAGATGCATCTGTTTCAAATGATGACAGCAGATGAAACAAGCATTTGAAATCTATAGAAACAAATCATTCAGATATTCAGAAGCATTTAAATACAATTGCACATTCTTGCAATTCTTAAGTTCTTTGCTGTCTTCAAGCTTTGCAGATTCAATGAACTCTTTGAATTCAATGAACTTTTTGAGTTCAACAAACTCTTTGAAGTTTACGAATTCTCTCAGTTCAGCGAACTCGTCAAGCTCAACGACAGCTGTGCTGAAAACACACAGTCTAGTCGCTCATGAATCAACATGACAGATGATAAAAGTCAAGAAAAGATGCATTGATCATTTCTCTTGTGTGAGTAGCGACTCAGATGAAACGACGCTTGAGCAGAGTCAGAAACGATAAATCAGAAGATGAGACAGATTCTTGATGATTGAGAGCATTCAAAGAGTCTTCTCTTCGCAGAATCAATAACAGCTACAAATAACTTTATGATAAATTAATCTTTTCTACAAATACTGCAGTATAACATCAGAAAATCATTGAAAATTCAGAAATTATTTTTAATCAACAGAGAAGTTCATGATTTTGACATTGTAATCATACAGAAGCAGAGTTGCAACATTAACAACATGCAATCATTTAACTCAGTTCACAACTTCTTTTATCTAGTGAAAAACACGTCATCACAATCAAGAACTTGCATATATGTGAATAAATACTTAAGACTCAATCAATGAGTGATAGAAACAGCTGAGTCAAACATCTGCTTAATCAGAATATTAACTTGCAACATAGATAACAAAATGCAGACGTTGCAACTTATAAACATCTACAATTCATGTTTACTGTTCTTTATTTCTACAGAGAAATCTTTAATCATTTCTCGCTTGAGCGAGCTACTTAAAGACAACTGCGAACAACTGATCATGAAAGATTTCAATCTACATCACTCTCACTGAGAGAAATGAAGATGCTTCACTTGACATGCAGCAATCAACAGTTTACTAGACATCATTGTTAATGCTAAGCTGAAATTACTGCTGAAATCAGACATTATTACTCGCAAGACTCACAATCAATTTACAACTATTAATTTAGTCTTTAGCAGCGAGAAAATACAGTTCATGACATGCAAGTGCAAGATACATATTGATCTGCATCAAGAATCAAATCATCTTTCAATTGTCACAGAACTTTGTTTATAAACAACTTCAGTACAATTTTCAACTCAATGACTATGAAAAAAATGAACACAGAAGCATTGAGCGCGTATCTGCATATGCATCTTTCGTCGAATTGTTCTTTGAACAGCAAGATGATGATGAATGAAAGAATGTGCAAAGTAATCAAGATGCTACAAGAGATCATTGAGAAATTTACTTTCTTGACAAAGTCATCAAGTCAAGCAAAGAACTTCTGAAATTTGAACTGCTCAGAGATAGTAATGAAATCAAGACGACTGCAAATCATATGAAAAACACAAAGCACATTAGATGTGTGAAATGAATATCTGAAACATAATGATCATAAAAACAAGATCATTTGACAAGTGAAGCGCGCACATTTCAGGTCACAAATGCATGAACTGAGCAACGCATTCAAGTTGATATGATGCTTCGCAAAATGAGTCAGAATCAAAAGTCAGCTATCTAAAAAACTTTCTCAGTTTTCATTATTGAAGTGAAGAAATATTGAACAAATGACAATGATGTTCAAGAAAAAAATCAAGATATTGCAAGAAAAATTCTTTCTTTCACTCTTTCAGACAGACGTCAACGACATTGCGAACTCATTTATACTCTTGACAATGTCATCTAATTCACGCATTTCAGAAGATGAAGTGAGACAGACAATTAAAAGAGTAAAAGCAGACAAAGTATTAAACATCTCAGACATTTCAAACAAAGTGCTGCAGATAAATCTTGCAGAATTGACTTTGATATTGATGAGTTTATTCAACGTATGTGTAATACACAGATATCATTCTAAGCAGTTCAAAAAGACTCAAATGATAGTACTATGCAAATCAAAGAAGAGTGATTATACTGATTCAAAAACATATTGACTCATTGCTTTGCTTGATATCATGAGCAAAGCTCTGAAGTTGATCATGACTAAAAGACTGAGCAATATAGTTGAGACTCATCACATGCTATCTGATAATCTGATGCTCAAATGAAAGCGAGACGCAAGCGATTCATGATCTCAACATTAAATCTACTAGTAAATCAGATTCACATAATATGAGACTGCAAAATCAAATACATAGCGTTCATGCTAAGTTTAGATATCGTCGAAGCATTTAATTGAGTCTTGCATGTCAGACTTCTGCATACTCTGAAAATGAAAAGAACTTCAGACTACATAGTCAAATGAGCATGCAGCTTTCTTAAGAATCGAGAAACATCACTGAGATTCAATGAGCAAACGAGTGACATGCACAAGATAAACGCAGACATATTGCAGAAATTTCTCATTTTATCAATTCTCTTTCTATTCTTCAACGTAAGTCTGATTAAGAAGTGCAAAGCATTGAGAATTAAGATTGAAGTGCTCGACTTCGTAAATGACATTAACATTCTAGCATATGATAGATTCATCAAAGAAATCTGCAGAACACTGAGCAGAATGCACAATGTTTATGCAAAATGAGTTTGCACTCATGACGCAACATTCGCATCAGAAAAGTATGAGTTTATGCACTTCATCAGAAAATCAAAGAGATTTGACATGATGATTAGCATATAAATAAAAAGCTCAGTTATTAAGTTGAAATCAGACATGCAAGTTCTGAGAGTACAATTGAACATGAAATTGCAATGAGATGCACATCTTCATCAAATCAAAGTGAATCACATCACATGAATGCTAGCACTTAATTGACTTGAAGTCTTTACATGAGAAACAATCTTCACAAAAGCAAAACAAATATACTCAGCAGTAATAAGATCAGAAATTGCATTCAAAGCATTAGTCTGACATCAGCGAGAAAAAGAGAAAAAGCTGTCAGACAAAGAATGCAGACTTGAAACATTACAGAATCAGACTCTGCATCATGTTGCAAAGATATTCAAAAGAGTAAGCATTGAGACTCTGAAAGCAGAAATGTACACAAGCTCGCTGCATGTTCATCTGAACATGCTGCAAAACAAGATCACGTTACGCAGTTAAATCAATGATTGTATGCAGAAAATCAGACAAGCATGCAAACTGATATGCGCTCATCTGATGAATATCAATTGCATCATTTCTCGCTCTTTTGTCATCAAGAAAGTGACGCTTCTGAACAATTTAATTCAAGAAGACGCGAAAATACAGTTGAGATGCAAGCAATTAACTCTCGCTGCCACGATTTTGACTAGTGACAGCATTGCAATAACGCAGTATCACAGAAATCAATGAAAGCAATGATGAGAAAAATATAGAAAATGCATCGCAGATGTTCACGTCATCTCGACACAAAGATTGCATCTGTTCAACAAGATGATAAAGATGCAAAATGATTTTCAGAAAGTTAAGAGCACTCTCATCACTTACATCAAAATCAAACACATAGATCTGAATGTTTATCTGCACTTCAGAAATGTTTCAGACGCAGATAGCATGCAATGCAACTGCGACTGAAATTATCAGATGACAAAACATGTATTCATGCATTGCTCAAACTGATTGCATCTGCAATCAAGAATGCTACAAGACATCAACTTCTTGAACTATCAAATAATCATTGCTATCACAAAGAGTTTCAGAGCAGCTGCAAGAATGATGATGAAAATGAAGCTTCTGAAACAATTTAAAGTGACTGAATCACTCATTCTTTAACATGCAATCAACGTGAACTAATTTGATACATAGTCTTATAATGATAGTTTCAACTGCGCAAAGCAGTTGTATAAACAGCGAGTGATTTTCTATCTCAGAAAGTTTTGTTCACTCAATATAAATAGCATAAAGTCTTTCATGAATCGACTTAATTGATGTCATAAGAATGTATGAATTTATTATAATGTTTACAGTTCAGTAGTACATGTTTCAACGTTTATCTCATCTTGCATATTTCATAGCATTTGTTTGAATTATTCTCTGATAATCGATGCAAATAGCTTTTGAAATAGTCATGTCTCATTTTTAGCTGTATAAACGTTGAAAACGTCAGTCTGTTTATTTTTCGAAACTTCTTTAATGATCTGTAACTCAGATTCATTCTCGCTGTGTACTTCTGATACTGATTTTCTTTTTTGATGCAATCATTTCATGCAATTAGTCATTGCTCTTTTATCTCTTTGTCTATTTGCTTTTTGATGAAGTTCATGATTATTCTTTTTCTGATGTTGATTGTTGATCTTTTTCGTGCTGCATCTTTGATCAATTGATTCACTGTTTCGTTTTCAATAATGTTTTTGCAACTCAATACTCACTCTATGCAAATATGACATTGATTTTGTTGCAAATTAATCAGATTTTGTTGTATGTTATTGAATAACTTTAAGTTGACATTGCTCTTTGTCTTTAGTCTTTGCAGCGTCATTTGACTGTCTATGTACACTCAAATTTCGCTGTCTTATGACACTGTTTAGACGCTGTGTATATGCTAAGTTACATGTAATCTGATCAAAGTCGCTGCTTTATATCTTTTTGTTGATCAATCACATCAATAGTTTGCATATATAAGCGCTTTCGCTCAAATTCTTGCACTTGTACTCTCATTTTTCTTTATTTCTTTGCACTCTTTGCGTTCTACTCTTTCGTTTCTAATAGTCATTTTCTCGTTGCAATTCAAGTGTTTTTCAAATACTTTAATGTTGCAATTCTTTCGATTTTGATGATGAACAGTGTCAATATGATGTCTGTGTTTTTGAGCTGAGCTTTTTTCTTAAGCTTTCTCTGCTCTGCTCTATTTTTTTTATTTCTTCATTAAGTGCATGCAGTCTATGACTATGACACTGTCTAGACGCTATGTGTATGCTAAGTTACACGTAATCTGATCAAAGTCGCTGCTTTATATCTTCTCATTGATCAATCACATCAATAGTTTGCGCATATGAGCGTGTGAACTGTCTATATGATCAAGTGATCACATAGACAACTCAAAATTGTGAAAGCTGATCACTTCAACGTGAACTTTCAACTTGTCTGTATGATCATCAAGTCAAGCGAGCTAGATAAGCTTTGATTTATGTAGATGAAAGCTGATCACTTCAACATGAGTTTTCAAGTTCGCTGTATGATCACTCAGCTGAACAAACTAAATGAACTTTGATTTATGTATTTGCGACGCATGTAAATCGATCAGAAAATCGAAAAATCGATTGATTTACTGCATCATGCAAGCGTGTAGATACACAAAAGCTGAGTCGTGCCTTCGCAATGTGTGTGTGTGTGACATATATAAGTTGCAGCATATGCGCAAAGATGTTGCTGTTGTTCTGTGTATATGAGCAAAGACTGTGTTGTGTCTTTGCAGTGTATGTGATTGCAATGCATGTAAATCGATCTGATAAAGCAAAAAATCGATCGATTTACTGCATCACACAGACGTGTAGATGTGCAAAAGCTGAGTTGTGTCTTTGCAATGTATGTGTGTGTGTGATGTATATGAATTGCAGCATGTGCGCAAAGACGTTGCTGTCATTCTGTGTATATGAGCAAAGACTGTGTCATGTTTTTGCAGTGTATGTATTTGCAACGCATGTAAATCAATCAGAAAATCGAAAAATCAATCGATTTACTGCGTCACATCAATGTGTATGTGCGCAAAAGCTGAATTGTGCCTTCGCAGTATATGTGTGTATGTTGTATATGAGTTCAACGTATGAATAAAGCGCTGTTACTGCTTCATGTGTGATTGCGCTGCGTGTAAATCGATCTGAAAAAGCGAAAAATCGATTGATTTACTGTATCACGTCTGTCTGTATGCACGCAAAAGCTGAGTCGTGCCTTCGCAGTATATGTGTGTATATTGTATATGAGCTCAATGTGTGAATAAAGCGCTGTTACTGCTCTGTGTGTGATTGCGCTGCGTGTAAATCGGTCTGAAAATGCGAAAAATTAATCGATTTACTGTATTACATCTGTCTATATATGCGCAAAAGCTGAGTCGTGCCTTCGCAGTATATATATATATATGTTGTATATGAATTGCAGCATATATGCAAAGACGTTGCTGTTTTTCTGTGTATATGCAAGCTTTAATGCGTCGATGATCGCGTTGTTATTGTCTCGCTTTTCAACTGTGTGTGAACTCAACATGTGAGTAAAGTGCTGTTACTGCTCTGTCAATGTTGATGAAATTATTCAGCTCTTTTGACAAGCATAGCTTGCAGAAGATTCATAGTCAGCATCTTGTACAGATAAATCTCATTATTGATTGCAGATTGATTGTATTCTTGTCATTATGCACATTTGCATGTGAATTTAACATCAATGCATCAAGTGAACTAAACATGTATTGCATTTTTCTATTTACTGATGTGAGCGATTTTTGTTGACTGCAAAATAAATCAACAATGTTGTTCTGCAGTTGTTTGCTTGTTGATGAACTTATGCTAAGTTCATTTGATAAATTTATTTCAATCTCTAACGTTAACTTTTTGATTTCTATCATTGATGTTTTGAATTCTGACGCTGAGCTATTGCTTCTGCTGAGTTTCATGTTACTATTCGCGAAACGAAACGAGAAAAAGCGCATAAAGCGACTCTTTATATTTCTTTTCATAGAGAGTTTTTTCAAGTTTTGAACTTTAAGCTTCTAGAAAATTCACTTGACATCACTTAAATATCTCTTTAATCTCTTACTCAGAGTGTTTCATGTAAACAGTAACTTTAGTATAAAGATTTCTCAATTTCTATTTTGAAATCTGTAATAAATCGTCTTCTATTATCAACTTATGTCAGATGAAAATGATATAAATTTAGTCTGCAAGAATCTAGATTACTCTTTTTGATAGAAAATGCTTGACGCAATTGCTTTATATTTCAGATATTGAAGTAGTTGCATTATCTCACTCAGAATAGTAACGACTGATCTCGACTTATTTCTTTTGAACTGTGAATTTGTTACAAGAAAACTCTTTAAGTAATTTCTTGAACTTAAGAGAAAAATCAGCATAGAAATCATGCTTTATGTATGTTGCATGCAATGTATACAACATATTTTCAATAGATTTGAATGACATCAAGACATTGCATGATGATGAAGCGTTGTGTATTAATTACATGCAAAGTTTTCGCGATTGTACAAACTTCAATAATCTCAATGCACATGCTATAAAGCAATCTGCATGCAAATGAGAAAGTCAAATAAAATGTAGAACTATAAGAGAAATCGCTTATGAAAATCATTTGATTCAGCATTTTATCATCATGATGACAAGAACTGAAACAAAACACTTTTATATTTAATCTGTTGATAATGATTAACAGAAAGAACTTAAATCATGAACATTCTTTAAATTTACATGCTAACTATGTATAAATCTTATTAAGACTGCATGTCTGTTATTATGATATAAGCAACTCTAGATCTGTCGTTGAGTTCAAATTGCTCAACTCAACTCAGATTGAGTTACAGTGTTGAGTTGAATTGAAAGAAATCAACTCAACTCGATCAAGTTGAGTTCGATTCTCAACTCAACTCGATCAACTCGATGAATTGACTCAAACTTGATGACATGTTTAAACATTTTACTTATTTGAAATAAGTACTAGTAGAATGAAATTATGAAACTTTAAAATGTATGTGTATGAATGATCTTTATTCACATGTCAAAAAGAAATTTATATGTATGTAAAGAAATATCTTCAACTCTTTTATTGTTGACTCAGATCTCAGTCACTGTCTCTAACTAAACTGCTTGAGATATGCATAAGTAATTTCAGGAAAACAGTAAATTGCAAAATGAATTGCAAAATGAATTGCAAAACTATCTACATAAGCTTTCTATTAATGTCTTCTTGTCTTCTTTGCTCAGACAATGCATTCAATTTAGCTTTACTCTTAAATGATGATTTTTTCTTGAAATTAGTCATTTCAAAGCTACGTTTACGTGTTACAGCAGAACTCAACTTCAAAGAAGAAGTCATCTTGCGCTGTTCTTTTTTCAATGCTAAAGATGATGATCTAGACTCTTCATTTGATTTAGAGACTGTGACGAATTTCATCAAATTTCTTTGATTCATCATGTTTCATAATGATTGATTGTTTTTCTTCAATCTGTTTCTCTCAGTCAAGTGTGATGTAACTCAATCAAAATAAGCAGACGCTGAAAATCAAGCATTCAAAAGTGAAGTTGTTGTAGATCTTGCTGTTGTAGATCTTACTGTATTAAATAATGTAAATAACGAGAGTTCTTCGAAGTTTAAGAATTTAGATTGCAAAGATGATATAAAAAGATCAACATCAATTGTATCATCATTTTTCAGCTCTGATATTGTTAATTAAATGTTTGATGATGAACAATATAACATTACTTATCACGCTCATTATCATCAACATTATCATTTAATGATGCATCGCTGATATACTCTAAATCTTCATTAACGTCAATGATGAAGACTAAATCTTTGTTCTTTTCTTGTTTCTGTGCATTGAAAGCTCTTTTCTCTTCAATAAGCTTGTAAGACTTAAATTCTGCTTTCAACTTCACAGTATCTGCATGCTTAATCATCATGATATTCAATATAATGTTAACAACAAGAGAGCTGCAACGATAAGATAATACGTCTCGTTTCAAATTAAAAACTCATTCAACATCTGTCAAGATAGCTGAAATTGCTAAAATATCTTGAGTCATTCTGCTTAAATGAACAAAGTCTTTAAGATGATTTCTTCAAAACTTAATGAGATCAATGTCTTGAACAGTGTTTAAAGCTTATTAGAATTTGATATTTCAAACTATGTGACTGCGAAATCGATTGCAAAATTGATTGCAAAGAAATTATGAGACAACATTAATTGTGCAATGAACGAAACAAAGAGAAGAAAAACTAATTCTGATTCAAATATCGTTTCGCTTCGTTAATCAAAACAAGTGATGACAAATTGTGACATTTGAAATTTCGTCTAGTGATTATATCTGCAATGAAAGATGATTGTTACAAGACTTTTTCTTGAAGTTGATCTTGCAATGTAGTTAAGTCAAAAGCGTAGTGTTTAGCATAATAATTTATAAATTCTCGTTTGTATCTTTGTTTATAGTTGCTGTCTTGTCATGTAGATCGCTCATATAGATTTAGTTTCTGATGAGAATCTATAATATTTTTGAGATTGTACATTAGCTTTCAATCATGACTGACATCTGCGTAATATTTGAATAATTTGATTCAAGCTTGCGTTAAGACTTTCAAAAGCGAACGCTTTCAAGAACGCTGCTTTCTCTTCAGAGCTGTCATGTGATCTTTGATATGAAAGAACAAAACATTATAAATGATGTAAATTGCATTAATGCTGAGTTCATAATTACGTTTAAGTAAATCAATGAATATCGCGAATGATTTGAGTAGTTCTACAAGATATTAAACATGTGTTCATTCTTCATTATTAAAAGATAGCTTTTGAAGAGTAGTATTTTCATTTTCGTGAGTAGAAATATAACTCTTGATGAAGACTTGAAGACGAAATGCTTTCAAAAGCATGAAACAAATGAAATTTCAGCGAGTTTTAATGTCTTGTATCATCTTGAGACGAAGTTTGAAATTACGTTGAGACTTGTGAAAGTTCTTTATTCTCTGAGAACTTTCGTTTATATAAACAGAAAGCTTTCGAATCTAATTAAAGATTACTATAATGTCATGAATAAAAGTGTACTCTGTATTTTCGATCGCGATTGCAAAATCAATTGCGAAAATAATAGCAGAGCAAACTAACATGATAAATAAAAATTATTAATTATCTTAAACAGTGTTCGAAATAAACTCTCTTGTATAAACATGCTTTGAAGACTAATCTTGAGTATTTAATACTCTTTCTCATTTTCATTCTTGAAACTTAACATCAACGATTTGAGTAACTGTTTAACAGCTAACTGAATTACATGTGCTAAACATGATAAATGTGAAATAGCTGAGAACATTTGCAAAGTCTTGTTTAATGCAATCATCATGACATCATTATTGCTGACATTATTTGTGATTACAGTCATAATTCGATCTTGAATATCAAGTTCTTGCAATATTCATTCAGTAATACTGCTTAGATTGCTCTCAATATGCTTGTCTTCGATTTGTTTAAAGCTCAACAAGACTTTTCGATACTTTCAGAACTCAATGTAGTAAAATTTCATGATGACTAGAAAAGATAATCTATTAGAACTACTTCATTTATCTAAACTAATGAAGATTTTAGAATTCATTGATAAACTCTTGAGTATGTTGACTCAAACAACAGTCGCTCGATTCTTGAAAAAGATTGTAAGTTTGATTCTGTGTGACAGAGTAATGCTCAATTGTGTCATTTCAAATGCTCGTTGAAATTGAACATTGTTAATAGCAACATGAAAAATATTCAAAGTGACGAAAGTCTTTTGAAGTTGTAATGCAAAGACTTCTGAAGTATATTCTTGATGAAAAGTGTAATGCTGTGATTTGTTAATCTTTTGCAATCTCTTTTGCAATCTCTTTTGCAATTTATTTTGCAATTTGCAGCTAAGAAGTAACTTATCAAAGCTTTAACTCTAACAAAGTTACAAATGTCTTGAATGTTCATGATTTTAGTTGCTAAGTTTGTGTTTCTATCACAATCTTTGCTATTCAGATGATGTTTCATGATGCTGTTATCAATGCTTCTATTGTTAAAATGCTTGTAGACATGCAAACACAAATGACAAATGAGTTTGAGTCTTTTGCTTTCGACTAAAGCTGCCTGATAGAAGTTATTTCATATCTCATCTGTTTATGACTGTAAAATTCACTTTGAATAACAATAGTCTGATACTTTTCGTTCTACTTGCATCTCATATTGAGTTTGCTTTCATCAATTCAGAAATATATGTTGATATTCTTGCTCATAATTGTATAGCACATATCATTCATCGTGTAATGACTGCAGTTCAATGAGCACGACAGAAGCAACGTTAGAAGAAGAAGATCAAGCATTATCATGCTCGCTGTTATCAAGATTCTTTGAAGATATATTTATAAAACTGAATAAACTGTTCATACTTGCTTGCAATCTCAATGTTTTGTTTCAAGAAAATGACATGATAAGTAAGTTAAACGAAAAAGAGACTGCAAAAAGAATTACAAAAAGAATTAAAAACAAGTTTGATCTTTCAAGCATCATTAAGCTTAAAGTTTGAAGATCAATGCAAATTGTGCATCACTGTTGACTTGTAACTGATTAATTCTTATCTTTTAAATTAACTGTTAATTATTCTAAAAACTAGCACATTTTAATAGATTTCAAACATCATGATTGACTAAGAAGCTTATTACAAATACAATGAAATAATTATACAGAGATGAACTGAAATACAAAATAATTGTTGATTGTTGCACAAAATTATGCGAAAAGAATGTTTAATTCTTCTGTTCACTTCTGCTATTTATTCATTACATGAGAGTATGCTGTGATGCTGCATGCAATAAATGATTCTATCTATCAGCTTGTGACTGCGAAACTAGCTAGATCATTGATTTAGAAACACTCAATTTCTAAGATATGAGTATTAAAAGAATCAAAAAGATTACTGAGCTTCTTAATTTTGAATATTACTTTTCAGATTTCACATGTCAATTTATGTGAAATATTTGATGTTTATTCATACTTGTTGTAGTCAAAATTTGTCAATCAATTCTCAGTCTGATCTGATAGCATAATTTACTTGCATGACTTGTTCTTAATCATCTTTCTTTTCAATCATACTACACGTTATAGAGTTTTCTCAGATGTGATGAATGATTCTTGAAAGTGCTTTGATGTCAATTTGCAATCTCAAGAGATATGATAATTTCCGAAGAAGACTCAATGATACTGATCGCTCTCTGCTTTTCTATATATCACAATGTTAGTATAAATATTGAAATACAAGTCGCGAAATTAATTGCAAAATTGATTGCAAAATTGATTGCAACATCAAGAGTAAAATCAAGAGCAAAGTTTAAATAGTAAAAGAAATAATAATCATGTTGTAAACAAAATTACAAAAAGAACTGTCAAAAACTTACACAATAAGACGACACGCTACGTCTTTTCAGAAATTCTGAAACTGTTGAAAAATCTTCACTGTCAATGCTTCTCTGATGACATTCGAGTCATTCATCATTTTTTCGTTCATCATCATCTTGAGCTTTTCGCTCAGAAGCAAGTCATTCATCTGATATTGTTCTTTCGTCTGAACATCATTGATGTCAGAGAGCTTCTTTCATTGAGAACTCTTCACACTCATATTGAAACAAGTGCTTAGTATTGAAGAATCTTGATTGAGACTTGCGACATCAAGACGTGTTTTTACATGATTCACTGTATTTTCTTTCGCAATTCTATGAATTTATTAATATTTGATTGCAAAAAAGATTGCAAAAAAGATTGTTGATTTCATTTGCTATTCACATGCGCAGTCAACAAGAACTCATGATCATCATTCAATGCTTGTAGATAGACATTCGATTTTTTGAATTGCTTGATTCAGTAGAAACAAATATTTCTGTCTCTGTTTTTCGCATCTTCAATTTTCTTCTCATCATTTATCATATTTTGCACATGAGTTCTAGTTTTTTCTAAATGTGTGTTGTTGAAATAATCTTCAATAGTCTTGCGCTTGTGAGTAGACGTCATTGCAAATGCAGAACAGTAGTTAACTTGTAAAAGTAATGATGTAGTGATTTAAATAATGAGATGAAATAATGAAGATCAATTGCAATGATGAAATATGAAATTTAAACTTTGATATCTTGATTTAAGATTTTAAGATTTAAATCATCATCATTTCAACACTAATTAAGTCATGTAATCATCAACTTTTTTCTTCTTTTACCTTCAAACAACAACAACATACTGCAATAATGATCACAATAGCTCAGTAAGTTATATATCAGTCTTACGAGTTTATAGAAGATTGCAAAACTGATTGCAATACAGAAACAATGAGCTTAATTCTAACAACAAAACGCTACTCAGCATCTTTGATTTTGCAACTGACGGGATTTTGAAATTGATTTTGAATTCAAATGAATTCTTCAACTTGCATGAATCTATGTACATATTTCATTTCTTATTACTCTTGAATTGATCGCAAAACTGATTGCAAAGTAGAAATAATATTGCAGCGAATTCTAAATTCAAGCTTACAAGATCAAATTTCAATCACGAGTCAAACAATAAATCGCGATTGTCAAGCAGCTTAGAATCGTCATTGTTAAGCTCATCATCATCATTCTCATCATCATTGTTCTCATCATCACTCAGTAAAAAACCTCATAACAAGCAATTTGTCAAAAAGATGTTTGAAAAACAGTCAACAGTGAAGTCGAGAACTGATGACAGAAAGTTGAAGCTCATCAGAGTAAGTTTTGAGTCTTACTAGATTGCAAAAATGATTGCAAAAGTAATTTCAAAGACGCTGATCATATGTTAGAATGTTTGATTCATTGAGTCAGCTCATGTTATCAATGTCATCATAAAAAGTGATCTTATCAAGCTCAAGAAAATGCGAAAATATTGCAAAGAAACTGTGATACTTCGTGAAATTCATCGATATCAAAGAACAATCAACTTACTTATTTCAAAGCTGTCGTTTCAGCGTGTGATTCGCGAAGTATGTCATGAATTGATTGAAGTCAATCTTCGCTTTCAATCAAAAGCTATAGAGACATTGCAGAAGACAACAAAAGCATGACTTGTTGCAATGTACAAAGATTAGTTTCATGATCAATTTTGCAATCAAGTTTGTAATTGATTTTGCAATCGATTTTGCGATTCAAATACTGATTACTTAACAAACATCAATCTTTGCGTAATTCACGCAAAGCGTGTAATCATTCAAGCGAAGAATATGAGATTGATTTTCCGTCTTACGAGCGAAAAGTTTACATTTGAAGCTTGTTCAAATTACATGACGAAGTAAATAGTCATGTTACTATGCAACCAGAATGCAACAAACATATCAAACGTGAATTTAAGTCAGAAATCAAGCAGAGCTCAAAACAGAAATCTACTCTTTCATTTTCAAAGACACAGATCTCAGAATATATATTGAGAAATCTCTATACTAGAGTTACTGCCTACGTGAAACGCTCTGAATAAGAGGTTAAAGAAATATATAAGTGAAAAAGAAGAATGAAAGAACGTCTTGCATCTGCGAGAATTGAACTCTCGCAAGAAGCATTGAGATCAAATGTGCTTACGCACATCTCACTCTCGTCAATCGCATCTTTACAGAGAGCAGAGATTGACTCGAACATCAGCATGAGTGACAGCTCAAGAAAAGAACTCAAAACGTTGATGATAAAACGTGTAAAGTTGATTGAGAGTAGCTGAACTCTGTCAACAGAACAGCAGTTACAAAAGAATATGAATAACTTGTTTTGCAGTCAACAAAAATCATCTACATCATTGAAAAGAAGAACACAGATTGTGTTCAATTCATTGAATGCATTGACAACTGACACATCGATAAACTGGCGAAATGCAAATGAGAATATGCAATCAACGCAAGTGATTGTGAGATTGAAAGAAATAAAAAAGCGAAAAGCGATGAAAAGCTCACATAAAGAAGTCAGCGATAAAAATAACAATGATGAAAATCAAGATGTCAGCTACAAGAAGACTTTAGTCAAAAGATTGCGAGAAAAAGCTAAATTCGCAATCAATCAGCTAGAAACAGCGATGTCAGAGCAGAAAAAGATCATCGAACATAGCTTAAGCTACATAAGAAAAGCATGCAATGAAAGCATAGAGAATTCGATTCAACAGCAGATGAATGCGTTGCAGAGTTAAATGAACAAAAAGCTAGAGACTATTCTGCAAATAGTGCAGCAAAATGCATGAAATATTGAAAAAGAAATCAACTTAAAGCAAATGACGAGAAAGAAGCAAATCTCGCAGACGAAGCAGAGTTCACAAACGACGCGAGACAAGCAAATGACACAAAGATCTGCATTGAAGTTAACATATGCACAAAAGACAGCTCAATCAGCAGATGCAAACATTAAGACAAATGCAAATGCAAAAGCGAGCGAATAAAATCTAGTTGTCAAAAAACTCTCGTCGAAGTCACAAGAGATATCATATCGCGAAAGAAGATTGATAGTCACTTCAAAAAATGAGAACTGAATCTTACAAGCGATGAAAATGTGCAATGCAGTGAACAACGCACTGAAGAAGGCAAAGTCTGACATAATAGTTGCTACAGTGACTAAAACACAAAGAGATAACAATATTGTTCTAATGATTTCAGAAAAATACATCGCGAAAGCTCTATTAGAGCAAAGAGATATATGAAAGCATATATTCAAAGTCAAAAGTATCAAGAAGAATGAAAAATGATACAAGATAATGATACACAGTCTGCAAATCAATATCTTCAACATGAAGATCAAAATGAAATATCAGAGAATCAAGCTAGAGAAGTACAATTCTGAATTGAAGCTAATAATCAACTTGATATGATTATCAAAAGATGAAAATAAAGTAAGAAAGAATCATGCTTTGATGATACTGATGTTCAAAATCGAAGTCAAAGCACAAAAACATTTGAAAAAATGAGTTTTAGCAGCGAGATCAACATATTGAATGATCGAATATCGAGAGTATCGATCAAGCGATCAGTGTCAGAGATGTCAAACATTCAAACATTTGCAGAACAAGTGCAATAAATCATCAAGATGCTTCTTTTGTAAACGAAATCATCTGACATGAAAGCATAAATGCTCGCTGCTCACATGCAGAGAACAGCAATCATGCAATCACATGATATCAAAGTGCTGTAATTGTCAAAATGCACACTTTGCAAATAGCGTAATGTGTGAAACATATCAGGCAGCTCAGTCTATTAACGTTCAAAGAGATCATCTGATCGAGAAATTGTAATAAGTATCACATCAGAAAACTCTCAAAATATTGCAAATGACGAAAGCTTTGCAAACGAATCAAATATTCAAGTTTTACAGCACAATTGCGCAAGGTCAACGCAAATCATGCATGCGTGCATGAAGTTTGCGAAAATCAGAGCGAATATTGTTATTTTGCAAGAATCATGAATGAGAGATGAGAATATAACAATCTTGCATTTATCGTTTATATGCATCAAATCAAATATTCAGAAGACTCAAGTCAGAGTATTGATATTTGTTATGAAAAACGCAAGAAAGTTTATCTGCACATCAAGATCAGACATAGTCAACAGCAAAGATATACAAGCGATAATGATAGTGAATGATAAATTTTCGAATGAGATTTTGTTGCTCAACATATATAATGAAAAAGCACAAAACGCAGAGAAGAAGCAATCATACATGATTGAGCGAAAGTTAGCAAAGATTAGACTAAACAATGATCAAAAAGTTATTATTGCAGAAGACTTTAATGTGCATCATAGCTGATGAAACGCAAAGATTGCAAATCTCATTAGAACGAAAGCATTAGTAAACTGAGTAAGAATGCATGATTGCAATCTGATTAATACATTGAATATAAACACTTATCACAGTTATTTTGAAAGATCAAGCTCAGTAATTGATTTAGCTTTTGCATCAAGAAGTGTGCAAAACTACATCAAGAACTGACATGTGAATGAAGATGCAGACACAGAATTCGATCATGAAGTAATTCTGTTTACAATAGTCACAGAAAAGATGAAATTGGTCGAAAACTCATTAAATGTGTCATACAACTTGCAAAAAGTCAACTGAAAGAAATTCAACATGCATTTACAAAAGACGAAGAAGAAAATGATTATCAAAATGCAAAGAACTATCAATTTAAAGACAAAAGTCATTTACTTGATTGAATGCATCAAGAGTGCAGTGAAGTTATTTGTATTTAAACAGCGAATATGCGTAAAATTGAAACTCTGGTGAAACGATGAGCTCATCGAAATGCAAAAAGCACTGTCATCAAGAAAGCGAATTTGAAAAAGATGCAAAACTGATGATGCATGAACAGAGATAATGCGAATGTAAAATTCGTATCATGATGCAATAAAGTTGATCAAAAATCAATTCTGAATCAACTTTCTGAACAAAGTCGAAGAAAAGAAAGTGTTTCAGACATACAAGTTCATCAAATCACGACTAATTGAAAAGCTATTCTCAATACAGAATGCGCAAAAGAAGTTGAAAACTGAATTCAATGAAAAGTGCGAGACATTCTTGAAAGCAATGTATTCATCATCTTCAAAAGTTCAAATCAATGAGAATTTACTATCAAACGAAAGTATACAGTGATCAAGAATTATCAAGAAGAAAATTAAGCATGCTGTTAATTTCTCAACATTCAGAAAAGCACTTAAATTAGATGATATGTCATTCGTAATCGTGCAACGAGCATACAAAAGCGTATCAAAAATTTTCAACCTGATGTATTTGAATCTGATCGAAAGTGACTATCATTCAAAGATATGACGCGAAGGCACAGAAATCATTCTGAAAAAATTAAATAAATTGAATTATTCAATTTCAAAGATATACAGAATTATCACACTGCTAAACTGCTTAGACAAGATAGCGAAAAAGCTAATAGTGATGCAACTGTCATACACAGCGAAAATGAATGACAAGCTGCTAAACTTTGATCAAATGAAGAGCAGAAAACAAAGATCAGTTATAGACGCAGTACTAAATCTAGTACACGACGCGCAAATGACGAAAAGTCGCGAAAACACGCTTACATGTTTATTGCTAGACGTCAAAGATGTCTTTGATCATGTAACGTTGAAACAGATGATCAAGATCTTGATCAAACAGAAGATATCAATTAATTTGATCAACTGAGTAAAATGCTTCTTACAAAATTAAGTCATTGACTTAGCATTTGATGAAGAACATCAGAAGTTAAAGGAAATTTTCACAGAAATATCGCAAGAATCATCTATTTCGCTCATTCTGTTTCTAATTTACATTCGACACTTATTCTTGACAATTCGCGCAAGAATTGAAAATCTACAGTCACTCAGTTACATTGATGACATTGCACTGTACATCGAAGAAAAGAGCATTGACAAGAATGTGAAAAAGCTGAAAAAGACAGCGAAAATCGCATTTACATGAGCGAATAAAAACGCAGTGCAATTTAATGACTCAAAATTTGAATTGATTCATTTTGAAAGTCACAAAGCGACACTTAATCAAACAATTATGCTACTTAATGACACAGTCGTAAGATCGAAGATCTGCATACAATGACTAGAAGTCTGACTGAATCGAAAGCTCAACTTCAAGATGCATGTGCAAATGAAAATCATCGCAGTCATAAAAATGCTACACTCACTCTTTAGATTAATGAATAGTGAGTGAGAATTAAATGCAAAGTCAGAAAGACAGTTGTATTTAGCATGCGTCACAATCATTAGCGACTACGATGTTGAAATCTGGTGAAACAATTAAAAAAGTCACGCAATCAAATTTCGCAAACTGCAGAATGCAGCGTTACGAAAGATACTGAGAGCATTTCGAACATCACTCATAGAAGTCATGCAAATAGAGGCTGAAATTTCGTCAGTGAAAGTACGACTAGATCAAAAATGCAAGAACTATGCAATTAGAATAATTGAATTATCGAAAAAGTATTCAACAAGAAAGCAAACACTCATATCATACTCATCTTAATACAACATTGAATTGAATCTGAATTTGAACACAACAAATTATTTGAATTGAAACAAGTTGACAACGAAGTTGTTGCAAAAAGTCAAGAATTGCAAAGAGAAGCTCACATAAATATATTGAATATTGAACAAAGTGCATAAAACGCTTAGTTTAATACAGAAGATCAAAATATCTCACTTCAAGAAATCATGAGATCAGAAAATTGAATATTTAACAAAGATGCAAATCAAATTCGCAAAAGATGAAACATGCAAAACGATAAATACACACTATAGAGAACTAAAAACAATAGTCAAAAAGACGAAAAACATAGTGATGTACATTGACATGTTACAAACTTGAAAAAAGATAGCAGAGCTCAAAACAGAAATCGAAATCATGATAATATTCACGCACGAGTCTGTTAGATGCAGCAAAGCGACAAGCGTAATCAACAAAATAATCATAACGAAAGCGAAATTGCAAGCTATCAACGATGCAATCGCGATATGCAGCGAAGAAGTATCTGAAGACAGCGAAATTTGAGTGTACACAGACAGTCAAATGACGCTGCAAAGACTAAAAGCAAAATGTTATGATTTTAGCCTTCGTCTATTCTTTCTAGCCTTCATCTTGATTTCATTCTAATCGAGTCTAGTAAGCATTCAAGCTAGAAATGATGTCATTGAAACTCTGCATCATATGTGTAAGACGTCAACTCAATCGAGTTTAGCACAGAGCTGAGAGACACATATATAAGAATTGAGTTCTTTTCTGTAGATACTTTTCTTTCTTAGCATTTATTTATTAATTATATTACATTCATATGACTCGCTTTATGTCGACTTCTAACAGTAAATAAATGCTAATTAACTATTCTGCTATCGACGTGTAGACGATACGAAATAACCTACTTCTATTCAGAAAATTCGCAAGAAATTCTTTGAATTACTTTCATCAAAACACACATTCAAATTTACTTAAATTTATTAAATCATTCATCTTTACAATAAATTTATTTATCTATCTATCTTTCTTACAATGACACGCGACTTCGAATCAGTTAAGTCACAAACAGCTCGTCTGCTTAGAAGCATTGCTAGCAGACGCGTTTTCATTATTTCTTTTGATGTCTCAGCTGAATCTCAGAATGTCACTATCTCATGAAACATCAACACGAGCGAACAGCTTCGTCAATGAGCTCATGATCAGTCAAACGAGATCATTAAGATGTTGAACGAGCTTAGATCTCAACGAGACATGACTTTGAAACTCAACGAGCAGTGAATCATTGTTCAAGTCGAACATGACAAGAGATTGAATCAACTAGAGATCAAACAGATGATCATAGAAACTCTAAAAGAGACAAACAAACATTATCAAGAGAAGATGTTGAATCTCAAGAATAAACTCAAAGAAGTATCATATTCAGTGAATCAATCTCAATCTCGTCAGTCTACGAAATCTCTATCTCGTCAATCTATCAAGAATCATACTCGATGTGAATCATTCACTTTATTCAATAATGATCATCACAAGTCTTTCAAGTTTTTGAACTCATCTGTATTTATCAATAAAGATGAATCAACATGAAATAGCTGAAGAATCAAGATAAATGACAAGCTTCAGACAAATGTTGATCACTTTGTTGATGAGACTATCTGCATTGTCTATGTGATATCTAGACTAGAAGATGACGCTGCTGAGCATATTTTCGCTTAACGTCGTCATGATGCTTCACATTTTTACATCTTGATCTACAAGCTACTTGAGCATCTTGAAGAAATATATGATGAACTGAATAAGAATTGAAAGTGTCGTCGCGAATACAACGCTCTAAGACAAGCAGACAAGTCTTTCAATGTCTTCTACTTCAACTTTATGAAGTTATTCAACTATCTCAAATACGATGATTACATTCTGATGAATGATCTTCAGAATAAAATCAATAATCGCTTGCAGAATGCTTTATTAATCTGTTCAGAAAACTTTACTTTGCTCACTCGCTTAAGAATCTTTCTTTAAGATGTGAATAGTAAACAACGAGTCAATTATCAGCTTTGCAGCGAACGTTACACTATCATCATCAAAGTCACTGTCGTATCTGATAAATGTGCTACTTCTCTGTCAGTAACAACTTCAATAATTGATTATGTTAAGTTAACTATCTTTTTTATCTCTGAGTCAGCAAGATCGTTAATTATTTGCTACATCTGCAAGATCTTTGATTATTTGTTCAAGAATCGTTCTCAGCTGAACAAGATTGATACTTCTGCATCTTATGCATTAATTTCTTGCTTACATGAGATCATCATTTCGAAGAATAAAGAGAATGAGAAAATGTCTTTCAAGAATAGCTAGACAAAAAACTAGAGACTTTCATCAAAGACGCGATGAAAGATGTGTTAATTTCTTCAACGATGAGCATGTTAGATGATTCTTTTGCTTCTGAATCTTTGACTACTGAATGTGTACTTTCTAGCAATGAAATTAGTTACTCATTGAAGTCATTGATTGACATCAAAGCTGCTGACTATTCGTTTATTGATGAAGTGACTGCGCAGATTATTTGTAATCAGTTGCAAATCGAGTCTCTGACTTTGATCAAAGCGAAGTCAATTCGAGAATTCAACGATCATTATGCTAAGAAACTCATTACTCATGTCATTTATTCAAACCTGACTGTTTAAGATCATACAATTGACATAACTTCTATGTTGATTACTCAATTAGATCAACATCAAATGATTCTTAAAAAAACATAAATGAATAAAACCGATCTAGTAATTGATATGCAAGTCGATGTTCTTCGATTTTCGAATTTCAATTCTACTAGTCAGAAATTGATTGTTTTATTCTCAAGTTATAGAACAATCATGAAACAGAAGAGCTTGACTTCTACTCATATACTGAGAAGATTATTCACTTTCATTACTCTTCAACTCAGTCAGAAATCACTCTCTTTTAATCAGTCAAAAGAGAAGTTCGTTAAATTGATTAAATAGTCAAAATCGCTCAAAGCAGTTTCGTCTAGCGTTAACTTTAAATCAACGTTCAGTCTGAAATCAGCTTTCAGTTCAATCAACATAGTAATGATAGAAGCAGCGATATATAGAATGTTAGTCAAATAATCAAATATCAAGATCTTTGCTGTTATCATCTTGAAAATCGATTGACTCATAACTATAGTTGAAAACAAGTCTGAAAAAGTGAATCTGCATAAGCTTTCTCATGCTGAAGCTCTTAAGCAAGTCAAGATCAAGCTTTTCTCTGAATATCATGACTATCTAGACATCTTCGATCGAGCAATGATCAATCAGCTATCATCTCATTGTATTTATGATCACAAGATTGAGTTGATTGACGAGAAAACATTCTCGCGAAGCAGACTATATCAGATGTTTAATCACAAGCTTCAGAAGATAAAGAAGTATCTGATCAAACATCTGAATAAAGAATTCATTTTCTTCAGCTTCGCATCGTACATCTCACTTATTTTGTTCACTGAAAAGAAAGACGAAAGTTTGCGTTTCTGCATCAACTACAGAAAGCTCAATGCTTTGATCAAATGAGATTGTTACTCTTTGCTCTTGATAGACAAGACTCTTACTTGTATACAAGAAAGCAAATATCTGATTCAATTGAACATCATTGTCACGTTCAATAAACTGTGAATGCATTCAGATAACGAAAATTTGACTATCTTTAGCATCTTCTTCGACTCATACAAATATTATGTAATGCTCTTTGAATTAATCAACGAATCGACATTCTATCAACACTATATGAACGACGTGCTGTTCAAATATCTTCATCAGTTTTGTCAGATTTATCTAAATGACATTATCATTTACAGCAAGATCTTGAAGAAACACAAGTGACATGTACGATTGATCTTGAATAAACTACAAGAAGCTGATTTACAGATAGACATCAATAAATGTAAGTTTCATGTTCAGAAAATCATCTTTTTAGAACTTTTGATGTTAATCAAGAGACTTAAGATGAATTCACGAAAGGTATAAGCAGTAGTGAAT
>JAABUR0100001725.1_pt1 | contig 37480 bp, 25 predicted proteins | sample 5560091 | NCBI WGS metagenome assembly JAABUR01 (sample SAMN10711879, study PRJNA513375) | rock metagenome | isolation source: Antarctica rocks | place: Antarctica: Victoria Land, University Valley sud | reverse complement strand
AGCCGCAAAAACCAATTATCCGAATCAACGGTTCCTCTCGTACTAAGTTGAATTACCTTGGCGGTGACGGTCATCAGTAGGGTAAAACTAACCTGTCTCACGACGGTCTAAACCCAGCTCACGTTCTCTATTAGTGAGTGAACAATTCAACGCTTATCGAATTCTGTATGTTAGCTTATATCAATCATTGCATCACTTCTGATCACAAGAGCATTTGCAGCAGTTCACTTTGCTTAAACAGTGATAGATTTCGTGATACTTGCTCAGTATCATTCACATGATGAAGAAACTCTTTGATATCTTGAACATGCGCTTTTTCGATTGAACAAGCTAAAGAATGTTTTTCGTCATTTGCAATTTAAGTGTTCAGATACAGACATTGATCATTTCAACATTTCAAAACTACACGTGATGACACATTATGCAAGTCAGATTCAAAAATACAATAATGTTAATAATTTCAATACAGAGCACAGTGAGATTGCACACAAGTATTTAATAAAGATTTTTTTCGATTGCATTAATAAATGAAACATGTTTCAAACATAGTTATTGCATCATAATACTCAACATCTGAATTTTCTTGCAATGAAAGATATTCTTCTTTACAAGAATACAAGACAGAGCAAGATTAACAAGCATGCATTGACTGCTATAATAATATGATTCAATCATGTCTTTAATCTTCGTAAAATTCAAGATGTACTCTGTTAGAAGTCAGCATAGAATGAGTCATATGAGTGTCATTTAACTAATAGATAAATGCTAAGAAAGAAAAGTATCTACAGAAAAGAACTCGATTCTTATATGTGTATTTCTCAGCTCTGTGCTAGACTTGATTGAGTTGATGTCTTACACATATGATGCAGAGTCTCAATGATGTTATCTCTAGCTCAAATGCTCACTAGACTCGATTAGAATGAAATCAAGACGAAGACTAGAAAGAATAGATGAAGACTAGAATTGTAACATTACTCTCTTCTTTTAACTATTCATGTTCGCATGAATGTTATTTCTTAGTGCGCTTTTCTTGAATATTTGATATGAAAGTTGTCAATCACTTCTTGAGCGTTCATAAATTCATCGTCGTCAGCGTTATATCAGTTGAGATCGTTGTCATAGCTCTTTCATTTAACTCGATATTGAAGTCGTCTTCGATATCATTGAAAGTTCAATATATCGTCAATCTCTCATTCGTTCTCATCGTTTATCACTATTGATCTCGAAAATTCATTCTTCTGATCAGACAGAGAGTTATCAACAACAGAACGAAGAAGCTCTGAATAAAATACATCGTGTATACGCATAGTTTCTGATAGTTTCAATTTATAAAAGAAGTTAACAGAGTCTATGACTTTGAATTAAATTGATTGTCAAGTCGAGTTTTGAGTTGACATTTTGAACTTAAATCGAGTCAAATTGCTCATATTTTCAACTTGACGCGACTCGACTCGACTGAGAATTGAGTCAACTCGACTCGATTCGTCAAGAACTCAAGCTTGATGTCAAAAGAGTTAAATATAGAAAATTTTCCAGTTTTTGACTTTTGCATTATCTTTTTGCATTATCTTTTGATAGAGAGTCATAAAGAGAAACATAAAGATCTTTTGATAGAGAGTCATAAAGAGAAACATAAAGATCATTTGATAGAAAGTCATAAAGAGAAACATGAAGAAGAACATAAAGAAAAACATAAAGAGAAACATGAAGAGAAACATGACGAGAAACATGACGAGAAAACATGAAGGTCGTTTAACTTTGATAGAAAGTCATGACGAAAAAACATGATAGAAAGTCATGAAGAGAAATCATGTAGACTGTTCGATCAAGCTATTTACATCTATCTAATATCTTGTCGAGTCGAGTCGAGTTTTCGAGTCGAGTTGTCGAGTCAAGCTTCTCAACTCGACTCGAGTGCTCAAGTTCAACTTCTCAATTCGACTCGACATTTTTTCAAAAAAATTTCAATTCGACTTGACGCGATCAGTTTACTTTGAATGAGTTGAGCATTTTGTCATTCAGTTTTTTGAAGAATCTCGCTGTAACGATGTTTCGTTCGTTCAAAAACATCTTTGATTCAATCTTGTAATTGATCTTCTTTCTATGCTTGTTAGCTTGTTTCATCATTCATTTTCGTATTTTGATCAGAGCTTCGCGAGCGAAGATTAACGTTTTATTCATGTGATCAAATATATTCTCAACTCTGATGATCTGCAGACGCTCGCGAGTGCTTTCATACTCGATGATGTCAGAATCGAAGCTCATATGAGAATGAAAGTTCTTATTCATGAAGAAGAAAGTCAAGAAGATGATTGAAGACAAGATGTTATTGTTGATAAACTTGATCATGAACAATCACTTGAATCAGTCATTCTGCATGTACAAACAGAAGAAACGAAGATATCTTTTGACATTCTGATTGACTTGTTCGCTTTGATCATCGATCTGAGAATGATAGACGATGAACAATCGAAGAGAAATGCTCAGTTGTTTGCAAAGAAACTTTCAGAGAATGAAGATAAATCGAGAATCTCGATCGAACACTATGAAGTTTGATAAATCGTGAGTTTGACATACTCATTGAAGCAACATTGCAGCTGTTTTTTCGACTGTGATATCTTCATCATCAATGATGCAAGAAATATAATGTCTTTCTTTCAATAATCTGCAGATGACAGTCAAAATAACGTTGTGATTGTACAAATCAGATAAATCAATAATGAAGTTTATGACTATGTTCTGTCATCGCTGTTCGAATATTGATAGAGATTGAAGCAATTCATTTGATTTATCTCTAAATATCTTTGAACGTTGACAGACATAGCAATTTCGAATATATCAATCTACTGTCTTTTGCATGAATGATTAATAGTGTTGAGATCATGTCTAGAATCTAATCACACTGCAGCGAGATAGTGCGTAGCTGAATAGAATGTTTGATCAATAGAGATAGCTATAACTAGAATATTAAGAATACAGAAGAAATCAAAGAGAGTTTCGAGCTGTATCTATAGTAGTGCAAAACAAAGAGAACGAAGCAGATTTACTCGAGTATCGAAAGCGCTAGAATAGAGTGTTGAGACTAGAGATTCAACATGAGTCAAAATTTCTAGAGCTTGTTGACTAGAAAATCTTATTCAATTTTGACACACTCGTAACACTATCATGATACAAGATTTCATTCTGAGTTCTGCAATTCTTCAATTTGATATCTTCTCATTGTGTCTTGTGATCTCGTCTCTTGCTATTGCTTCGCGAAGTAACATACAATTTTCATCGATTTCATTAATCTCAAGAATCTGTTTATAGATTAATGCACTGATGTTCTTCTTTAAATCAGCAATCTTTATTCAATTCAACGTCAGAATAATGATTCGTTGATAATGAATGCGCTCATTCTCGAAATCTTTGAGCACAACATTGACTCGACAAGTTAATGCATCAATCTTGATGTTTTGTTTATCAGATCAATACATTATCTTGAAGTTAAAATCAATGAGCTTTTGTACTCAACGCATCTGTTGTCTGCTAAGCTTTTTATCTTTCATCAATGATGTGAATGCTTGATGATCAGTGAACATCTTGATAAAAATGTCGATTAGCTTCAGTTCAGATCATCAATGCTCAAATGCTTGAATGATGATCAGCAGCTCTTTATCATATATCTCGTAGTTGCATTCAGCAGAAAATAGATTCTTGCTATAAAAAGCAATTGAATTTAGAATTTCTTCGTCGTCATATTGAGACAGAACTTCATGTTACGAGTGTGTCGAGATTGAATAAGATTTTCTAGTCAACAAGCTCTAGAGATTTTGACTCATGTTGAACTTCTAGTCTCAACACTCTATTCTAGCGCTTTCGATACTTGAGCAAATCTGCTTCGTCTTCTTTGTTTTGCACTACTATAGATACAGCTCGAAACTTTCTTTGATTTCTTCTGTATTCTTAATATTCTAATTATAGCTATCTCTATTGATCAAACATTCTATTCAGCTACGCACTATCTCGCTGCAGTGTGATTAGATTCTAGGCACGATCTCAACATTATATTAAGAATTCGTTTATCACACGATATCGATTTCATTACTTATTCAAGCTACTCGACGAACAACGAAACGAGTATAAAGAAATTTGTTTTACCTGATGATCGACGCAATTGAAAGACAGAACAACATCAGAGAGTCAATAGAATCAACGACGAGACTGTTTGAATTGCTAGAGAATCTATCGCTCATTAAGTACGCACAGTTCACTCGATTAAGAGAATCGCGATAAAGAATCTTCGTGAATTGCTCTAGAATCAACTCATTCTCGTGAAGCAGACGAGTGAAAATAAGCTGTTCAACTTATCTCTTTTTCTCTTCGCTTCGAATCAAGCTCGTGAATCAGACGAGTCAAAACAATCTGTATCGTCAGATCAAATTAGTGAGTCTGCTACTACAAATGACGTTCTCATAGTGAGTCTGCTACAATGACACTCTTCGTCAATGCAATGATCTATCTACTCTCATCATCTTATCTATCAGTGAATCTGATGATACGTTCACATGCAAATAGTGAGTCTGCTACAATGACAAGCCGAAAGTTGATCTCTTCAATGAGCAAGTCAATTAGTGAGTCTGCTTCAATGACATTCTTCATCAATGCAATGATTCATCTACTCTCATTGCTCGATCTATCAGTGAATCGATCTATCTCGCGTTCACATGCAACTAGTGAGTCTGCTTCAATGATCATTCTATCTTACATAGTGAGTCTGCTACAAGAAACATTTGACGAATTGATTTGAATCAATAGAAAGATTGATAGAAAGACAAACATTAAGATTCTACGTCAGTGCTATGAACTACACTACAAGTCATAGAGACATGACTTTTAAAGAGAAGAAGATAATGTTATGAGTGTGTCGAAATTGAATAGAATTTTCTAGTCAACAAGTTCTAGAGATTTTGACTCATGTTGAATCTCTAGCCTCAACACTCTATTCTAGAGCTTTCGATACTCGAGCAAATCTGCTTCGTTCTCTTTGTTTTGCTCTACTATAGATACAGCTCGAAACTCTCTTTGATTTCTTCTGTATTCTTAATATTCTAGTTATAGCTATCTCTATTGATCAAACATTCTATTCAGCTACGCACTATCTCGCTGCAGTGTGATTAGATTCTAAGCACGATTTCAACAATTATTGAGTGTAAATCATTCAACGATTGTTTGTATCTTTCGAGAATTCATCTTCAATCTCTCGATGAATATCAAAAGTTTCAAAAAGATTATCTCTTGTACATGAAACTTACATTTGTTTATGTTCATCTGTAGATCAGCTTCTCATAATCTATTTAAAATCAATCATACATGTTGCTTGTGTTTCTTCAGAGTCTTGCTGTAAATGATAATATCATTTAAATAAATCTGACAAAACTGATGTAGATATTTGAACAACACGTCGTTCATATAGTGTTGATAAAACGTTGATTTGTTAGTTAATTCAAAGAGCATTACATGATATTTATATGAGTTGAAGAAAGTAATAAAGATAGTCAAATCTTTGCTATCTGAGTGCATACGTAGCTTGTTGAACGTGATAATGATGTTCAATCGAGTCAAATATTTGCTTTCTTGTATACGAATGAAAGTCTCATTTATCAATGACAAAGAGTAGTGATCTCGTTTGATCAAAGCATTGAGCTTTCTATAATCTACACAGAAACGTAAACTTTCATTCTTCTTTTCAGCAAACAAGATGAGTGAGACATATGATGCGAAGCTGAAGAAAATGAACTCTTTGTTTAAATGATTAATCAGATACTTTTTTATCTTCTGAAGTTTGTGATTGAACATCTGATAAAGTCTGCTTCTAAAGAGCATTTCTTCATCAATCAGCTCAATTTTTTGATCATAAAAACGATGAAATGAAAGCTGATAAATCATCGCTCGATCGAACACATCTAAATAATCATGATACTTGAAGAAGAGCTTGACTTTGATCTGCTTGAAAATCTCAACGTGTGAAAGCTCATGCAGATTCACTTCTTCAGACTTGTTTTCAACTGTAGTTATGAGTTGATTGATTTTCAAGACAATGACAGCAAAGATTTTCACATCTGATTATTTGATTAACATTTTATATGTTGCTGTCTTTATCATTGCAATGTTTATTGAACTGAAAAAGAATGATTTCAGACTGAACGTCGATTTAGAATTGACATTAGTCAAAGTTGCGTCATACAATTTTAACTGTTCAATGAACTTCTTATTGTAATTGAAAGAGAGTAATTTCTGACTGAGTTGAAATGTAAAGAAAGTGAAAGATCTCTTCAGTATATGAGTAGAATTTAAGCTTTTCTGTTTCGTGATTGTTTTATTACTTGAGAATAGAACAATTGATTTCTGACTATGAGTGAAATTCGAAAATCGAAGAGAATTGATTTGCATATTTATCATTAAATTGATTTTGTTCATTCATGTTTTTTCAAGAATCATTTGATGTTGATTTAATTGAGTGATCAACATAAAAATAATGTCTATCGTGTGATCTTGAATCATCAGATTCAAATAAATGACATGAGTAATGAGTTTCTTTGCATAATGATCGTCGAATTCTTGAATTGACTTTGCTTTGATCAAAGTCAAAGACTTGATTTGCAACTGATCACAAATGATCTGCGTGATCACTTCATCAATGAACGAATAGTCAGCAGCTTTGATGTCAATCAATGACTTCAATGAGTAACTAATTTCATTGCTAGAAAGTACACATTCAGTAGTCAAAGATTCAGAAGCAAAAGAATCATCTGACATGCTCATCATTGAAGAAATTAACACATCTTTCATTGCATCTTTGATGAAAGTCACTAGTTTTTTGTCTCACTATTCTTGAAAGAAGACATTTTGTTACGAGCGTATCAAGACTGAACAAGACTGAAGCTTTAATCAATTTGCAGTGAATGCTAGCAAGTTCTCTGCGTAATGATTAAAGTTAATCAGTGAGCTAGTCAGATTTGACTCAAATACAACTCAGATATGACTCAACATTTTTTTTCTTTCTCAATACTCTTTTCTTTCATCAACATCTTGTTCATCTACATCACATTCTTTTCATGTCACAAACACATCTCTTTCAAGTTTAGCACAGTCTTTGAACATTACATAAATAAAAGCTTTTGTATCAATCTTCTTCTGTATTTTTAATATTCAGTTATAGCTATTTCTAAAGATCAAGCACTATCAATTCTGATCTTCATTGATTGTATCATTTAAACACGATTCTGACATTATATTAAGAATTCATTAATCACACGATATTGATCTCATTATTCATTCAACATACTCGTCTAGACAGAATGAGTCTAAAGAAATTCATTTATCTGATGATCGATGATAATTGAAAGATAGAACAACACTAAAAAGTTAAATAAAATCAACGACAAGACTGTTTGAATTGCCAAACTACTTATTGCTCATTAAGTATGCAAAGTTCATTTGATTACAAGAATCACGATAAAGAATCTTCGTGAATTGCTCAAGAATCAAATTGATTAATAGATTCAATGATAAAAAATCTTCGTTGTTTGCTAAAGAATCAATCAAATCAATCAAAAAACAAAATCTCATCTTTTTTATTGAAGATTAAAACATCATTCTATACATCTTTCTTCTTCAATTGTTAAGCATCATCATTCGTTCAGCTCTCTTTCAAAACAAATCTCATCATGTTTAATCATTCATTTACTGAAGAGCATTTTGAAGAATTTCAAAATCATTTTTCTCAAACTTCTGATGCTGATTCATCAAAATCACGAACGAAATCATCAAGTGCTGCATCATTCATTCATGAAAATGATGAATCATTTGCTGAAACAATAATATTCTTCATGTTCTACGAAATCTGAATGACTTAAAGTTTAGCTTTTGATGAAGAAACAGATTGACTCTACAAGTTAAATAAACAACAAGAAGATGAAATCAAAGAATTGAAAACTAGACTTCAAGTTAAAGAAAACACTTTTTCTGATTTCATCTACTCTGAACGTTCTAGATCTCAAAAAATATCTGATTCTTCACTGTTTACTGATGAAAAGAACTCTACTTGAAAAAACTGATACGAAAAAATTCAGAATAAACTAAAGCTTCACGTCGATCTCTTTTTTAATGAACGAGTTAAATTGAACTATATACATTCTAAATTATTCAATGATGCAGCTGAGATTATTTAGACTAAATGCAAACGTGATTATGTCAATCTTTATAAAATCATCAAAGATTTTTTGAAAGAGTTAGCTCAGTTGTTCAATGATTCAAATAAGAAAGTCAACTTTCATAAAAAATACTACAACTTGATTCAAGAATTCAAGAAATTCAATGAATTTTATATGCAGTTTTAACGTTTCTTTTTTTATCTAAACTATCACGAGAAGCAATTGATCGCTGATCTGTAGACTGATCGTTGAATCGAGTTTTCATATTTACATTCTGATTCGACTTGATATCAACTTCAAGTCAGAGTTCAATTCGAGTTCTCGACTCGACTCGTCAAGCAATCGAATATGACGTCAAGAGAGCTAAATATAGAAATTTTTTCGATTTTTCGCCTTTGCATTATCTTTTTGCATTATCTTTTTGATAGAAAGTCATAAAGAGAAACATGAAGAAGAACATGAAGAGAAACATGAAGATCATTTGATAAAGAGCTTTGATAGAGAGCTATGATAAAGAGCTATGATAGAAGACTATGATAGAAAGCTATGATAAAAAGTCATGACGAAGAACTATGAAGACTGTTTGATAGAAAGTCATAATAAAAAGTCATAATAAAATATTTATCTATTTATCTTCATGTTTTGACGAGTCGAGTCGAGAATTTCAAATCAATACTCGATTTCAACTCTCTGACTTGATTTAAATACTTGAGTCGCACATCTCAATTCAACTCAAATACTCAAGTCAAGAATTTTGACTTGAATCAAGTCTTGACGAGTTGAGAACTCAACTCGATCTCGATGATTCAACTCGTCACGATCAGTCTATTGATCTGAAAGATAAAATACATTCTCATCTTTGATTCATTTGAATAAATTAACTAGTTCAATCTAATTCTCTAAAAGAAATTCATTTTTATCTGATTCATTTGAATAATGATCAGTGAATCATTTGAAAGATCAAGAACAAGATCAAATGTGTTAATGATTTTTTTAAAACTATCTTTCATAAAGTGATTGTTATCACTCAATCAGTCGATCATTTGAAGTCTGATCAGCTAAAGTTGCATGACGCGATTTTAACTAGCGTCAAAGAAGCAGACATTTTAGTCGAAAGCTGTTTTATATGTCATAAATCAGATCATAACTTTAAAGAATGCTTCAATTGATTTACTAGAATTAATGCAGTGAACAGTGAATATGATCGCTTCAATTTCAATTCAGATTTTGATTCAAAAAACTAATCATCTCTTCAAAAGTTATTAAAAAGATAAAGATTATATTTTTGTGCAAACTAAATGAAATTTTATCAAAAGAAAATTACTTTGAAAAGTTATTTCTAATTGATGTTCATTTCATCTTTCAGAATTGATCTTTCAGTCTTCATTCTTTAATAGACAGTAATTAGTTATCTACATGATCATACATTTTAATCTAGTCGATAAAGTATGAAAGAAACTGAAAATTCAATCTATATCACTGACAAAAGAGAAGCTAATAAAAGATTATGATGAGAAGATATTTAAGAAGATCATCACTCATAAAATTCTACTCAATCTCATTATCAAAAGTCATAAGAAATTGACTGTATCAATGCTGATAGTTGATATTGATTATCATGAAGTCATATTGAGTAAACTCTGAATGAACAAAAACGAAATATTATTGAATATACAAAACTAGATCTGTCGTCGAATTTAAGTTGCTTAACTCAACTCAGATTGAGTTACAGTGTTGAGTTGAGTTCGACTCTCGACTCAACTCGATCAACTCAACAAGTTGACTTAAACTCAATGACATGTTTAAACATTTTACTTATTTGAAATAAGTACTAGTAGAATGAAATTATAAAACTTTAAAATGTGTGTGTATGAATGATCTTTATTCACATGTCGAAAAGAAATTTATATGTATGTAGAGAAATGTCTTCAACTTCTTTATCATTGATTCAGATCTCAATCACTGTTTCTAACTAAACTGCTTGAAAAATGCGTAAGTAATTTCATGAAAACAGTAAATTGCAAAATGAATTGCAAAATGAATTGCAAAACTATCTACATGAGCTTTCTATTGATGTCTTCTTGTCTTCTTTGCTCAGACAATGCATTCAATTTAGCTTTACTTTTAAATGATGATTTTTTCTCAAAATTAATCATCTCAAAGCTACATTTACATGTTACAGCAAAACTCAACTTCAAAGAAGAAGTTATCTTGCGTTGTTCTTTTTTCAATGCTAAAGATGATGATCTAGATTCTTCATTCAATTTAGAGACTGCAACAAATTTCATCAAATTTCTTTGATTCATTATCTTTCATAATGATTGATCATTCTTCTTCAATCTGTTTCTCTCAGTCAAGTGTGATGTAACTCGATCAAAATGAGCAGACGCTAAAAATCAAGCATTCAAAAGTGAAGTTGTTGTAAATCTTGCTGTCGTAGATCTTGCTGTTGTAAATCTTGCTATCATAAATCTTGCTGTCGTAAATCTTGCTGTATTAAATAACATAAATAACGAGAGTTCTTCAAAGTTTGAGAATCTAGATTGCAAAGATGAAATGAAAAGATCAACATCAATTGTATCATCATTCTTCAGCTCTGATATTGTTAATTAAATGTTTGATGATAAATAATATAACATTACTTATCATGCTCATTATCATTAACATCATCATCTGATGATGCATCGCTGATATACTCTAAATTTTCATTAACGTTGATGATGAAGATTAAATCTTTGTTCTTTTCTTATTTCTGTGCATTGAAAGCTCTTTTCTCTTCAATAAGCTTGTGAGACTTGAATTCTGCTTTCAACTTCACAGCATCTGCATGCTTAATCATCATAATATTCAATATGATGTTGACAACAAGAGAGCTGCAACGATAAGATAATATGTCTCATCTCAAATTGAAAACTCGTTCAACATCTGTCGAGATAGCTAAAATTGCTAAAATATCTTGAGTCATTCTGCTTAAATGAACAAAGTCTTTAAGATGATTTCTTCAGAACTTGATGAAATCGATGTCTTGAACAATGTTTAAAGCTTATTAGAATTTAATATTTCAAACTATGTGACTGCAAAATTGATTGCAAAATTGATTGCAATCAAATTATGAAACAACATTAATTGTGCAACAAATGAAACAAAGAGAAGAAAAACTAATTCTGATTCAAATATTGTTTCGCTTCGTTAATTGAAACAAGTGATGATGAATTGTGATGTCTGAAATTTTGTTTAGCAACTATATCTGCAATGAAAGATGATTGTTGCAAAACTCTTTCTTGAAGTTGATCTTGCAATGTAATTAAGTCGAGAGCGTAATGTCTAGCATGATAATTTATAAACTTTCATTTATATCTTTTTTTATAGTCGTTGTCTTGTCATGTAGATCGCTCGTATAGATTTAGTTGCTGATGAGAATTTATAATATTTTCAAGATTGTACATTAGCTTTCGATCATGACTGACATCTGCATAATATTCGAATAATTTGATTCAAGCTTGCGTTAAGACTTTCAAAAGTGAATGCTTTCAAGAACGCTGCTTTCTCTTCAAAACTGTTATGTGATCGTTGATATGAAAGAACAAAACATCATAAATGATGTAAATTACATTGATGTTGAATTCATGATTATATTCAAGTAAATCAATGAATATCGTGAATGATTTGAATAGTTTTACAAGATATTGAACATGTGTTCATTCTTCATTATTGAAAGATAGCTTTTGAAGAGTAGTATTTTTATTTTCGTGAGTAGAAATATAACTCTTGATGAAGACTTGAAGATGAAGTGCTCTCAAAAGCATGAAACAGATGAAATTTCAGTGAGTTTTAACGTCTTGTATCATCTTGAGACGAAGTTTGAAATTGCGTTGAGACTTGTGAAAGTTCTCTATTCTTTGAGAACTTTCATTCATATAAACAGAAAGCTTTCAAATCTAATTGAAGATTACTATAATGTCATGAATAAGAGTGTACTCTGTATTTTTGATCGCGATTGCAAAATCGATTGCAAAATCGATTGTGAAAATAATAGCAGAGCAAATTAACATGATAAATAAAAATTATTAATTATCTTGAACAATGTTTGAAATAAACTCTCTTGTATAAACATGCTTTGAAGATTAATCTTGAATATTTAATACTCTTTCTCATTCTCATTCTTGAAACTTAACGTCAGCGATTTGAGTAACTGTTTAACAGCTAACTGAATTACATGTGCTAAACATGATAAATGTGAAATAGCTGAGAACATTTGCAAAGTCTCGTTTAATGCAGTCATCATGACGTTGTTATTGCTGATGTTGTCTGTGATTACAGTCATAACTCAATCTTGAATATCAAGTTCTTGCAATATTCATTCAGTAATACTGCTTAAATTGCTCTTGATATGCTTGTCTTCAATTTGTTCAAAGTTCAACAAGACTTTTTGATACTCTCAGAACTCAATGTAGTAAAATTTCATAATGATCAGAAAAGATAATCTATTAGAACTACTTCATTCATCTAAATTAATGAAGATTTTAGAATTTGTTGATAAATTCTTAAGTATGTTGACTTGAACAACAGTCGCTTGATTCTTGAGAGAGATCGTAAGTTTGATTCTGTGCAATAAAGTAATGCTTGATTGTATCATTTCAAATGCTCATCAAAATTGAACATTGTCAATAACAACATGAAAGATATTTAAAGTGACAAAAGTCTTTTGAAGTTGTAATGCAAAGACTTCTGAAGTATATTCTTGATGAAAAGTGTGATGCTGTGATTTTTTAATCTTTTGCAATCTCTTTTGCAATCTGTTTTGCAATTTATTTTGCAATCTGCAGCTAAAAAGCAACTTATCAAAGCTTTAACTTTAACAAAGTTACAAATGTCTTGAATGTTCATGATCTTAGTTGCTAAGTTTGTGCATCTATCACAATCTTTGCTATTCAAATAATGTTTCATGATGCTGTTATTGATGCTTCTATTGTTAGAATGCTTGTAAACATGCAAATACAAACGACAAATGAGTTTGAGTCTTTTGCTTTCGACTAAAGCTGTCTGATTAAACTGATTGCATCAAGTTGAATACTTAAGTTCAAGTCGAGTACTCAACTTGAAAAGTGTCGAGTTGAGTTGAAAGATTTTTGAATTTGAATCGCGTCGAGTTGAAAAGTTGAACTTGAGAACTCGAATCAAGTTGAAAAGCTTGATTCAACAACTCGACTCAAAAACTCAATTCAACTCAACAAGATATTAAACAGATGTAAATAGCTTAATTGAACAGTTTTCATGAGTTCTCTTCATGACTTTCTATCATGTTTTTTTGTCATGACTCTCTATTAAAGTCAAACGATCTTCATGTTTTCTTGACATGACTCGAAGCTTTCTATCAAACAATCTTCATGTTTCTCTCTATGTTCTTCGTCATATTCTTCTTCATGTTTCTCATCATGTTCTTCTTCATGTTTTTCTTCATGTTTCTCTTCATGTTCTTCTTCATGTTCTTCTTCATGTTTTTCTTCATGTTTCTCTTCATGTTTCTCTTCATGATTTTTCTTTATGATTTTTCTTCATGATTTTTCTTCATGACTTCTCATCAAACAATTTTCATGTTTCTTCGTCATGACTCTCTATCAAAAAGATAATGCAAAAAGATAATGCAAAAGCAAAAAATCGAAAAAATTTCTATATTTAACTCTCTTGATGTCAAGCTTGAGTTGTTGACGAATCGAGTCAAGTTGACTCAATTCTCAGTCGAGTCAAGTCGCGTCAAGTTGAAAATATGAGCAACTCGACTCGAATTGAGTTGAAAATATGAGCAATTCAACTCGATGTTGATTCGAGTTTAAAATGTCAATTCAAAACTCGACTTAATGATCAATCACAATCTGATAAAAGTTATTTTATATCTTATCTGTTCATGACTGTGAGATTCACTTTGAATGACGATAGTCTGATACTTTTCATTCTACTTGCATTGTATATTGAGTTTGCTTTCATCAATTCAGAAATATATGTTGATATTCTTGCTCATGATTGTATAGCACATATCATTCATCATGTAACGACTGCAGTTGAACGAGCACAACAGAAGCAACATAAGAAGAAGAAGATCAAGCATTATTATGCTCGCTGTTATTAAAATTCTCTGAAGATATATTTATAAAACTGAATAAACTGTTCATACTTGCTTGCAATCTCAATGTTTTGTTTCAAGAAGATGACATGATAAGTAAGTTAAATGAAAAAGAGACTGCAAAAAGAATCGCAAAAAGAATTGCTAAGAAAGTTGCAAAAAGAATTAAAAACAAGTTTGATCTTTCAAGCATCATTAAGCTTAAAGTTTGAAGATTAATGCAAATCGTGCGTCACTGTTGACTTGTGATTGATTGATTCTTATTTTTTAAATTAACTGTTAATTATTCTAAAAACTAGCACATTTTAATAGATTTCAAACGTCATGATTGACTAAGAAGCTTATTACAAATACAATGAAATAATTATACAGAGATGAACTGAAGTACAAAATAATCATTGATCATTGCACAAAATTATGCAAAAAGAATGTTTAATTCTTCTGTTCACTTAATCACTTCTGCTATTTATTCATTACATGAAAGTATGCTGTGATGCTGCATGCAATAAATGATTCTATCTATCAGCTTGTGACTGCAAAATTAGCTAAATCATTGATTTAAAAATGCTCAATTTCTAAAATATGAGTATTAAGAAAATCAAAAAGATTACTGAGCTTCTTAATTTTGAATATTACTTTTCAGATTTCACATGTCAATTTGTATAAAATATTTGATGTTCATTCATACTTGTCGTAGTCAAAATTTGTCGATCAATTCTCAGTCTGATCTGATAACACAATTTACTTGCATGACTTGTTCTTAATCATCTTTCTTCTCGATCATACTACACGTCATAGAGTTTTCTCAGATGTGATGAATGATTCTTGAAAGTGCTTTGATGTTAATTTGCAATCTCAAGAGATATGATAATTTCTGAAGAAGACTTGATGATACTGATCGCTCTTTGCTTTTTTATATATCACAATGTTAGTATAAATATTGAAATACAAGTTACGAAATTGATTGCAAAATTGATTGCAACATCAAGAGCAAAATCAAAAGCAAAGTTCAAATAGTAAAAGAAATAATAATCATGTTATAAACAAAATTACAAAAAAAACTGTCAAAAACTTACACAATAAGACAACATGTTGCGTCTTTTCAGAAATTCTGAAACTGTCAAAGAATCTTCACTGTTAATGCTTTTCTGATGACATTCAAGTCATTCATCATCTTCTCATTTATCATTGTCTTGAGCTTTTTACTCAGAAGTAAATCATTCATCTGATATCATTCTTTCGTTTGAACGTCATTGATATCAAAGAGCTTCTCTCATTGAAAACTCTTCACACTTGTATTGAAATGAGTGTTTAATATTGAAGAATCTTGATTGAGACTTGCGACATCGAGACGTGTTCTTACATGATTCACTGTATTTTCTTTCACAATTCTATGAATTTATTAATATTTAATTGCAAAAAAGATTGCAAAAAATATCATTGATTTCATTTGCTATTTACATGTGCAGTCAACAAGAACTCATGATCATCATTCAATGCTTGTAGATAGACATTCAATTTTTTGAATTGCTTGATTCAATAGAAATAAATATTTCTGTCTCTGTTTTTCACATCTTCAATTTTCTTTTCATCATTTGTCATATTTTGCACATGAGTTCTAGTCTTTTTTGAATGTATATTGTCAAAATAATCTTTAATAGTCTTGCGCTTGTAAGTAGATATCATTGCAAATGCAGAACAATAATTAACTTGTAAAAGCAATGATGTAGTGATCTAAATAATGAGATGAAATAGTGAAGATCAATCGCAATGATAAAATATGAAATTTAAACTTTGATATCTTGATTTAAGATTTTAAGATTTAAATCATCATCATTTCAATACTAATTAAATTGTATAATCATCAACTTTTTTCTTCTTTTATCTTCAAACAACAACAACATACTGCAATCATGATTGCAATAACTCAGTAAGTTATGTATCAATCTTACAAGTTTATGAAAGATTGCAGAATTGATTGCAATACAGAAACAATGAACTTAATTTTAACAACAAAACACTACTCAGCATCTTTGATTCTGCAACTGACGAGATTTTGAAATCAATTTTGAATTTAAATAAATTCTTCAACTTGCACAAATTTATATACATATTTCATTTCTTATTACTCTTGAATTGATTGCAAAACTGATTGCAAAGTAGAAATAATATTGCAGTGAATTTTAAATTCAAGCTTACAAGATCAAATCTTGATCATGAGTTAAACAATAAATTGCGATTGTCAAGCAGCTCAGAATCATTATTGTTAAGCTTATCATCATCATTCTCATCATCATCGTTCTCATCATCATTCAGTAAAAAATCTCATAACAAGCAATTTGTCGAAAAGATGCTTTAAAAATAGTCAACAGTGAAGTCAAGAACTGATGACAGAAAGTTGAAGTTCATCAAAGTAAGTTTTGAGTTTTACTAGATTGCAAAAATGATTGCAAAAGTAATTTTAAAGACGCTGATCATATGTTAAAATGTTTGATTCATTGAGTCAGCTCATGTTATCAATGTTATCATAAAAAGTGATCTTATCAAGCTTAAGAAAATGCGAAAATATCACAAAGAAACTGTGATACTTCGTGAGATTCATTGATATCAAAGAACAATTGATTTACTTATTTTAAAGCTGTCGTTTCAGCGTATAATTCATGAAGTGTGTCATGAATTGATTGAAGTCAATTTTCACTTTCAATCAAAAGCTATAGAGACATTGCAGAAGATGACAGAAGCATGACTTGTTGCAATGTATGAAGATTAGTTTCACGATCAATTTTGCAATCAATTTTGCAATTCAAATATTGATTACTTAACAGACATCAATCTTTGCGCAATTCATGCAAAGTGTGTAATCATTCAAACGAAGAATATAAGATTAATTTTTCATCTTACAGATGAAAAGTTCACATTTGAAGCTTGTTCAAGTTATATGACAAAGTAAATACTATGCAATCAGAATGCAACGCTGTCACAAGATAAATAAATAGTAAATACAATTTTTGCACTGTCACACTATTAGTGATACTATTGCTTTCATGTGTAATTCAATGTAAAAGTTATCACTTTTATCAAGAACTTTAGAATTTTTTCTTGAATGTAAAGTCAATTAATTAACTACTTGTATGCACAGAATCTTCATGCACACTGAGTTTTTGCACACTTGAACTAAAAAAATTAGTTTCAGATACTATTTTGAGCACGCTAATAGTAACTTGAGACACATTAAATTTCAAGATACTATCTGTAATTAATCTTTTTAGTTAAAGTGCGCGAAAATCTTGTGCATATAAATAAGTATACTATTTTTAGAAATTGAGTTCAAGCAACTCAGTGCACAGAAATTCTGTGCATTTAAGTAAGTATACTATTTTTAGAAATTGAGTTCAAGCAACTTAACTTGATTCTGAGTTGAGCTTGAGTTGAGAAGAGTCAACTCAATCTTAACTTGAACTCAGACTTAAGTTGAATTAACTCTTCTCAACTCAACTCAATTCTAATTCGACGACAGATATATGCAAAATGATGTCATTGTTTTTTTGAATCAATTGAAAACTTTTATTTCAATTTTTTCAATTTCTTTCAATTCAAAGCATTTAAATTGATTGTGATCAACTTTGTTTTCTTCAATCACTTAAACTAAAATCTTTATGATGCTCAAATGATTTGTTTGAGAAGAGTTATTCTTGATTCAAAGCATAGATGCAGCTTCATTCAAAACACTGTTGAATCATTCAAAAAGAGACAAGATCAAAGTCTTTGCTCTATTCATGATGAACATCAATAAAAAAATCGCATATAATACTCAGTAAAATTTGAACACTTTGAACGTTTCTTTAATCAATGAAATGACTGAGAATGTGAAAGATGTTAAAGCAAAGCTGTCATCAAAATATCATGAGTTTTTAAATGTTTTTGATCAAGTTCAATTGAATAAACTATTCTTTCATTACTTCTATAATCATAAAATTGAACTCATCAATGATTCAATACTTTTTTGCTGTTGAGTTTATCAAATGTTTTCTGTCAAACTTCTGAAAGTAAAAAAGTACTTGAACGAGAATTCATCAAAGAGATTCATCACTTCGAGTCAGATTCTTTATTTCTCTTTCATTCTATTCACTTTCAAAGCAAATAAAGATCTTTGATTCTGCATGAATTATTGAAAGCTAAATGTCATTTTCAAAAGAAATAAATATTCTTTATCGTTGATAAACAAGATCATTGATAAAAGAATGAGTTGCAAACATCTGACTAAATTAGACATCATATTAACATTCAACAAAGTTCAAATGCATTTCAATAATGAGAATTACATCACTTTTATCACTGCTTTAGAAGCATATAAATACAAGATGTTATCATTTAAACTGACTAATAAATTGATTTTCTTTCAACAATATATGAATGATGTTTTATGAAACTTTCTAAATGACTTTTGTCAAGTTTATTTAAATAACATTCTCATTTATAGCAAAATGAGAAAGAAACATAAAGATCACGTCAAACTAGTATTGAATTGACTACACGAAGCTGAACTGCAGATGAATATTCAAAAGTGCAAATTCAATATGAAAGAGACTATCTTTCTAGAAATCATTGTATCAGAACTAAATCTTCGTATGAATCTCAACAAAGTGACAGTCATAGTCAGCTTTTATCATCATTTTATTAAAAACTTCTTGAAGCTAATTAAATTATTTATTCAGCGAACTAGAAAGAACATATCTTTTGTTTAAAATGAGATCTGTGTTCAAGTCTTTGATAATCTAAAGAAACAAGTCAGCTCGATCTCAATACTTCGTGACTTTGACTTCAAATGACAAACTATTCTGAAGATCAATGCTTTGAACTATGTAAAAGATGAAATACTATCTCAGTATGATGATGAGAAAGTTCTTCATTCAATGATCTTCTACAGTAAAAGCATGATCTTTGCTGAAATCAATTATCACATTTATGACAAGAAATTACTAATCATTATTTAATGCTTCGAACACTGATGACTTGAGCTGAAGTGCATTGAATTACTCATTCAGATGTTCATCGATCATCAGACTTTGAAGATCTTCATGAAAAATAAACAGTTGAGTTGATGACAAGTTAACTATCTGAACATTCTATCAAAGTTCAACTTTCAAATCATCTTTAGATCAGACAAAATGAACATTAAAGTCAATGCTTTAATCAGAATGCTTTTAGTGAACGTTTTTGAATCAGCTCAGCATCTTGAAAATTGTTTTCAAACTATTTTGACTTTTAATAAAGTTGATGTTTTATTTATTGAATTGAAAGCAAATCTCTATCAACAAGTATGAATGATCAATCAAATAAATGAGTTCTGCAGCAAATATAAACAAGCTATGAATGAAAACAAGCTCAAATTTCATATCACTAAACTGAAGAACTGCAGAATCATTGATGATGTTCTATTTAAAAAAGATCTACTGTGAATTTCTGAGAACATGCACACGAAATTACTACAAGAAGTGTATGATCAATCTTCAATCTTTCATTTTGACAATAAATGAATCATTAATTTAGTTCAGCATTTCTACTGTTGATCAGATCATTGAACTACTATTCAATGATACATTTGAAACTGTCATGCTTATCAACAAAGCAAAGTCTTTAGAAATAGCATCAATGAACTTCATCATTTTTTTTTGATTTCACAGAAACGCTGAAAAGATATAGCTATGAACTTCATCATTGAACTATTTCTGTCAGAAGACTATAACGTCATTTGCATAATCATATGTCATTTCATCAAAGAACATCACTATGTTTTCTGTCATTGAAAAGATGATGACATCTCAGTCGAAGAAATGATTTGAATCATGCTATGAAATGTTTATCAACTGCATGATCTACTCAATTCTATTGTTTTGAACAAAAACTCTCAATTCATATCAACTATGTGAAAAAGTCTTTGCAAGTGACTGAAAATCACAGCTTATTTATTTACAATCTATCATTTTGAAATCAATGATCAATCAAAATGAATCAATCAAAATGTTGAACGTGAACTTAGAATTTACTGCAATTATATGCAGAATGACTGAGTTAAATGAATATCTATGATGAAATTCAGTGACAATTTCAATATCTTCTTGATAATTTCAATGATTTTCTTCTACTTCAATAAAGAATTTCATTCTTGAATGAGTTTCAATTCAAATACAACTGATTATGAAACAACTCATGAACGACTTGAAGCTAAAAAAGCAAACAATATTGTCATTTGAATGAAAAAATTATTAAACTTAAGTTGTCAACAATTGAAAAAAACAAAGCTGATCATCGAAGTTCAAATCAATAAACATAAACGAGATGTCATTTATGAAGTAAATGACTGAATTTAACTATCTTTCAGAAACATCAAAACAACGAGACTTTGCAAAGATTTGAAAGATAAACAGCTAAATCTTTATCAAATTACTGTTAAAATGAGTATCTTCTATCATCTTCATTTATCAGTCAGCATGAAGCATCTGCATTCAATGTTTAGCTTGAAGCTATTGCAATCATATTCAGAAGATTCTCTATCAGAACAGCATTCAAAATCATTCAGATCAATCACTATTAAAGATGATGAACATTGAAAAATAGATGATATATTAAACTTTAGACGCTATCAAGATCGAATACAGTACAAAGTCAAATGAATAAATCTAGATAAAAATGACAAATAATACTATGTTGATAAAGAGAAATTCGATGATTCAGAGAAAGTTTTGAACAAATTTCATAAGCTATATTCAAACAAATCGCGTTAAATATTGAAATAACTATCAACAAAAGTGAACAAATGAACTACATTCATGCAAACATAAATTTTTGAAGAAAGAAGTAATGTTACAAGTGTATCAAAGCTGAACAAGACTGAAACTTTAATCAACTTGCAGTGAATGCTAGCGAGTTCTCTGTGTAATGATTAGAGCTAATCAGCGAGCTAGTCAGATTTGACTCAAATATGACTCAAATATGACTCAACATTTTTTTTCTTTCTTAACACTCTTTTCTTTCATCAACATCTTGTTCATCTACATCACATTCTTCTCATGTCACAAACACATTTCTTTTGAGTCTAGTGCAATCTCTGAACATTACATAAATAAAAGCTTTTGTATCAATCTTCTTCTGTATTCTTAATATTCAGTTATAGCTATTTCTAAAAATCAAGCACTATCAATTCTGATCTTCATTGATTGTATCATTTAAACATGATTCTGACAAGCAGCATTCTTAAAAGCGTTCACTTTTGAAAGTTTTAATGCAAGCTTGAATCAAATTATTCGAATATTACGCAGATGTCAATCATGATTGAAAGTTAATGTACAATCTCAAAAATACTATAAATTCTCATCAGAAACTAAATTTATATGAGTGATTTACATGATAAGACAGCAACTATAAATAAAGATATAAATAAAAGTTTATAAACTATTATGCTAGACATTATGCTTTCAACTTAACTACATTGCAAGATCAACTTCAAGAAAGAGTCTTGCAACAATCATCTTTCATTGCAAATATAGTCACTAGACGAAATTTCAAACATCACAATTTGTCATCACTTATTTCAACTAATGAAGCAAAACAATATTTGAATCAGAGTTAATTTTTCTTCTCTTTGTTTCATTCATTGCATAATTAATGTTGTTTCATAATTTGATTACAATCAATTTTGCAATCAATTTTGCAATCAATTTTGCAGTCACATAGTTTGAAATATCAAATTCTAATAAGCTTTAAACATTGTTCAAGACATCAATCTCATTAAGTTCTGAAGAAATCATTTCAGAGACTTTGTTCATTTAAACAGAATGACTCAAGATATTTTAACAATTTCAGCTATCTCGACAGATGTTGAACGAGTTTTCAATTTGAAACAAGATATATTATTTTATCGTTGCAGCTTTTTTGTTATAAACATCATATTGAATATCATGATGATTAAGCATGCAGATGCTGTGAAGTTGAAAGCAGAATTCAAGTCTCATGAGCTTATTAAAGAGAAAAAAGCTTTCAATGCACAGAAACAAGAAAAGAACAAAGTTCATCATTGATGTTAATGAAGATTTAGAGTATATCAGCGATGCATCATCAAACATTTAATTAACAATATCAAAGCTGAAGAATAATGATACAATTAATGTTAATCTTTTCATATCATTTTCGCAATCTAAATTCTCAAACTTCAAAGAACTTTCATTATTTACATTATTTAATACAACAAGATTTACGACAACAAGATTTATGACAGTAAGATCTATGATAGTAAGATCTACAACAGCAAGATCTACAACAGCAAGATTTATAATAACTTCACTTTTGAATGTTCAATTTTCAGCATTTGCTCATTTTGATTGAGTTACATCACACTTGACTGAGAGAAACAGATTGAAGAAGAATGATCAATCATTATAAAAGATAATGAATCAAAGAAATTTGATGAAATTTGTTGCAATCTTTAAATCAAATGAAGAATCTAGATTGTCATCTTTAGCATTGAAAAAATAACAACGCAAGATAACTTCTTCTTTGAAGTTGAGTTCTGCTGTAACATGTAAACGTAGCTTTAAAATGATTAATTTCAAGAAGAAATTATCATTTAAGAGTAAAGCTAAATTGAATACATTGTCTGAGCAAAGAAGACAAGAAGACATTAATAGAAAGTTTATATAAATAGTTTTGCAATTCATTTTGCAATTCATTTTGCAATTTACTGTTTTCATGAAATTACTTACACATTTTTCAAGCAGTTTAGTTAGAAACAATGACTGAAGTCTGAATCAACAATAGAAGAGTTGAAAATATTTCTTTACATACATATAAATTTCTTTTCAAGATGTGAATAGATTGATGATGAGATTCATCTGTACATGATGTTGACTACGAATCTTTTGATTCTATGTTCTGAATAGAAGTCAGAAAAATCAAGAGATTTCAATTCAACGTAATTTGAACAATGTTAAAATGTTGCATGAGCGAGAAAGTTGATCATGCAGAGTTTTCATCTACGTGACAGCATTCTCTCTAACAGTCACAATTAATTTACAAAGAAGATTAATGACATGTTGATGTCAGTAAAAGATGAAAAGATATCTAGTGAAAAAGTTGATCTCAGTATGAGAATCATGATTACAAGTGATCAAAGAATTTGCGACTCGTCGACTGCATTGATATACTGAAATGTCTTCATCACATCAACAATGTCATCAAGTAATTGATGAAAAGATATCAGATAGAATAGTTATTCTCAGTCTGAGAGTCGTGATTACAGTGCTCGAAGAAGTAGTGACTTGTTGATCATGCTGATATATTGAGAAAGCTTGAACTCATCTTCTTTACTTGATGTCAAGTCATACATCTATCTACGTGAAAAATTGAGAGTGCAGAAGAATGATCAGAACGCATTCTCTTTTATTAATCAAAGTCAATCATCGAATGATTGCGATTGCACATTTATACTAACAATTCATTCAATGTCTACGTGATACAAGTCAAATCAAAAGAAGAAAAGAGTTGTTCAATATAATCATACTTTATCTTTTCATTGTATGCATCTCTCTTTCATCACATATTTCTCTGTGCAATGAATGATAATCATTGAGTAAGAGAACGCAGCTCTACGTACGTTACAATTATGAACATCATGATTGCAAAGAAAACATCTTTCATCTTTGAATTGAGAATTGAATCAAAACATCGTTGTATAAAATATCATCAATGAAGAGCAGAGCAAAGACGATGTGTCATAAATAAACAATACAGACACTCATTAAGAGTTTACTTGAATGTCACATGCTGAATGAAAGCTATAGATGCAAACTTGATACATAGTCTTATGATCATTGTTTCGACGACGTGAAGTCATTGTATAGATGACAAGTGATTTTCTTTCTCAGAGAATTTTGTTCACTCAATATAAATAGCATAAAGTTTCTCATGAGTTGAGTTTAAATCAATATCACAAAAGTGTATGAATTCAAATCAAATCAAATCAAATCAAGATGTAAATAAAGATCATTCATATATATACATTTTGAAGTTTCATAATTTCATTCTACTAATACTTATTTCAAATAAGTAAAATATCTAAACATGTCATCAAGTTCAAGTCAATTCATCAAGTTGATCAAGTTGAGTTGAAAGTTGAACTCAACTCAATTGAGTTGAGTTGATTTTTCTCAACTCAACTCAACATTGTAACTCAATCTGAATTGAGTTGAGTAACTTGAACTCAACAACAGATTTACACAAGAAGCAATTCAGCATTTAGTTCACTTGCAAGAAGTAATTTAGTTTCTCATTCACTTGAAAGAAGCAATTCAATTTTTAATTCACTTGCAAGAAGTAACTCAGTTTTTTATCTGCTCACAAGAAGCAATATAACTTCTTATTTGCTCATGAAAAGTCAACTAATATTCAGCTCATTTACAAGAAACAAATCTCGTTCAGTCTTATTTTTCAGCTGAAATAAGAAGCTTTTAATTGTATTCTTTAAATCATTCAAAAAGAATACTCATCAAAAATTAAATGTTGAAATTCTTTCTTCTTTAAAACTTCTGTTGTTTCTTGAGCAAATCAATTCAATTGATCTTATATACAACTTGACATAATTGAATTAAAAGTTTAAAGCTTTGATCATGCTGTTCATGTCAAAAACATTGAAGTGTTTAGCATCATTTTAAAGAAAATTGATGTCTTTTTAAATCTTGAGTCAATCTCATCTTTTAATCTAGATTTTAACGAGTCAAAATTACGTCATGCAACTTTGACTGTTCATTCAAAGAACAGTTCAACTCTTGCTCAATTTTCATCTCATTTTCAAGATAGTATGTATGATAAAAATCTTCATCTGAATCTTCATCAAATGAAAAAGAAATTTTGTTTGACTGCATTTATGACACAAGAAGATCTTGAAGTTTATCAACAAAGTAAAAATGTTGATTCAGTCACAATTTTATCATTTAAATATTTCAAGTTTCTAGACATTTTTTTCAAGAAGAACGTCGATATCTTGTTTTTGCATTAAACTCATGATCATGTCATACATTGTTGTAAGATGAAGTCTCATCTCTTGATGATTCATGAAACAGCATTGATTCAATTGCATTTTCAAAATTCATGAAAATATAAACTATCATTCATAGAGATTTCTCAAGCAAAGCTATTGAGTTGCATCTTCAGAGTTCATGAAAACATTGACTATCATTTATAAAGATTTCTCGAGCAGAGCTATTGAGTTGCATCTTCAGAGTTCATGAAAACATTGACTACTATTGATAGAGATTTCTTGAGCATGACTCAGTTGCATTTTCAGAGTTTATGAGAACATTGACTATCATTCATAGAGATTTCTTGAGCAGAGCTATTGAGTTGCATCTTCAAAGTTCATGAGAACATTGATTACTATTGATAGAGATTTCTCAAGCATGACTCAGTTGCATCTTCAAAATTTATGAGAATATTGACTATCATTTATAAAGATTTCTCAAGCGAAGTTTTCTTCTTCATCTTTTTACTCATTCTTTCATCTCTTTTCTAAACGAGAGCATCTACATAAAAATATATCTATTTATTTATTTATTTATTTAATCATCTGTATTTAGTTTATCTTTTAAATCTATTTATTTACTAGATTGATCATTGCATGTATTCATGCTCACTTTGTTGATTTTGAAGCTCTCTATATCACATCTGTATTCTATCTTTCAACATTGAAGCTCAACGTGAAAATATTATTTTCATGATATTGAGTAAAGCAGTGACAAAACAACAGAAAGTGACATGTTCATTTCTGCAATAATGAATGCATTGATAAACAGCTTGAACGAGCTGAATATAAATGCATCAATGAGTTTGAGTGAGCTGAACATGAATGCATTGATGATCTTTGATCAGATGATGATCTTGTCTTCAAGAGTTTACAGACAGATTCTTCAGACTTTGCATTTAAATGATTGATGAATTGCTCAGACATTGAAGTCTCAGCTCGATTAACTTGAAAAGTTATCAAAGAAGCAAAAGATTGAATTGCATGAACATTGATAGATCATGTTTGAAGAGCTGAATTTAAACAAAGCTTAAGCTCAGAAAAAGCTGAATCAAAAGAAAGCTCAGACTAAAAAGAAAACTCAGACTAAAAAGAAAACTCAAGTTAAAGAGATAAATTAAGAAGAAATAAAGCATTTGAAGTTACTCAATGATGATGATGATTTGAACGAGATACATCAAATGTGTAAGCGAGAAATGACTCATCAACAAATCATAAAGCTTGTTTGATCTGAATGATTTAATTCAACTTCATCTGTTTCAACTGTTTCTTGAAAATTCATCTTTTTATCAACTCAAAAGTTTATCATTTTTTCAGCTTGATCATCTTCTTCATCTGCTTCATCTGTTCAAGAAACTTGAAAATTCGTTTAATTATCAGCTCGAAAGCTCACTGTTTCTTTCTTTTATTCTTTATCTAGATTCTTGACTTCATTTATAAACTCATTTTCTTACTCATCATCTGCTTGAGATTTGCAGCGATTCTACGCTCAAATCACTTCTCTTTTCTCAATCTTTTTGATTTTCACTTCAGTCTCTGTCTCATCTGATTAATCATTTGCTCAAGATGTTAAAGATTTACATCAAAAACTTAAGCAAAGACTCTTTGTTTCTTCATCTTATTTCTCATCATGTATTTATTCTTCTCATGACTCATCTTATGACTCATTTCGTAACTCATCTTGCTACTCATCAGCTCAAAATTCTCATTGAATGCTCACTTGAAATGTTTCTGTTTTCTCGTCTAGATCATCTGCTTGAATCTCTTCTCATAATTCATTTATTCTCTCATTCTCTATTCTTTCATCTCATGACTCATTTGCTTGAATCTCTTCTCATGATTCATTTATCTTCTCATCTCATGAATCATCTGCAAGAACTTCTTTTAATAACTTGCTTTGAAGCTTTTCTTGTGACTCATCTATTAAATCATGTTTATTTGTGAAGAATTTATACGTCATGTTTCATAAACTCAGCGAGAAAGAACATGCATCACAAAGTCAAAAACAACACATTTTTTTCAAGCTCACATACTCGATTTTGTTTTTTATCTCTGTCTCATCATCATGTTTTCTAAAGCAATTTCTTCAAAGATTATAAATGAAACTATCTTTCTGAATTCAATAAATTTAGTCAATCAGAATTTTATAAACTCAGATCTGTTAAATGCAAAAATCATATGTTTGAATTTTAATATTACTTGATTTTATTTTCATTTTTGATATATAAGAAATAAGAAATAAGAAAGAAGAAAGAAAATGATTTTGTAAAAAACAAAATAGTTTCTTAAGAAAAATAAGAAAATAAGAAAGAAAGAAATAAGAAAATAAGAAACTGTACTATCAAATTCAGTGACAGAGTAGATTTTACTACTTCGTAAAATCATGTGATCATTTAAACATCTTGTCACTTTCATCTCAGCAAAAATCAATGACAGAGTAGCTTATTTACTATCTTGTAAAATCATGTGACTACTCAATCATCTTGTCGTTTATATATATCACTTTCATATATTTTATCATTCAATTGTACAGTTGAATATTCAGTGACAGAGTAGCTCATTTACTATCTTGTAAGATCATGTGATTATTTCATACATTTCATCGCTTTCATATATCTCATCGCTCTCAATTTCTCGTCAATTTAATGATTATTATTTCATCAGATTGAGACTTGTCTTAATTATTATACAATGAACTCACTAATGTTCACTATGTATTGATTAGAATTAGATCTTGATGATTCTATTTATTTTCATTATGTTCAAAGCTTTGCTTTAAAAATTATCATTCTCTAGTTATTGATTTACTAGCTAATCATGTTCAAAGCTTTGCTCTTGTATCAGAAAATATCGCTTTCTAGCTATTAATCTACTAGCTAGTCATGTTCAAAGCTTCATCTTCACATCAGAAAATATCATTCTCTAGCTATCAATTTATTGACTAGTCATATATTTCATCTTCGCTTTTGAATACTTCGTCATTTAACTATCATTCTACTAGCTATTCAATATATTTGCTTCTTGTAACTTTGCTTGAATTACATCTGTGACTTTGATCTTCGTCATTCACTTTTCACTTTCGCTTCGCTAGATCTGTTGTTAAGTTTGAGTTGCTCAATTCAACTCAGATTGAGTTTCAGTGTTGAGTTGAGTTGAGAGAGATCAATTCAACTCAATCGAGTTGAGTCAGACTCTCAACTCAACTCAATCAACTTAACGAGTTGACTTGAACTCGATTGCAGATTTACTTTCTATCAAATTCTCTATCAAATTCTCTATCAAAATGATCAAACTTTTTATCAAACTTTTTATCATGTTTTTTATCATATTTCTCATGATCAGCGATGAAACTCATCTGTACGCGATGCTGACTACGAATCTACTGTCTAGCTACAGTAGAGTCTAGAGATTATCAAAAGTTTGAATGACATTGAGACGCTGCGTGATGATGAAGCGCTGTGCGTTGATCGCGTGCAGAGTTTTCGCGATCGCGCAGACTTCAATAATCTCAATGCGCATGCTACAAGCAATCTGCACGCAGATGAGAAAGTCAAATAGAATGCAGAACTACGAGAAAAATCGCTTATGAAAATCATTCGATTCAGTATCTCGTCGTTGCAACGACAAGAACTGAAACAGAACATTCTCGCGTTTAATCTGTTGAGAGTGATTAGCAGAAAGAACTTGAATCATCAACATTCTTTAAATCTACGTGCTAACTACGTATAAATCTTGTTAAGACTGCGTGCCTGTTACTACAACATGAGCAACTCACGAGACTCGTTAAGTTCGACACGAGCAAACTCAAGAGTCTCGTTAATATCGTTTAACAGACGTTCAGACACAGACATTCTATACGTGAGCGATACGCTGACAAGAAGACTTCATTAAGAGAAGAGAGACACAAGCGAGTTAGTAGAGAATGATCGAACTACGCTGCCTGATTAGAAGTGTAGCATATGAACATCTCTGCAAGACACGATCGATCTGCACGAGAAAGATCTTTACAGATAACGCGAAACAGATGAGTTGCACACTTTACAAGCGAAGTGAGCGTCTGCGAGACGTGATATACAATGACGACGACTGTCGATCTTGAGAATCTCACTTCTTTACTGAGCTCTGACTCTCGAATGTCTTGATGATAAAATCATTCTCTAGTCGAAGACATCATCTGTATAGTTCGAGAAAACAGTAGCGTGTGTCGATGTGATTAGAGAAGAAATCAACTGCGATATGCATGCGTATCGCTGACGAAACATCTGCGACTCATGCTTAAGAAGTAAACTGTCGAAATCTGAGCAGTGAGAGATTTTGCTCGTCTTAAACTGTGAATCTGCTGCGAGAAACTATCTCTCGCTAAGGGGAAAATCAGCATAGAGATCGTGTCTTATGTATGTTGCATGCAATGTATGCAACATATTTTCAATAAACAAAACACTGAGCAAAGCACACGACGTCTGCGCGAAATGAGCTCGCACTCATGACGCAACGTTCGCATCAGAAAAGTACGAGCTCACGCATTTCACTAGAAAATCGAAGAGATTCGACATGACAACTAGCATACAAATAGAAAGCTCAGTTATCAAATCGAAATCAGACGTACGAGTTCTAGAGATGCAACTGAACATGAAACTGCAATGAGACGCGCATCTTCGACAAATAAAGATGAATCACGTCACAAGAATGCTGACACTTAGTCGTCTTGAAGTCTTCACATGAGAAGTTATCTTCACAAAAGCGAAACAAGTATACTCAGCAGTAGTGAGATCAGAAATTGCATTCGAAGCATCAGTCTGACATCAGCGCAGCAAGAAAGATGAACTGTCGAACAAAGAACGCAGACTAGAAACACTTCAGAATCAGACTCTGCGTCACGTAGCAGAAGCATTCAAAAGAGTAAACATTGAAACTCTAAAGACAGAAATATACACGAGTTCGCTACATGTTCATCTGAACATGCTACAGAACAAGATCACGTTACACAGTCAAGTCAATGATCGAACGCAAGAGATCAGACAAGCATGCGAACTAATACGCGCTCGCTTGACGAAAGTTAATCGCGTCATTTCTCGCTCACTCGTCATCAAGAAAATAGTATTTCTGAATGTCTTCATTTGAGAAGATGCGAAGATACAGTTGAGACGCAGACGACACATTCTCTTCTTCACAATGATTTCAACAAGCGATAGCATCGCAATAACGCAGTATCACAAAGATCAATGAAATCAACGATGAAAAAAGTACAGAGAACGCGTCGCAGATGTCAATGCAATCTCAGCACAAAGATCGTATCTGAGCAATAAGACAATAAAGATGCGTGATGATCTTCAGAAAGCAGAAAGCATTCTCGCAATGCACATCAGAATCAAACGCATAGATCTGAATGCTTATCTGCACTCTAGAAATGTTTCAGGCACGAATAGCTTGCGATGTGACTGCGAATGAAGTCATCAGACGACGAAGCATGTACTAATGCACTGCTTGAACTGATTGCATCTGCGATCAAGAATGCTACAAGATGCTGACTTCTCAAACTATCAAATAATCGTCGTCATCACGAAGAGTCTCAGAGCAGTAGCGAAGATGATGATGAAAACGAAGCTCTTGAAGCAATTTAGAGTGACTAGAACATTCGTTCTCTAACGTGCAATCAACGCGAACAAATTTGATACATAGTCTCAAAACTCACTGTTTCAACTGCGTGAAGCAGCTGTGTAGACTGCGAGTGATTTTCTATCTCAGAGAATTTTGTTCACTCGATACAGATAGCATAGAGTTCTTCATGAGTCGATCTAATCGATGTCACAAGAATGTATGAATTTATTATTATTATTATTGATCTACAAGATAAGATAGTTTATCATCTTCATGAAGTTTGAAGTAGTTAATTGATTCAGTCAGAATCTCTGAATGAAATTCATAATTATTTGATTCATTTGAACAATGAGCATTGAATCATGAATGACATCAAAGAAAAGAAATTTCTGAACAAAGTCAGAAAGCAAGTCATCTTTGCTGAGAAATGAGATTCATTGAATCTTTATAGAAAGATTGAAGTCACTACATTCATTCATCATTTAAAGTTGTACAACACGATTTTGACTAACATCAAAGACATTAATTTACAAGCTGAAATTTATTTCATCTGTCATAAATCAAATCATACTTTTAAAGAATGCTCTGATTGAACTTCAAGAATCAATGCATTAAAAGATGATGAGTTTGATTGATTTGCATTGAACTCTGAGTCAAATTCTGATTCAAAAAACTAATTATTTCTTTCAAAATTATTGAGAAGTGCAATGACAGACTTGTTTCTAGCAGCTTATTGCAATAGCTCTGAATTCAGTTTGAATTCAGTCAGACTTGTTTCTAGCAGCTCTCTCTAGACTAGCGTCAGAGATAAAGTCATGTGTTGCAACTTTGTCATGCGTGACAGTATATAAATAGAGCAGTCTGTGACTTCTCTTCACAATCTAGACAGATTTCATCATATGTGATACTGTTCGCTTTACTCTTTCAATAAATTATGAGCTTGATTAGCAAGAAGCTTTCAACGTAATTAGATCAAAACACTCTAAGCATTTGATGCTCGACAACTCGATATGAAATCTATTCAAACGAGCAATCAGCGATCACTTACTACGCGTCTCACGAGAAGACAAATAAGTACACTGACTTAGAGAGATTCAGTGAAATTCGACAGCTTACTACGCATCTCACGAGAAGATAAATAAGCATTCACATCAAGTCAACAGTCTACTACGAGTTCTCAAGAAAGCGAACAATTAGACACATTTAATCGCGTCGAAAAACGCATAAACTTTCATCATCACTGACGAGATTAAATTCTTTTCACTTCACTCGTCAATTTATTTAATATTTTTATTTTTTTTCTTCGATTCTAACAACAAGCTGAGTCTACATCGCACGTCATGAACTTCGACGACTTCTTCGTCAAATGACGATCTGTTCTCATTCTCACTCGCGAGAACTGCGATCAATGATTTTCTCTCATGAAGAGATGATTCATTGAGAAAGACTTGTGATTCGTGTCATGATGCTAGGCTGAAAGCTCGATCGAGTCGCATGAGAGTCATGTGACTACATGCTTCTTTCGCGACTGCGCTAGCAGATCTAATTTCTCATGTAATATAGTCGCTTCAAGCTCATCTTGCTTTCTTTTCTTCTTGTCTTTTGTTCTGTACACTACTTGTATCTAGATCTGACTCTATCATAGCTATCATACATTATATTGATAGTTCTTCAAATCTAGTCTCTGACATTACGAAAGATCTACAATTTCTGCAACGCTTTCACGCGCTGCGATCTCGTCTCGTTTTCTCGTTGATTCAAGATACGTTCTCGTTTCGATCGCTCAATGAAGCATTTCGAGTACACTCTCGAGAACGAACTCAATGTCGATGAGTTTGCTCGACATGTCGTCAACGACTCAGCGACAGTCTTACGTCGATTTCAGAAGCTTCAGAATCAAGCTCGTAAAGTCACTAATGCAATCTTCTCGTTCTTCGTCTCTTCTGTCTCAATCTCTTCAATCTATGCTTCTTTAGACTCGCAAAATCTAGTCTTTCTGATAGCTCAAGCAGTGACTCAAACTCTTCGAAATCAATCTTTATCGTCGATCTCTGTTATACATCTCTCTTCAGCGTCTGTGACTGTCGCAGTCATTCTCGTTCGATTGTCTGAAAAGCTCTCAGATATCGTTGAATACGATGAAGATAGAGACAAGCTGAATGCGTGAAAGCAGAGCTTGAAGCAGCGCATGCACATGAATCACGATTGATACATCATCGATGAAGTCAAGATCGTCTACGTCGAGTTTCGTCTCATAATTGAGAAGAAGACTCACATTCTCATGATGTCATATTGAACAAATGACATCTGCAATCTTGCTATCTTCGACGAATATCTACGAATTCTTCGTCACTGTTGTGACAATTCTTTTGAAGCTGAAGACGCTCGCACGTATCTTCGCGAAACTCTTAAGCAAGACTCTATGAGCTTTGTCGAATATTATTTACTTTTTTGTCAGAAAAAAGATCGTTTCGCGTTAGAAGACGCGTCGCTGATCGACTGCATGAAGCGCAACGTCAGCTACATCATTCAACTGATCGTCTTCTTCTGACGAATCATCGAGAGCAAGAAGCTCTTCATCTTTTCGAAATACGTTCAAGCTTTCTCGAAAATCGACGAAGAGCTTCAGCAGCTTAAACATCGACAATCTCGTATCACGATCTCTAGCTTCATCTCTTCGAAGCTCAAGTTCTTCATGATTTCGATCATCAATTCTTCGAACTCTAAGTCAATTTTCGTCGTGTCTGTTGTCTTCGCTGTCTCTTCAGAAGATGATGAACTCATGAATCTTAGCTCTGCTATGACAGCAGTTCAGAGCAAGACTTTAGCTACTTCTGAGATAAAAGATATCTGCAACAAATGAAAGCTATGCTACTACTGCAAGTTGCAACATTCGAGTAAAACAGTCAAAGAATGCTTAAACAAGAAATTCTTCACTCTTCGTGTTACTGATATGAACGATGATGTCAGTATCGACAATGATGTTTCGCTGTTCGCGAGAAAAGTCTAGTTCTTGAGCAAAGTCGCGCTCAGAAATCATTATACATATTTTATTGTCTTCTAGCATTCTCATTCTTCTCTTCTCTTCAGTCTTATAAGAAGTTTTTCATCAAATCAGTCTTAGAATTGTTTGAAATCGATTCTTTCTTTAAAGACAGTCATATGATCGTTTCTTGTATACTACGTCACGCTCAATCTAGAATATCTGTTCTCGCTTTAATCGACTCTGAAGTCTTCGTCTATGCTTTTATTGACAAATTCTTCGCGCAACATCACAATCTTTCTCTGCATTCTCTCATCTACTCTCGTCGCCTTCGAGACTTCGACGATCAAATCGCTTTGATCGAAGACATCACTCATGTAGTCGAAATCATCATGACACTAGAAGATCATATTGAAAGACTGTTCTTATACGTTATTGATCTGAATCAATACTTCATTATTATGAGTCTTTCTTGACTACGTCGTCATGAAATCGACGCTAGCTTCGAGTTTAATACTCTCACTATGTTCTCGTTCTTCTGTCTAGCTCACTGCTGTCAAACTTCTGTCAAAATACATGAAGTCACGCGAGAAGAAGAATTTCTGTCTCTCAAAGAGTTTCAACGAGTATGAGAGCTCGAAGATCAAGAAACTCTGCTCAGTATTAATCAAATCACGTCATCTCGTCTCGTCTCGACTTCTCAGAAGCAACTCAGTGCTCAGTCGACTTACAAGAAGTCACTCAGTTCTCAATCTGCTTGCAAGAAGCAATCTAGCACTCTAGTCGTTCACAAGAAACAATCTCGAATTCAAACTGTTCAAAAGAAACAATTCAGTTCACTCAGTCAACTCAATCAATTCAGTCAATGCAGTTCTGTCTCACTCGCTGTCGAAGAAGACATCTCTAGTCGTATCGCTCGAGCTATTCAGAAGAAATATCAATCTAAGATCAAGTATCGAAATTCTTCGTTCCGTCGTATCTCTATCGAGAGATCAGCTCATCAAGTCGAACGCTCTTCTATACATCTCGACGTAGTCGAGTTGAGAGCTCGTAGCTTTGATCGTGCTGCACGTCTCAAGAGATTCAAACTCTTTAGTCTCATTCTCGATCAGATAGATGCTTTTCTGAGCTGTGTCTCTTTCAATTGTTTCTCAATTTCGCATCTCTTTGTTGATCTTCGTCTGAACTCAGAAATTCGATTCTCACATGTAAGCATCAAGCTTCGAATCTATGATCGAGATCAACGTCTAGCTCTGTATCAAATGAAGAAGAAACTTCATTTGTTCACGATCATCATTGCAGAAGAACTTGAAGCTTATCGACAAAGTAAGAATGTCGATTTCGTCACGCTCTTGCTCAATTATTATTCAAAGCATTTACACGTCTTCTTCAAGAAAGAGATCGATATCTTGCTCAAGCACGAAACTCATGATCATGTCATTCATCTTAAGAAAGATGCTCAAGTCTCAGTCTTCGTCTTGTATGATATGAGTCATAACGAAGCTCAAGAACTTCGTCGATATCTAGATGAGAATCTTGATAAAGAATTCATTCGAGTCAGTCGCTCTGAAGCGATCGCTCTCGTTCTCTTTGTGAAGAAAGCTGAAGAAGATCTTTGCTTCTGTGTAAACTATCGAGATCTTAATGCAATCATCGTTAAAAATCGCTATTCTCTGCTCTTAATCTTCGAAATCTTGAATCGTCTTAGTTGAGTCAAGATCTTTATCAAGCTTGATATCATTGCTGCTTTTAACAGATTGCATATTCGAGAGAAAGACGAATCTCTGATCGCGTTTCGTACTCGTTTCGAACTATTCGAGTATCTAGTTATGCTCTTCGATCTGTGCAATGAGTCTGCCTCGTTTCAAAATTACATTAACGACACTCTTCGTGAGTATTTAGATGAATTCTGTACTGCATATCTCGATGATATTTTAATTTATAGCGATAATGAAGTCGAACACGAAATTCATGTCAATCGTGTTCTTCAGAAGCTAGCTCAAGCCGATCTACAGATAGACATCATCAAGTGCGCATTTCATGTTATCGAAGTTTCGTATCTAGATTTAATCATCATCATCAAAGAAGTCAAAATGAACTCAGCTAAAGTGAATATCATCGTTAATTGATCTACTCTTGTTAACGTGAAGAACGTTCAGAGCTTTCTCGATTTCGTCAACTTCTATAGAAGATTTATTTATGACTACAGTAAAATAGCTGCTTCGTTAACTCAACTCACTCGCAAGAATGTCACATTCGAGTGATTCACTGATTGTCAAGCTGTCTTTGATACTCTGAAAAAAGTCTTCACGTCTGATGTTATTCTTCGTCACTACAATTCAGATCTCAAACTCGTAGTAGAAATCGATGCTTCAGACTATGTGTCTGAAGACATTTTATCACAGTACGACAAGAATGACGTACTTCATCTCGTCGCGTATTTCTTCAAGAAACATAATTCTGTCGAGTGCAATTACGAGATCTATGACAAAGAACTCATGATCATTGTTCGCGTCTTTGAAGAGTGATGCTTCGAGCTTGAAGACTCATCAACTTCGATTGAGATGATCACGAATCACAAGAATCTCGAATATTTCATGTCAACGAAACAACTTAGTCGTCGTCAAGCTCGTTGAAGCGAGTTCTTGTCTCGATTCAACTATCGTATCATCTATCGCTCAGAAAAAGTCGAGAGCAAATCAGATGTCTTGACTCGTCGATCAGATGATCTCTCTAAGAAGAAGAATACTCAGAACTCTCGTCACTTACATCAGCATCAGACAGTGCTAAAATTTCATGTTTTAGACTTCAGAATTCAAGAAGACTTGCAGAATCTCGTCTTTGAGCTCAGAATCATTGATCTGCAATGTAGAATCATTGCTCTAGATTCTATTCAGTTACATCTAGTCTCGCTACAATCTTTGTCTTTCATCGCTCTAGCTTCAATGAATTTAGAATTCGAAGAACTCGAACTTGAAGTCGAAGATTCAGAATCTCAGTTAGATCAAGAGACTCTTGATTCAGAAGAAGATTTCGTCGATGTTCTCACTCAGACTCTATGAAATCAAGTCGAAGATAGTGATAAATTCGCTTCTCAGATTCTCGAAGCACTTCGCAAGAGAGTACGATATCACAGCAAAATTTCTCTCACAGAATGTGAGAATCTAGACAACTTCTTATACTTTCGCGATAGAAAGTACGTCTCTAATTTCAATCGTCTTCGTCTACGAATCATTCAGCTAGCTCACGATAGCGTCGCAGATGAACACTCAGAAAGAGCTAAATGCTACGATCTAGTCAGTCGTGTCTATTGATGACTCAACATATACAAGTATGTTCAACGCTTTGTTCGAAACTGTCATGTATGCATTCGCTTCAAATCATCTCGTCAGAGAACTCAAGAATGACTGCGTTCTCTTTCAGTATCTCAACGTCGATGACGTGATGTCTCTATGAACTATGTAGATTCACTTTCGCTCAGCATCTTCATGAGTGTAATCTATAGATATGTT
>JAABUR0100001713.1_pt1 | contig 37695 bp, 32 predicted proteins | sample 5560091 | NCBI WGS metagenome assembly JAABUR01 (sample SAMN10711879, study PRJNA513375) | rock metagenome | isolation source: Antarctica rocks | place: Antarctica: Victoria Land, University Valley sud | reverse complement strand
GCCTCGCACTACGAGGAGCGTTACCGCCGCAGGGTTCTCACCAACCTCGAGCGGCGGGCCAAGTCACTCGGATACGTCCTGCAGGAGGCTCCCGCGCCAGCGTGAGTGTTTCTTAGGAATACCGGAAAAGCACAGCCTGTTCGGCCCGGCGAAATCGTCGGCCACCACACGCAGGCTGCCGTCGCGCGGGTCGAGCCGGCAGAGCGTGGGCGGCAGCTCCGGCACCTGCTTGCCGCCCTTGTAATCCGTGCCGATGCCGTTCCCGGGACCAAACATCTAGTGTCGGTCACGCAGAAGGATTTGCAACCTCTCTAACTCGGCCAGAAGGTGCTGGTGATCGCCGGCGCCCAAGCGCGGGTCGTGCCCGATTATACCGTCGCCGCACCGGTCACGGCGCGGATCGAACCGGTGATCAGCATGCCGCTCGCTCCTGCCGAACCTTCGCCCGCAAGTCCCTAACTCACCCCACAACTGGAAACGTCGCGGCGATCGCCCACGCGAAGGCAAGTGCAATCGCCACTGCGCCGACCAACGGATGCCCGGTCCGGCGATAGGCCCATCCGCTGAACAACCCATAAACGACCAGGAACAGCAGAATCACGGGTACGATGATGATCAGGAAGAACAGCCGCGGCGGGTTCAACGCGATGGCCAGCACCAAAGAGGCCACGAAGCACGCCTTTGTCACGGCATAGGCGCCCCAGCGCGCGCCGGGGCCGCGCGTCAGCCACTCATCCGCCACCGAATAGGTCAGCGTGCCCGCCAGCACCGCGAGCATGATCGGCACTCGGCCCGGCGGCAGCAGGAACGACGTCACATACCGGTCAATCGGCAGCCCGATCGCCAGGATGCAATATCCCGCCACCAGCACGGTCGCCGCCACGAATGGCAAAGCCGGAGGCCGCCCAGCCATTGGGCGCCGCAATAGCCAAAGCCCCATTGCAGTTAGCAGCCCATAAACGGCGTAGTGGACGGTCAGGTAGTCGCCAAGCAGGCTCGGCAAGAAGTCCGTGGGCAGCTTCCATAGGACGAGCGGGGTGAGCAGTGCCGGCAGCAGCGCGAACGGCAAAAGCGTCCGCCAGTTCAGCCCGGCCCTTTCAGGCGCCACGACGACCCGGGGCAGCAGGCCCGAAAGCGGCCATGCCAGCGCAATTATCCCAAGATACAGCAGCCCAAGCCATGGACCTCGTGCATCGACCCACCCATCGCCCTCTCCTTCAGCCAGCCGCCCGAACGCTTGGTTTAGCCAGGCCAGCGCTTCCTCCAGGCTCTGCCGGCTGAACAGCACGCCGATATGCTCGACCCCGCCCGACAGAGTGGAGCGCCGGGCGGTGCCGTCCTCGAATCGGCCATAGGTCACCCGTTGCTGCACCGCGTCGCCGGCGGTCATGCGGGCGATGCGCAGCCCCTCGTCCCGGATCATCCCCGGCTCCAGCGCGCCCGCGATGACCAGCAGGTTGCGCGGCGACGCGGCCGTCACGCTGGGCGAGAACAAGGAAACCGCGACCGTCGCCTGGATGTCCGGATGCGCCCGCGCATAGCCCACGACGATGTCCGACGCCATGGAATGGCCGAGCAGCGCCATCTGCTGCCCCCCTGGCAGCCCGTGCGCGAAGCCGACGACCGCATCGAGCGCCTGCATGAGCACCGCAGTGCGGGCCGCGTCGTCCTTGAGGCCGCCTCGCAGCGGCGCCGGGTTCTGGCCATGGCCCGGGAAGTCGAAGGTGACAACGCGAAAGCCGTTCCGCGCCAACGTGGTCGCAAACGGCAGCATAAGCTGCTGCGAGCCAGCGAACCCATGCGCGACCACCACGACCGGCGCAGGCCCGGCCGCAGTGGACGCGAACACGGTCACCGGGATGACGCCGACCCTTCCCGGCGTGACGGTCAGGCCCGCCTCCGCCCGCTCCAATTGCCACAGCCCAACGACGATCGCCGCGACGGCGACAACCGCCACCGCCAACCGTGCCGTATTCCGCATTTTCGTCCGCATCCGTCATCCTGGCCGCTGGTCGTAAGTGTCAGGATGCTGTTACAGTCCAGGTGTCATGTCCATGCTGCTTGTCACCGCTCCGCCCCATGCGCCGGCGTCAACGCCCCGGCCCCACGCCGTCGTTATCGGCAGCGGCTTCGGCGGCTTGGCCGCGGCGGTCCGGCTTGGGGCGCGCGGCTACCGCGTGACGGTGTTGGAAAAGCTCGACGCCCCCGGCGGCCGCGCCTACGTCTTCCGCCAGGACGGCTTCACCTTCGACGGCGGTCCCACCATCGTCACCGCGCCATTCCTGCTGGAGGAGCTATGGGCGCTATGCGGCCGGCGCCTGGCGGACGACGTCGAGCTGCGCCCCATCACCCCATTCTACCGCATCCGCTTCGACGATGGCGCCGAGTTCAACTACACCGGCGACCCCGCCGCCATGCGCGCCGAGATCGCCCGGTTCTGCCCGGGCGACGTCGCCGGCTACGAACGCTTCATGGCCGCGAGCGAGGCCATCTTCCGGGTCGGCTTCGAACAACTGGGCGACGTGCCGTTCGACAGTTGGACCGACATGGCCCGCGTCGTGCCGGACCTGCTGCGGCTCGGCAGCCTGCGCAGCGTTTTTCAACTCGTCGCCAAGCACATCAGCGACGAGCGGCTTCGGGTCGTGCTCAGCTTCCATCCGCTGCTGGTCGGCGGCAACCCGTTCAGCGCCAGTTCGATCTATGCGCTGATCGCCTTCCTGGAGCGGCGCTGGGGCGTGCATTTCGCCATGGGCGGCACGGGCGCACTGGTCACCGGGCTCGTAGACCTGATCCGCGGACAGGGCGGCGCCGTGCACTGCGACCAGGAAGTGGCAGAGATCACCGTGGACCAGGGCGCCGCCACCGGCGTACGCCTGCGGTCCGGCGCGGTTATCCCGGCCGACATCGTCGTTTCCAATGCCGACTCTGCCTGGACCTATCGGCATTTGGTCGCGCCGCAGTATCGCCGCCGCTGGACCGACCGACGGATCGAGCGCGCGCGCTACTCCATGAGCCTGTTCGTCTGGTATTTCGGCACGCGCCGCCAGTACCCGGACGTCGCGCATCACACCATCCTGCTCGGCCCGCGCTATCGCGAACTGCTGCGGGACATTTTCAAGCGCCACCATCTCGCGGATGACTTCTCATTATATCTGCACCGGCCGACCGCGACCGATCCGTCTTTGGCGCCGCCGGGCTGTGACGCGTTCTACGTGCTATCTCCGGTCCCGCACCTCGCCAGCGGCACCGACTGGGCCGCCACTGCCGAGGCCTACCGCCAATCCCTGTCCCGAGCGCTGAGTGAGACAATCCTGCCCGGCCTGGAGGACGCCATCGTCACCCAGCACGTCATGACTCCGCAGGATTTCCACGACCGGCTGCTTTCCTATCGCGGCGCCGCCTTCGGCATGGAGCCGCTGCTCACCCAATCCGCCTGGTTCCGCCCGCATAACCGGAGCGAGGACCTGGACCGCCTCTTTCTCGTCGGCGCCGGGACCCATCCCGGCGCCGGCCTCCCCGGCGTGCTGTGCTCGGCGCGCGTCCTCGACAAGGTGGTGCCGCATGCCTCAGCCTTTGCTCGATAGCGCCGACCTCGCCGCCTGCCGGGACCTGCTGCGTCAGGGTTCCCGCAGCTTCTTCGCCGCGTCGCTGCTGCTGCCGCGCCGGGTGCATCGGCCGGCTTTGGCGCTGTATGCGTTCTGCCGGGTGGCGGACGACTTGATCGACACTGGCGGCGATCCAGCCGCTGCGCTCATCGGCCTCCGGGCGCGGCTCGACGCGGTCTATGCCGGCCGGCCGCAGCCGTTCGCCGCCGACCGGGCGCTGGCCGCCGTCGTCCTGCGCCACGCCATTCCGCAAGCGCTGCTGGACGCGTTGCTGGAGGGCTTCGAGTGGGACGCCGCCGGACGCCGCTACGACAGTTTGGCCGAACTGGAAGCCTACGCCGCCCGGGTCGCCGGGACGGTCGGCGCCATGATGGCGACGCTGATGGGCGAGCGGTCGGCGGAGGGCGTCGCCCGCGCCTGCGACCTCGGCGTCGCCATGCAGCTCAGCAATATCGTGCGCGACGTGGGCGAGGACGCCCGGGCGGGCCGGCTTTATCTGCCGCAGGACTGGCTGCGTGCGGCTGGCATCGACCCGGACGCCTGGCTGGCCCACCCCAGCTTCGACCCGGCGCTGGCGGGCATCGTCCAACAACTACTGCACCGCGCCGACCAGCTCTATTGCCGTGCCGATCCCGGCATCGCCGCTCTTCCACGCACCTGCCGCCCCGGCATCGGCGTCGCGCGGCACCTTTACGCCGAGATCGGCCAGCAGGTCGTCCGCCAGGGCTACAACAGCGTCGGGCAGCGCGCCGTCGTGCCGCCCGCCCGCAAGCTGCGCCTGCTGGCCCGCAGCCTGTCCGCGGCGGCGCGCGGGGCAAAACCTGTTGGTCTCATCCCAATGCTCGAAGCGGCGCGCTTTCTCGTGCAGGCCGTCGCCGCCGCCCCGCCGCCGCCACGGCCCGCGGCGCGCCCGCCTCTTTGGCAGGCATTCGATGAGCGGGTCGCCTGGCTGTGCGCGCTGTTCGACCAGCTCGATCAGCGGCAGATGAGCCGGGAGCGGACCTGATGGTCTTTCCTTGAAGAAGGGCCATCCTGCTGCTCTTGGTTTTGGGCCTGTCGATGCTCAACCAGAGCTTGTGGTCATTTGAGCCAAACGCTAACAGCGGTGAGGCGAATGGCCTTGAGGACATAGCCCCGCACCTGCTGAGCCTGAAAGGGCAATCAGGGTCATAATTGCGACACTTGCACTGCCATAGGCCAGCCCCGCAGAACCCGCAGCCTGTCGCGAACAAGCCGGAGCTTGAGTGGACCAGAACCGCGTGGCTGATTGTTCCTGCTCCGAACGCACGGAGGCAGACTGGAAACCTGTTGCCATGATTCCGCATTCCGTGATCGAGTTAACGGTAGCAGCAGCGAGTGACATGACAACTTTTACGGGTGAGGCATAACATGGAAGGTCGTATCAAGCGCATTGCGAATGACGCGACCGCGATGTTGGGTGAAGTCGTACCTTTTGAGACCCCGCGGCATACCCGTCGGCTATCGGACAAAATACTGATTGCCTTTCATCAAGCCTGTGACATGTCCGATTTGGAAGTCGCTGAGTACCTGCTGCAGCTTCTAGAGATCATGCTAAAGCGAGCCTCCGCCCACGTTGAAGGCAATCGCCGGCGCAACACCGAAGGTTTCGTTGCCGCCCATGAACGTCTTTGGCATCTGCGACGCCCACCCACCGACCAGTAAGCGCGTGTCGCCCCAGTAACAACGTGGCCATTCGGCGTTCATCACTGCGGGTATTGCCGTTGTATAGGCGAAACGCCTAGACCAATGTCGTCCTGACTGGAAACGCGCTTGCGTTGCCAGTCAGGACCGCAAAATTGGTCGCTTGAAAGAAAGCTAGACCGCAGTAGCCCTGACACGGTCAGAGCTGCTGCGGTCTAGATCGTTTGATCGCTGCTGCTCCACCGTCCTGGTCTCTCCTGCCTATTCGGCAGGCTGGTGTTGCCGGTCGGCACATCGCTTCCACGTATAAGATTCATGTTTGCAACCGGTCGGTGCGCGACGCGGACTGCACGCGAATGTCTCCGACATAATCAAATCAAACAATCCTGGCAGGCGAACCGCCTCGCGCCACGACCTTCGGCCAAGCATGGCAAGGTGTCCTGTGACTGCGCCGCCGCCGATGTCGTTTTCAACGTCCAGCATGTCCTGAAAGGCCGGCGCGGTTGAGTGCAGGCCGTATCCCGGCACCTGCCTCCGTGCGGGAAGGAACCATCGCGCCGTCAACAAGCAAATAATATCGTGAGCACTGGCATCTGATTTGCGTGAAACAAAGTATTCTTCAACGTCTACCTCTGTTGGAAGCAAGCAGAGGTAGGCGGAGGCTTCTGTTCGTCTATAAATTGACATCACCGAAGGAAGTATATTTTGACGCTTACGCATTTGATATCGCCTACCACTACATCATCCGCGCACTCCGTCCGCGTATTACGACAAAATAACGCAACACAACTCACTGTTCGGCTTGCAAATGACAAAAAGACAAAACAAGACTGTTACAAATTGCGCTACTTGAGCTACTTTTCAGAAGGCCACATCGAGCCGCGCCGGAGCGAAAAGTTCAGCGATGAATATGATGACCGCCCTGATGTCCAAACCGTCGTCATCTACAAAGGAGATTGCGCCGTCGCCTCGACCCGGGTTTGCCTGCTCACCCGCGGGCTCGACGGAAGCGCCTCGGGTTCGATCCCGGCGCAGCACGTGTTCCCAGATGAGATTGAGGACCTGTTCGGACGCGATGCGCCCGCGCCCGTCCGGCGCGTTGTCGAGATCAACCGCCTCGTCCGGCATCCCGAGTTTGCCGAAGACAAGTCCCTCGTGTTCCTGCTGTTCCGCCTAGCCGGGCACTTTATCCTGAAACATGATGCCGGGGCGGTGGTGTCGTGCGTGCGGCGCAATCATGTCCCATTCTACACTCGCCTCCGCTTTAGCGAGGTCGCAGGTCCGCGCACCTATCACGGGGTCAAGTTCTCCACCCACCTCCTGAGCTGCCTGCGGGAGCAGTATGACACGGTGCGCCGGATGGTGCCGGTGCTCGACGTTTCCGGAGCGGAGCGGGAGCGTTACGACCGCCTGAGCCAGGGCCAAACGGTGACGGTGCTGCCATGACGGCCAAACAGATGCTTGTGCTGGGGCCTGGCCTTGCGTGTTTCATAGCCTTCAGCTGGGGGACGCTTAGGCATTTCCGCTCGGTCGGACCCATGCCACTCGGTATGCGGCTGATCGGGACCGTCAGCCTCCTCACGGTGACCGCGTTCACATGGTCCGTTCTCGCTTCAGCTTTGCCGGGCACGTGGCCGGTTGCCTCGATCCTCTCGTTCGGGGCGTTGGCCCTGTTCACTTGGGCAGTGCGTACAACGCGCCATGCGGGCTTCGCGCTGGCCTTTGCCGGAGCGCAGCCATCAAGGCTTCTTGCGACCGGACCGTTCCGTTACCTGCGACATCCGTTCTACACGTCCTATCTGATGTTTTGGCTTGCAACCTGCATTGCAACTACCTCTAGTATATGCATACTGGGTTCAGCTATACTATGGATATGCGACTTTGTCGCAGCACGAGAAGAAAAAAGAAACATATCGCGCACCCGGCTATCAGCTGAATATGCAAGTTATGCATTGGAAACTGGAATGTTCCTTCCAAGGTTCAGGTTAGGATGTCGGTGGGCGCCCGGCCCGGAGGTCTAAACGTCGTATGGACAACCAACACGATGGCTGTGGGATGGCCGGGCTAGCCGAGCGCATCCGCATCGGACAACTGGATATACTCACGCGGCTGACACAGGTGATGGCTGTGACCGGCCTGAATACCTTGGCGTTCCTATACTGGGCTTTCCACCGTTCCGAACACGCGATCGGCTGGATGCTCCCATTGAGCATCCTACCGATTACCTACGGGCTGGTGCTCTATCTCGGAGCCTCTTGGCATCGCAGGAGCGGTCCAGATGCAAGGGCAGAAGCATCCGCCACGTTTGTGCGCTGGTATATTGGACTGGTATCGGTGCTCGGCATGTTGTGGGCGGCGTTGCTGGTTGGGCTCAACGCTGTCGCCGACGCCGACCAGCGCAGCATCCTTTACGCAACAACCATTGGCGTAATATCGACCGCGGCGGTGTTCCTGCCGGTCTCCGTCGCAGTCGCATTCTGGGTGCCGACGACGCTCGGCGGACTTATCATCCTTGCCCAGAATGGCCGCTTCATCGATCTACAGTTCTTCGGCCTGTTACTGGGCTACTCGCCGCTTATCCTATTCACGACCTTGTTTATCAACCGGACGCTGGTCAGGCGCTTGACCCATGAGGCGAAGCTGAAGGATCAGGCAGACGTGATCGGCCTCCTGCTGCGGGACTTCGAGGAGAACAGCAGCCATTGGCTGTGGGAAACCGACGGCGACCTCAGGCTTACGAACGTTTCGCCTCGCTTTGCCGCCATCGCGCAAATGCCGGGCGACAAGCTGACGAACGGCTCGATTCTCGAACTCCTGCGCGTTCCAACCCTGCTTGCCGGAGCGGCCATTCCCGGACCGGCAATCCAGTGCATCAAAGCGAGGTCGGCTTTTGCCAACCTGGTCGTGCCTGTCGAGGTGGCAGGGCAACCGCGCTGGTGGTCCCTTACGGGCCGACCGGTGTTCGATCGAAGCAAGCAGTTTACCGGTTTCCGAGGAGTTGGGGCCGACGTGACGGAGGCTACCCAAGACGCACGACGCACGACATACCTCGCCTCCTACGACAGTCTAACCGAACTGGCCAACCGCACCGTGTTTCAACGAATGCTGGCGGAAGCCTGCACATCAGCGGCGGAAAGCCCGTGCGCCGTCCTGTATCTCGACCTCGACGGCTTCAAACAGGTGAATGATACGTTGGGTCATGCGGCCGGTGACGCCCTGCTGTTCGCGGTTGCCCAACGCATCAGGAGCTGCGTGCGGGAGGGGGACGTGGCAGCGCGCCTGGGTGGCGACGAGTTTGCGATTCTGATGGCGGGAGCAACGGAGCAAGCGGCCACGCTTTTGGCACAACGCCTCCTCGACGGCGTGAGCCACCCCGTGTACCTGGACGGGCACAAGGTCCAGGTCGGCGTCAGCATAGGGATTGCGCCCTCGGCTGCAGGCCAATCGGCAGCGACGCTGCTCGGGAACGCCGACACCGCCTTGTATCAGGCCAAGACCGGCGGCCGGGGAACGTATCGCATGTTCTCACGCAGCCCGGCGCATGCGCAGTAAACGGTGGTTGATAGGGGTAGGCCATGATCTCGGTTCGCCGCTCCATCCGCCGCGCCAAGGACGAAGCACCGACAGTCAGCCAGTCATCGCCCCCGCTTTCATCCCAAGCGCCGCGGGATCCGAAACGGTAGCATCGCCTGCACCCACGGCGCCCGGAACCGGTCGAGCGACAGGCTCTCGTGCACCGCCGTCACCCGCTCGCCCAGCAATTGCGTCTCGATGACCGAGCGTGAGTAGAACGGCGTATCCTCCAGCGTCTGCCGCACCGTCGGGGTAGCGTCGGCCCGCGTGGCCCGCGGTATCCGCCAAAGCCGCGTGGGTGGCAGCACCGCCGGCGGCGGCGGCGGGAACGCCTCGACCCTGCCATGACGATCGACCTGCAACGCCAAGGACTGGCCGCCGCCGACCCGCCGCGTTGCATTATACAGGATGGCTGCGCCCTGCCGCATCGGCGCCCGGCACCAGTCCCATTCGACGAAATCAGTCTCCAGCGCCGCATCTCCCTCGTTGGTGTCGAGGTAACCCGGCCCCGACCAGCGCAATGCCGGATGGCTCAGCTCGACCTCGACGCGGGACACCGGGGCGATCGGCGACCAGCGGTGCCGCCCGGCGTCGTCCAGCATGAAGCGGCGGCCGGTGATCGCGGACGGATGCACGCGCACCTTGCCGCGCAGGCGTGATGGGATGGGCGCCGTCACCTCGTCGATGTCGATCGTGAGCGCGTCCCCGTCCCAGTGCAGCGCGCTCGGCCCGATCGCCAGATGCCGTGCGCCGCGGTCGACGGCGCTGCGCTCGGTCATCGCCCAGCGCCGCGGCCGGCCATACAGCACGGCGTTCAGCGCGCAGAACTGCAGCGGGTCGCCGCCGCCGCGCCCCCGCGACCAGGCCCGGCGCGACCAGGCGTAATACGGCGAGAACACGCTGCCCAGAAAGGCGATCAGCGTGATGCCGTGCTGCCCGTCGTCGCTCAGCGCGTCGACATACCACCAGGCATAGCCGCCACGCGCGACCGGCTGGTCGAACTCCGGACCTTCGCGTCCAGGTCCTGCAACAGGCTCGCCGCCGCCAGCCGGCCCGACAGCGCCGCCATCGGCACCCCCGCGCCCGGATGCGTGCTGCCCCCCGCCAAGTATAGGCCGGGCACCTGGGTCCGCGCGCCCGGCCGCTTGAAGGTCGCCGTCGCCCCGTGCACCGCCGAGCCATACAGCGCCCCGCCCGTTCCCGGGAACAGCCGATGGAACCCCTCCGGCGTCGTCGTCTCCGTCGCCTCGTGCATTAAATGCAGGCCGCATTGGGCCAGCAGGCGGAAACTCCGGTCGGCGCATCGCTCGATCTCCATGGCGGTCGGGGGCCGCGCATCGCCCGTGGGCGGCGCGTTGACAAGGCACAGCAGGCGCTCTGGACCGGCTGAGGTTGCGGAGTCGGGAGAGGCATCGCCGCCGCCGCGGTCCTGGGCGCAAACATAGACGGTCGGCTGCTGCGGCAGCCCGCCGGCGGCCAGGTCGCGAAACTCGGCGGCGTAGTCGGCCGAGAAGAATACGTTGTGGCGCAGCAAGGGAAAGCCTTCAGCCCGGGCCACCGTCGCCCAGGTGACCGCCGAGAGTGACCGGTCCTTTGCGGCAACGGCTGGCGTCGCGGCGCGCACGGCCGGTCCCAGCAGCCCAGCGGCCACGGCGCCCGCATCGGCGTTGACGACGACCGCGTCAGCCGCGATCCGCTCGCCATCGGCGAGCCGCACCCCCGACACGCGACCGCGCTCCAGCAGCACCTCCGCTGCCTCCGCCTCATAGCGCAGCCTGGCCCCGCGCGCCGCCGCCAACCCGGCCACCGCCTGGGCGATGCGGTGCATGCCGCCCTCGACCAACCACACGCCGTCGCGCTCCACATGCGCCACCAGCATCAGCGTTGCGGGCGCCAGGAACGGCGAAGAGCCGCAGTATGTCGCATAGCGCCCGAACAGCTGGCGCAGCCGCGGATCGGCGAAATGCTGGCTCAGCGCCTTCCACATCGTGTCGAACGGCCGGATGCCCCATAGCGCCAGCACGCCGGCGTCGCGCACCAACGACCCCATGCTGGGCCGCGCACCCCGAATGAAGGGCGCTTCCAGCGTCGCATAGATCCGGCGCGCCTCTGCCGAGAACGCCAGGAACCCGCGCGCCTCCGCTGGCCCGGCGAACTGCCCGATTGCTTCCGCCGACCGCTCCAGGTCGGCAAAGAGATCGAGCCGCTGGTCGATGCCCCAGGCGTGCCGGGCCAGGACGCTGGCCGGCTGCAGGGTCAGGTGATCGGACAGCGCCGCGCCAGCACTAGCGAAGATGGCCTCGAACACCCAACGCATCGTGAACACCGTGGGTCCAGCGTCCAGCCGCCGCCCGGCCACCGTGACCTCCCGCAGCTTGCCGCCCGGCGTCGCCGCCCGCTCCAGCACGGTCACGTCCAAGCCGGCGCACGCGAGTTCCAGCGCTGCCACCAGGCCGCCGATCCCGCCGCCAATCACCACAACCCGACGTGTCACCGCTCCTCCCATTTCCATCGGCGGACTCTACTGGCGAATTCCGCTGGCAAAAACTGCTTGACGCCTCTGTCAATTAAGATTGACAGTCAGCTCTGACAATCCAGCCTGACAGTATGGCTGGTCCAGGAGAAGCGCAATGGACGTCATGGGCCGGATCGAGCGGGCGTTGTATGCGGCGGTGTCGCGCGCCGACGTCGAGGGCTGTCCGCCCCGGCTCGCCGCCGCCATGCGTCACGCCGTGTTCCCGCGCGGCGCACGCATCCGTCCGCGCCTGTGCCTCGCTGTCGCCGCCGCCTGCGGCGAGGACGAGCCCGCCGTCACCGACGCCGCCGCCGCCGCGATCGAACTGCTGCACTGCGCGTCGCTGGTGCATGACGACCTGCCATGCTTCGACAACGCCGACACCCGCCGCGGCCGGCCCACCGTGCACCGCGCCTTCGGCGAGCCGCTGGCCGTGCTGGCCGGAGATGCGCTGATTGTATTGGCGTTCCAGGGTTTGGCGCACGGCGCGATCCTGGTGCCGAAGCGCCTGGCGCCGCTGATGCTGACCATCGCCGGGTCGGTCGGCGTGCCGTTCGGCATCGTCGCCGGGCAGGCGTGGGAGTGCGAGGACAAGGTGGACCTGGCGCAATACCAGCGCGAGAAGACCGGCGCGCTGTTTGCCGCCGCGACCGTCGCCGGCGCCGCATCGGCGGGTGCCGAGGCCGAGCCCTGGCGCGCGCTGGGCGCTTGGCTCGGCGAAGCGTTCCAGGTCGCCGACGACATCTTGGACGCTACCGCCAACCCCGACGCGGTCGGCAAGCCCGTGGGCAAGGACATCGCCCTGGACCGCCCCAGCGCGGTGCGCGAGTTGGGCTTGGACGGCGCGATCATGCGGCTCGACACGCTGGCCGCCGCCGCGGTCGATGCGGTGCCGGCGTGCCCGGGCGCCGTGGCGCTGCGCAGCCACATCCTGACCGAGACCATGCGGCTGCTGCCGAAGGAGCTCTCACGGCACGCCGCATAATTCTGGGCATGACTTCAGCCGTCACCTCGGCAGGGCCATGGCTGGACGGCTGGCGGGCCCGGCGCGACCGCCTGATCGCCAGTCCGCGCTTCCGCCGCTGGGCCGCCGCCTTTCCGCTGACCCGGCCCATTGCCCGGCGCCGCACCCGTGCGCTGTTCGATCTTTGCGCCGGCTTCGTTTATTCACAGGTGCTGCAGGCCTGCGTGCAATTGCGCCTGTTCGATATCCTTGCCGACGGCCCGCTGACGCCCGCGGCCCTGTCCATGCGGCTCGGCCTGCCGCTGGAGCGCACGCAGCGGCTGCTGCTCGCTGCCACGTCGCTGAAGCTGCTGGCTCGCCGCCGTGATGGGCGCTTTGGCCTGGGACCGCTCGGCGCGGCTATGGTCGGCAACGCCGCGGTCTCGGCGATGGTGCTGCATCATCGCGAGCTATATGCCGACCTGAACGACCCGGTGGCGCTGCTGCGCGGGCAGGCCGGCACGACCGGGCTTTCGCGCTATTGGGCGTATTCCGGTAACGCGGACGCAGCCCAGCTCGATGGCGAGCAGGTCGCCGCCTACACGGCGCTGATGGCCGCGTCGCAGCCGCTGGTCGCCGAGGAGATCTTGGCAGCTTACCGGATCGGCCGGCATCGGTGCCTGCTGGACGTGGGCGGCGGCGACGGCAGTTTCCTACGTGCCGCCGCCGCGCAGGCGCCCGACCTGCGTCTCATGCTGTTCGACCTGCCGCCGGTGGCGGAGCAGGCCCGGGTGCGTCTTGCTGCCGTCGGACTGGCGGGCCGTTCCGTGGCTGTGGGCGGTGATTTCCTGGCCGACCCGCTGCCGCCAGGCGCCGACGTCGTCTCGCTGGTTCGCGTCATCCACGACCATGATGACCCGGCTGCGCTCGACATCCTGCGTGCCGCCCGCCGCGCCCTGCCCCCGGGCGGCACCCTGCTGCTCGCCGAGCCCATGGCCGGAACGTCTGGCGCAGAGCCGATCGGCGACGCCTATTTCGGCTTTTACCTGATGGCCATGGGCCGTGGCCGCACCCGCACCCAGGCCGAGCTGTTCGCTTTGCTGGACATCGCGGGGTTCGTCGAAAGCCGCCGCATGCCGACGCACACACCGCTGCTGGTCAGCGTGATCGTCGCAAAGGCGTCACAGGATACGGCTCACCTGTAAATCATAGTTGACATCATTTGCTGTCAGGATACGTTGACACAGAACCGCGGCCACACTGGCCTGCGCAGCTCCGGGAGGGCGCAGATGGATGCATTGGCAGTCGTGCTCACCGGGCCAGAGAAGCTGGCGCTCAGCCGCCTGCCGCTGGATGCAGCCGGACCCGAGGACGTCGTGGTCGACATCGAGTGGAGCGGCATCAGCACCGGGACCGAGCGCCTGCTCTACACCGGGCGCATGCCGCCGTTTCCCGGCATGGGCTATCCGCTGGTGCCAGGCTACGAGTCGGTGGGCCGCATCATCGCCGCCGAGTCTAACGGTCGCATTGGAGAGCGCGTGTTCGTGCCCGGCGCGCGCTGCTTCGGCGACGTACGCGGCTTGTTCGGCGGCGCTGCATCCCGCGTCGTGGTCCCTGCTGCCAGGGTCACGGCTTTCGACGAACGGCTGGGCGAGCATGGCGTGCTGCTGGCGCTGGCCGCTACCGCCCGCCACGCACTGGCGCTGCCCGGCGTCGCACAGCCTGACCTCATCATTGGCCACGGCGTGCTCGGCCGCATGCTGGCCCGGCTCGCCGTGCTGTCCGGTGCCCGCCCAGTGGTCTGGGAACGCAACCCAGCCCGTTCCGAGGGCGCCAGGGGCTACGATGTCGTCGACCCGGCCACGGACGACCGCCGCGACTACCGCGCTATCTATGACGTGAGCGGCGACGCCTCCCTGCTCGACGCGCTGATCGGCCGGCTCGCCCCCGGCGGCGAGATCGTCCTCGCTGGCTTTTACAGTGACCGGCTGAGCTTCGCCTTCCCGCCGGCCTTCATGCGCGAGGCACGCATACGCATCGCCGCGCAATGGCAGCCCGCCGATCTCACGGCCGTGGCTGCGCTGGCCGGGTCGGGCGAACTGTCGCTGGCCGGACTGATCACGCATCGCCAAGCGGCCGGTGACGCGGCCCAAGCCTATCGCACCGCATTCGACGACGCCTCGTGCCTGAAGATGATCCTCGATTGGAGAGCCTGCCCATGAACGCCGTCGCACCGTCCGCACAGGCCACGCCGAACATGAGCATGACCGAGGCGCTCCGGGCGGAGGCCGCGATCGAGCCGGATGCCGTCGCCACCACGTCGGCGAAGAAAGAAACGCAGGTCATCGCGATCTATGGCAAGGGCGGCATCGGCAAGAGCTTCACCCTCGCCAACCTCAGCTACATGATGGCGCAGCAGGGCAAGCGCGTGCTGCTGATCGGCTGCGACCCCAAAAGCGACACGACGTCGCTGCTGTTCGGCGGCCGCAGCTGCCCGACGATCATCGAGACGTCGTCGAAGAAGAAGCTCGCCGGCGAGAAGGTGTCGATCGGTGACGTCTGCTTCATCCGCGACGGCGTGTTCGCGATGGAGCTGGGCGGCCCCGAGGTCGGCCGCGGCTGCGGCGGGCGCGGCATCATCCACGGCTTCGAGCTGCTGGAGAAGCTGGGCTTCCACGAGTGGGGCTTTGATTATGTCCTGCTCGACTTCCTGGGCGACGTCGTCTGTGGCGGCTTCGGCCTGCCGATCGCGCGGGACATGTGCCAGAAGGTGATCGTCGTCGCGTCCAACGACCTGCAGTCGCTGTATGTCGCCAACAACGTGTGCTCGGCGGTCGACTATTTCCGCCGTATGGGCGGCAACGTCGGCGTGGCCGGGATGGTGATCAACAAGGACGACGGCACCGGGGAGGCGCAGGCCTTCTCCGACGCGGTCGGCATCCCGGTGCTGTCGGCCATTCCGGCCAACGAGGACATCCGCCGCAAGTCCGCCAACTACGAGATCATCGGCAAGCCCGGCGGTGAGTGGGCTTCTGTGTTCGAACTGCTGGCCGAGCAGGTCGCCAGCGCGCCGCCGGTGCGCCCCGCGCCGCTGACCCATGACGCGCTGCTGAACCTGTTCAAGGGCGACGCGGTGGGCCGCAACGTCGTGCTGCAGCCCGCCACCGAGGCCGACATGTGCCCGGCCACCATCAGCAACAAAGCCTCGCTCGAAGTCATCTACGAGGGCGTGTGACGATGGACGGCTCCATCGCTCCTACCATACCGCCCGTCACTGGGTCGGGCTGCCATGGCGGGCATGACACCATGGTCGAGGCCGCCCGCGCCGCCGGCAAGAGTGCGACGATGGACAAGCTGATGGCCGACTATCCGCGCGGGCCGCACGATCAGCCGCAGTCCATGTGCCCGGCGTTCGGCTCGCTGCGCGTCGGCCTGCGTATGCGGCGTACGGCCACGATCCTCAGCGGCTCCGCATGCTGCGTGTATGGCCTCACCTTCACCTCGCATTTCTACGGCGCGCGCCGCACCGTGGGCTACGTACCATTCAATTCTGAAACATTGGTTAAGGGCCAGCTCTTCGAGGACATCCGCGACGCGGTGTATGAGACGGCGAAGCCGGCGGACTACGATGCCGTGGTGGTCATCAACCTGTGCGTCCCGACCGCGTCGGGCGTGCCGCTGGACCGGCTGCCGAAGCAGATCGACGGCGTGCGGATCATCGGCATCGACGTGCCGGGCTTCGGCGTGCCGACTCACGCCGAGGCCAAGGACGTGCTGACCGGCGCCATGCTGAAATATGCCCGTATGGAGGCCGAGCAGGGCCCTGTCGCCCGCCCCCGTCAGCGGCAGGACTCCCCCACCGTCACGATGATCGGCGAGTTCTTCCCGGGCGATCCACCGGGTGTAGGCGCCTTGCTTGCTCCGATGGGCATGGCGGTCGCACCGCAACTTCCATCGCGTGAGTGGCGCGACCTTTATGCCGCGTTGGACTGCCAGGTCGCCGCCGCGGCGCATCCGTTCTACACGGCGACGGTCCGCGAGTTCAAAGCCGCGGGCCGCCCCGTGGTGGGCAGCGCACCGGTTGGCGTCGAGGGCACCGCCGCATGGCTCGACGCGATCGGTGCCGCTGCAAACGTCACCACGGCGAAGATCGACGCCGCCAAGTCCCGCGCGCTGCCGCTGATCCGCGCGGCGCTCGACGCCAATCCGGTCCAGGCCCGCATTACCGTCTCCGGCTACGAGGGCTCCGAGCTGCTGGTCGCGCGCCTGCTGATCGAGGCCGGCGCCGAGGTGCCCTATGTCGGCACGGCGTGTCCGCGCACCGAGTGGAGCGACGCCGACCGCGAGTGGCTTGAGGCGCACGGCGCGCATGTCCAGTATCGCGCCTCGCTGGAGCAGGACCTGGCGGCCATGCTCGACGTGCGCCCGGACCTTGCGGTCGGCACGACGCCGCTGGTGCAGAAGGCCAAGGAACTCGGCATCCCCGCGCTGTATTTCACCAACATGGTCTCTGCCCGGCCATTGTTCGGCGCGGCTGGGGCCGGGGCGCTCGCCGGGATCGTCGCGGCGCAAATTGGCAGCGGCGGCCGTTTCAACCGCATGGTCGACTTCTTCCAGTCGGTCGGCGCCGGGGAGACCGCCGGATACGGCTTCAACGGCGTCCCCAAGGAGCCGAAGGGCTCGCGCGAGCGGTATCGCAAGGCGCGCGAGGCCAAGGCGCGCGCCAGCGAAGCCGTGGGGACCTGAGCCATGCTGGTCCTCGACCATGACCGCGCCGGCGGCTACTGGGGCGCCGTCTATGCCTTCACCGCCATACGCGGCCTGCGCGTGGTGATCGACGGACCCGTCGGCTGCGAGAACCTGCCGGTGACGGCCGTGCTGCACTACACCGACGGCCTGCCGCCGCACGAGCTGCCGGTCGTGGTCACCGGCCTTTCCGAGGACAACCTGTCGATGGACGGCACCGAGGGCGCGCTGCGCCGGGCCGCGGCGACCGGGGACATCGACATGCCCTCCGTCGTGGTGACCGGCAGCATCGCCGAGATGATCGGCGGCGGCGTGACGCCGGAGGGCAGCAACCTGCTGCGCTTCATCCCGCGCACCATCGACGAGGACCAGTGGCAGGCGGCCGACCGGGCGATCTACTGGCTGTGGACCGAGTTCGGCGCCAAGCGCTCCAAGCCGAAGCCCCGGCCTGAGCGTGCGCCGGGCACCAAGCCGCGGGTCAACATCATCGGCCCCATCTACGGCACCTTCAACATGCCGTCGGACCTCGCCGAAATCCGCCGCCTCGTCGAGGGCGTCGGCTGCGAGATCAACCTGGTGTTCCCGCTGGGCTCGCACATCGAGGACGCGCCCAAGCTGCCGAACGCCGACGTCAACATCTGCATGTATCGCGAGTTCGGCCGGCAACTATGCGAGGAGCTGGACCGCCCGTATCTGCAGGCGCCGATCGGGCTGTTCGCCACGACCAACTTCCTGCGCAAGCTCGGCGAACTGACCGGCATCGACCCCGAGCCGTTCATCGAAAGCGAGAAGCACACGACGATCAAGCCGGTGTGGGACCTGTGGCGCAGCGTCACCCAGGATTTCTTTGCGACGGCAAGCTTTGCCGTAGTCGCCACGGATACCTATGCGCGCGGCATCCGGAGCTTCATGGAAGGCGAGCTGGGCATTCCCTGCACCTTCAGCTTCAGCCGCACCGCAGGCACCAAGCCGGACAATGCGGCCGTTCGCGCGGCGATGCGCAAGACGCCGCCGTTCATCCTGTATGGCTCGTATAACGAGCGGATGTATGCGGCCGAGCAGGGCGCGCGCTGCATGTATATCCCGGCCTCGTTCCCCGGCGCCGTCATCCGCCGCGCCACGGGAACGCCGTTCATGGGCTATGCCGGCGCGACCTACCTTATTCAGGAATTCTGCAACGCGCTGTTCGACGCGCTGTTCCACATCCTGCCGCTCAGCACGGACATGGACCGCGTGGACGCGACACCGGTCAGCGCCGGCGAGTGGAACGCCGATCCGTGGGACGACAGCGCGGTCGAGCTGCTGGACCAGTATGTCGAGACCGAGCCGTTCCTGGTGCGTATCTCCGCCGCCAAGCGGGCGCGGGACCGGGTGGAGCAGGACGCAAAACAGGCGCGCGAGGGCCGGGTGACGGCCGCCCGCGTCGAACGATCGCTGGCCGCCATGGCCGCGGGCCGGGCGGCATGACCGCCCGGCGACAGACATCCGGCGGGTATCGCCCGACGGAGCGTGGCTGCGGTTTGCGCCGCAGTCGGAGCGGAGCTGTGGCTTGCGCCACAGTGGAGGCCCTGCCGCACGGGAGGTGTGCGGTGACAAAGGGAAATGGAGGGTTTTCCAATTATGTCTGACGTTAACATGCGGGCCAGCTCGAGCTCGGGGCTGACGGACTCGGAGGCGCGGGAGTTCCACAGCATCTTCGTGACGAGCTTCATCGTCTTCACAGCGATCGCCATCGTGGCGCATCTCCTGGTTTGGCAGTGGCGCCCATGGCTGCCCGGGCCGAACGGCTACACGACATCGCTGCTCGATGGCGTGGCCTACGCGAAATCATTCCTGGCATAGGGGAGAACGGCAATGTGGCGTGTTTGGCTGCTTTTTGATCCCCGTCGCGTCCTGGTCGCTCTTTCGGTGTTCCTGTTCGTGCTGGCGCTGCTGATCCACTTCATCCTGCTCAGCACCAGCCGGTTCAACTGGCTGGAAGGCCCGACCCGCGGCGGCAACGTCTCGCAACTGGCGCCCTTGCCCCAGGCAGCGCCGAAATAACCCAAACCGTGGCAGTGGACTGCGCCGGGCCATCCGCTTGGCGCTGTCCACCGCCGAACGGATCGCCTACGCCTGCAACACCTTTGTCGACCAAGGGACTTCCGCCATGGCGATGCTCACATATGAAGAAAAATACCGCGTCCGCGGCGGGACCTTGGTCGGCGGTGACTTGTTCGATTTCTGGGTCGGCCCGTTCTACGTCGGCTTTTTTGGCGTCACGTCGATATTCTTCTCGGCCCTCGGGACCGCGCTGATCATCTACGGCGCTGCTTTGGGCGGCGACTGGAACATCTGGCGCATCAACATAGCCCCGCCGGATCTCAGCTACGGCCTGGGCTTCGCGCCGCTGAAGGAGGGCGGGCTGTGGCAGGTCATCACGATCTGCGCGATCGGCGCCTTCGTGTCCTGGATGCTGCGCCAGGTTGAGATCGCCCGTAAGCTCGGCATGGGCTACCATGTGCCGTTCGCCTTCGGCGTCGCGATTTTCGCCTACGTCTCGCTGGTGGTGATCCGGCCGGTGCTGATGGGCGCCTGGGGTCACGGCTTCCCGTATGGGATCATGAGCCACTTGGACTGGGTGTCCAACACCGGCTACCAATACCTGCACTTCCATTACAACCCGGCGCATATGCTGGCGATAACGTTCTTCTTCACCACGACGCTCGCGCTATCGCTGCACGGGGCGCTGGTGCTGTCGGCGGCGAACCCGCCCAAGGGCCAGGCGGTAAAGACGGCCGAGCATGAGAACACGTTCTTCCGCGACACCATCGGCTGGTCGATCGGCACGCTCGGCATCCACCGGCTGGGCCTGTTCCTCGCTTTGTCGGCCGGCTTCTGGAGCGCTGTATGCATCATCATCAGCGGGCCGTTCTGGACCCGCGGCTGGCCCGAGTGGTGGGGCTGGTGGCTCAACCTGCCGATCTGGAAGTAAGGGGAGGGAAACGCAATCATGGCCGAATACCAAAACCTGTTCACCCGCGTGCAGGTCCGCGGACCCGTTTATGCTGGGGTGCCCGTCACCGGAACCGCTTGGACCCGGTCCGGCAAGCCGTTCTACATCCACATATTCGGCGTGCTTGGCGATGCGCAGGTCGGGCCGCTGTACCTTGGCGTCCTCGGCGTCGCGTCGCTGATCTGCGGCTTCATCGCCTTCGAGATCATCGGCCTCAACATGTGGGCCTCGGTGAACTGGAGCCCGGTGCAGTTCGTGCGCCAACTGTTCTGGCTGGCGCTGGAGCCACCGGCGCCGAGCTATGGCCTGCGCTTCCCGCCGTTGCAGCAGGGCGGATGGTGGCTGATGGCCGGGTTCTTCCTTACGGCGTCCATCCTGCTGTGGTGGGTGCGGGTGTATCAGCGGGCGCGGGCGCTCGGCATGGGCACCCATGTGGCGTGGGCATTCGCAGCCGCCATCTGGCTTTATCTCGTGCTCGGGTTCATCCGGCCGCTGCTCATGGGGAGCTGGAGCGAGGCGGTGCCGTTCGGCATCTTCCCGCACCTCGACTGGACGGCGGCGTTCTCGCTCCGCTACGGCAACCTGTTCTACAACCCGTTCCACATGCTCTCGATCGTGTTCCTGTATGGCTCGACCCTGCTGTTCGCCATGCACGGCGCGACCGTGCTCGCCATCAGCCGCTTCGGCGCCGAGCGCGAGCTGGAGCAGATCATCGACCGCGGCACCGCATTCGAGCGTGGGACGCTGTTCTGGCGCTGGACGATGGGCTTTGGCGCCACGGCCGAGAGCATCCATCGCTGGGCCTGGTGGTTCGCCGTGCTCTGCCCATTGACGGGCGGCGTCGGCATCTTGCTGACCGGAACCGTTGTGGACAACTGGTTCCTGTGGGGGGTAAAGCACGGGATAGCGCCACACTATCCTGCCGTGTGGGGCCAGGTGATTGACCCGGCGCTTACGCAGGGAGGGGTCCGATGATCCCCGGAATAAAATTAGGCCTTGGCGTAGTCGGGGCGGTCGGCGCCGCCCTGCTCGGGATCGCGATGATCTCGAAGTTCGACCTGCCGCCGGTGACGACGGTGCAGCGCGGCTTCCGCGGCGTCGCGATGGAGACGAACTACACTCAGAAGCAGCTCGTCTCCTATCTGGCGGAGAACAAGGTGCCGGCGTCGTTGCCGAACGTTCCCGCCGCCGGGCCGAAGTCGTCGGCCGTTTATAAGAACGTGCAGGTGCTGGGCGACCTCAGCGTCGGCCAGTTCACCCGGCTGATGGTGTCGCTCACCAGTTGGGTGTCGCCGAAGCAGGGCTGCGCCTATTGCCATAACACCGCCAACATGGCGGAGGATGGCCTTTACACTAAGGTCGTCGCGCGGCGCATGATCCAGATGACGCAGCACATCAACGCGGACTGGCAGCCGCACGTCCAGCAGACGGGGGTGACCTGCTACACCTGCCACCGCGGCAACCCGGTGCCGAACAACGTATGGTTCAACGATCCCGGGCCGAAGCAGTCGGGCGGCATCTTCATGGCTTCGGCCGGCAAGAACTATGCGTCCGGCTCGGTCGGCGACTCCTCGCTGCCGTATGACCCGTTCACGCCGTTCCTGGAGGATGACCATTCGATCCGCGTGCAGGGCGAGGAGGCGCTGCCCGGCGCCAACCGGCACTCCATCAAGGAGGCGGAGTGGACCTTTTCGCTGATGAACTACTTCGCCAACTCGCTCGGGGTGAATTGCACGTATTGCCATAACAGCCGGGCATTCAGCGACTGGTCGCAGAGCACCCCGGCCAAGGTGTCGGCATGGCACGGGATACGGATGACCCGGGATCTCAATGCCGATTACTTGAAGCAGCTCAGCAACGCTTGGCCGGCCAACCGGCTGGGCCCGACCGGCGACTCGCCAAAGCTCGCCTGCGCCACCTGCCACCAGGGCGTGTATAAGCCGCTGTATGGCGTCAGCATGCTGAAGGACTTCCCGGAGTTGGCGAAACCGGGGGCACAGGCAGGCCTTGCGCCGATCAATGCGGAATGGCACCCGGCGCAGTAAGGGCCGTCACGCAAGACATCTGACGAATAGGGGGGTGCGGCCGATCCTGGCGGCACCCCGCTTTCGTTGAGGCCGTCCTGGCCCGGGTATACTTGATGGCTCCCGAAGCCTCCCCATGATAGTCAACCTATACGGAATGGCGTCCGGCATGGGTTGCGATGCGTCGCGGCCTGTGCCACCGGTTCCGAGAGAATGATTTCCAAGAGGGGCAGGGGTCGCGTATGGACAGCATGGAGATCAACAAGGCAGTCGCCGCGTTCTTGATGGCCGGCATTGCTTTTATGGGCGCCGGGCTGATCAGCGACGCCCTGGTGCATCCGAAGCAGCTCAAGGAAACGGCCATCAAGGTCGACCTGCCGGGCGAACAAACGGCCGCCGCGGCGCCGGCTGAGGCCGAGCCGCCGGTCGCCGTGCTGCTCGCCTCCGCCGATCCTGGCCGCGGCGAGGCCGGCGTCAAGAACCTTGGCTGCGTCGCGTGCCATAGCTTCAACGAGGGCGGCAAAGCTGGCGTCGGCCCCAACCTTTATGGGGTGGTGGGCGGCCCGCATGGCCATATGCAGGGCTACGACTACTCCACGGCGCTCAAGGGCAAGCAGGGCAACTGGGATTTTGCCGCGCTGAACGAGTGGCTGAAGAAGCCTAACGCCTACGCGCCCGGCACCAAGATGAGCTATGCCGGCATCTCCGACCCGAAGAAGCGGGCGGACGTCATCGACTACCTCCGCACCTTGGCGAAGGACCCGTTGCCGCTGCCGGAGGCCCCGGCTAAGCAGGCCAGCGCCGGCGCTCCTGTTGGCCCCGTTGCCGCCGCGCCCGCGGCCGTTGCCAAGTCTGTCGAGGCTACTGCGGGATCGCCCAGCCCGGCACCTGGGGCCGCACCGGCTGGCGGGTCCGACATCAATGTCCTGCTGGCGTCTGCTGATGCGGACGCTGGCAAGTCCAGCACAGCCAAGCTGGGCTGCGTCGCCTGCCATAGCTTCAATGAGGGCGGCAAGGCTGGCCTCGGCCCCAACCTGTATGGCGTAGTCGGTGCTCCGCATGGCCACCAGGAGGGTTATGCCTACTCCACCGCGCTGAAGGGCAAGGAGGGTCCCTGGACCTATGCAGAGCTCGACAAGTGGCTGCTGAAGCCCAGCACCTACGCGCCGGGCACCAAGATGAGCTTTGCCGGCATTGGCAACGCGAAGGTGCGGGCGGATGTCATCGCCTATCTCCGCACGCTGTCCGCCAATCCTGAGCCGCTGCCGGCGGCCGATGCCCCCAAGCAGCCGGGCTGAGCCAGCCGCGGCGCAACGCCAGCCAGCGCGTCCGGTTTGGCGCATTCGAGGTAACGAAGCGGGGCGCATCCCGCTTCGACCTTACAGCCTGGTCGGCAACCGGCTGAGCGAGAGCGTGCTGTGGGCGCAGGCGGCGCAGGCCTACTTCACTTCGCTCGGGTCGAGCCAGCACAAGGTGGGCTGGTACGGCAGCGCGCCCGGACCGGTTTATACGTCGAGCGTGCTGGCGCAGATGCCGCCTGCGCGCTGGCAAGGGTCTTGGGAAGCCGAGGGCGCTGCGGTGCCGGAGTTCCTGATCGGCGACATCGTGGAGCCCGGCCGGCGCCGGGGCGACTACGACTTCCGCAGCAATTTGGAAAACATCGATTTCGCCCCGCATGTGGCGGCACGGCGATTGCTGGCGATCCTCGGTGCGGCCGAGGCGAACCTCGCATGGCAGTAGGTCAATCAGCGTCGTCGTGACGAAAGATGCGGTTACTCCTCTTTCATTGCCCGGCCAATGCTGTCGGTGATCGGGCTGATGAGGAAGTCGAGCACGGACCGCGCGCCGTTGACGATCAGGATGTCGGCCGGCATGCCGGGCATCAGCACGATGCCGGGCTTGTCGCGCAGCACGCCGGGATCAAGCTCCGCCCGCACCAGGAACACCGGCAGGTTGTTCGCGTCCATCTGGCGGTCGGCGCCGACATAGGTGAGGTGGCCGGAGACGACCGGCACGCGGTGCGCCTTATAGGCCGTAAGCCGCACGTTGACGCGCTGGCCGATGGCGAGGTGCTCCACCTCGAACGGCGCGACCGTGCCCTCGATCAGCAGGCGCTGGCTGTCCGGCACCAGGTCCATCACCGGTTGGCCCGCAACGATGCTGCTGCCCGGCGTGAAATACTTGAAGTCCGTCACCGTGCCGGCCTCGGGCGCGGCGATCTCGCGCTTCTGCAGCAGGTCGTTGGCGGCGCTCAGCCGCTGCTCGGCGTCGGCTTGGGCGGCCTGCGTCTCCGCCCGCTCCCGCGCAATGTCGGAGCGGCGCGTCTCGGCGGTGCTGACGACCTCCGACTCGACCTGCGCGATCACCTGCATCGCCGTGGTATACTGCCCGCCGTACTGGCCGATCGCGCTGCGCATCTCCGCCTCGTTGCGGCGCAGCTCGAGCTGGCGCGGCTTGGTCGACAGGCCGCGCGACATCAGGAAATCGACGCCGCGCAGTTCCTCCTGCACCAGGCCCATGCGAACGGCGGTAGAGGCGATCTGCGCCCGCAGCGCGTTGAGCTGCGCCTCCTGCTGGGCGATCTTGCGCTCCTGCACCCGTGTCGAGGCGTCGAGCGCGCGCCAGCGGCTCTGGAACTGCTGGGTTTCCGCGTCCACCGCCGCCGCGACGGCAGAGTCGGCAGCCGCGGCGCTGCGCAGCACCAAGGACGCTGGCAGCTCCCGCCGGTCCGCCGCCTCGGCCGCGAGCCGCGCGGCGCGGGCCACGGCGGACCAATACAGCACGCTGGCCTGGGAGCGCGCTGCACGCGGCTGCGCGTCGTCCAAACGCAGCAGCACCTGGCCGGCGGCGACCTTGTCGCCCTCCTGCACCAGCAGCTCCTTCAGGATGCCGCTATCGACCAGCGACACGGTCTTGCGCTTGCCGCTCGCGACGATCACGCCCGTGGCCGGCACCGCGCTCTCGACCCGCGCATACCCGGCCCAGGTGGTGAGGCCGCCGAAGCCGACCAGGATGGTCAGCAGGCTGAGGACCGCGATGCGACGGAGCGAGCCTTGGGGCAGCGACGCCTCCGCCTCGATGGGCCAAGCGGCGGCGGTGATCGCGGGGGGTTGGGCCATGGGCGCTCTCCGGTCAGGCGGTGGCGAGGTGGATGCGTTTGGGCGTCGCGGTCTGGAGCGCCGGGGCGTTGGTCATCGTGCCGTCCTGGATCGTCACCACGAGGTCGGCCGCGTCCCGCAGCGCCGGGCGGTGGCTGGTGACGACCGCGATCGCGCCGTCGTCGCAGCACGACCGCAACGCGCGCAGCAGGGCCGCGCTGCCCTCGGCGTCCAGGCTGGCGTCGGGCTCGTCCAGCACCAGCAGCCGAGGCGACCCGCACAATGCGCGGGCGAGGCCGACGCGCTGGCGCATGCCGCCCGACAGCGCCGCGCCATTCCGCACCAGCGCCGTGTCGTAGCCCCGGGCCATGCGGCCAACCAGGTCGTGCATCTCGGCGCACCGTGCCGCAACGACCGCCGCATGTAGGCCGTCGTCCTCGAAGCGCCCGATGTTCTCGGCCACGCTGCCGTCCAGCAGGGAAACGGATTGCGGCAGATAGCCGACGCCCGCGCCGCCATGCACGGGCACGCCGTCCAGCAGCACGGCGCCGGCGGCCGGCGGTGCCAGCCCGGCCAGCAGCCGCAACAGGCTCGTTTTCCCCGCGCCGTTCGGACCGGTAACAGCCAGCAGCGTGCCGGGCGGGATACGAAGGTCGATGTCATGCAGCAGGACCTGCCCATCGGCCGCATGTAGCGCCGCGCCCTCGACCAACAGCCCGGCCCACGCCGCCGCCGCCAGGGCGGACGGCAGCGCCACGGCTTCGGCCGCCAGCAGGCGGTCGATGCGGCCCCAGGCGGCGAAGGCCAGCACCCAATGCCGCCAACTGCCGACCAACTGGTCAAACGGGGTCAGCAGCCGGCCTATCAGCAGGTTTGCCCCCATCAGGCTGCCCGGTGTCGTGGCGCCCGCCAGCACCAGCATGGCGCCCAGCACCATCACCGCAGCCTGCAGCATCAGCCGCAGCAGGCGCGACAGCCCGGCCACTGCCTGAGCCTGCGCGCTCGCCCGGTCCAGCCCGGCCAGCGCGCGGCCGTGCCGGACGGCCCAGTGGCGGCCGATGGCGGGCAGCATGCCGAGGCCGTCGGCGAGGTCGGCGTCGGACAGGCTGCGCGAAAGGACCTGGCCGGCTGCAGTCCGCCGCTCCTGAGCGGCCAGCAGCGCCGGGCGCACCAGCCATTCCGCCAATAGGCCGGTGAGCACCAGGGTCGCGACCCCGGCGATGCCCAGGAAGCCGAAGGCGGGATGCAGCATGAACAGCACGGCGAGCAGCAGCGGCGTGCACAATGCGTCGAGCGGGACCGCCACGGCGCCGGACGCGAGGAAGCCCTGCAGCTCGTTCAGGTCGCGCACCAGCTCCGGCCCGGCGCGGCTGTCCCCGGCGGCGGCGCGGCGGACCCCCTCATGCAGCACGGCGCCGTTGAGCTGGCGGCCCATTGCCTCGCCGATGGCGACCAGGCAGGCGCTGCGGAGGTATTCGAGCACGGCATACAGCGCCAACCCGGCCACGCAGGCGACGGAGAGCACGGCAAGCGTGTCCATGTTGCGGCTCTGCAGCACGCGGTCGTAGAGCTGCATGTCGTAGATTGGCACCACAAGCACCGCGATGTTCAGGAACGCGGTGAGCAGCAGGCCGAGGCCCAGGCCGAAACCCAGTATGCGCCGCACCTGGCGCCGGGGCGTCATGACGCCGCCTCCAGGACCGGACGCTGCTCGGGCGTGGCGCGCACCAGCCGGACCCGTGGCGCCGCCAGGGTCTGCAGCACCGCCGCACGCGGGCCGAACTGCGACACGGCGCCCTCGGTCAGCACCAGCAACTTGTCCATCGTCGCCAGCAACGCCGGCCGGTGCGTCACCAGCAGCACGGTGGTTCCCTCCGCCCGCAGCGTCGTAAGCAGGGCCACCACGTCCGCCTCGCCCGTCCCGTCGAGAAAGGCGCTGGGCTCGTCCAGCACCAGCAGGCCAGGCCGGCTGTATAAGGCGCGGGCCAGCGCCACCCGCTGCCGCTGCCCGGTGGACAGCCGGCCGCCGGCGATCCGCGTGGCGTAGCCCTGCGGCAATGCGGCGATGACGCGATGTGCCCCGGCCCGCTTCGCCGCGGCCAGCACCGCCGCCATTTCCGGGGTGCGCATCCGGGCGATGTTGGCCGCCACCGTCTCGTCCAGCAGCGCGACACCCTGGGGCACATAGCCGACGTGCCGGGCGAAGTCCTCGCGTTCCCACAGAAAGGTGCTGGTGCCGTCCAGATACACGCCGCCGGCCGTCGGCGGCAGCATGCCCATGACCAGCCGGATCAGCGTCGACTTGCCGGCCGACGACGGGCCGATGACGCCGATGCTCTCGCCGGGCTCGGCCGTGAACGACACGCCGCGCAGCAGCGGCGGCCCGCCGCCAGATGGCAGATAAACCAGCCGCTCGACCACCAGCCGCGGCGTGGGCGTCGGCATCGCGTGGGCGTAGCGCGACGTAACCGGGCAATCCAGCGCCAAACGGACCCGGCCCCAGGCCGCCAGCGCGTCGATCCAGCGACGGCGGGTGGCCGCGACCTGCTGGAACGGCAGCAGCAGCCGAGCCAGGATCATGTTGGACGCAACCATGCTGCCGCCGCTCGCCAGCCCGGACAACGCCAGCACCAGGCCGAGCCCGACCATCGCGCCCGTCATGCCCATGCGCAGGGCGTTGGTCACGGCCGAGACGGCGCGCGCCCGCAGCATGGCACGGTGCACCAGCCCTGCGGCGCGGCGCTGCCCGGCCTCCCACCGGCGGGTCAGGGTCGGCAGCATGCCGAGCGCCAGCACCACCTCGGCCGCGCCCACCGCGTCGGCCGCGCGGCGCAGCGCCGTGGCGGAGGCCTCGTTCGCCGCCAGCATCTGCCGGCGCGACACGCTGTCGCCCAGCAGGTTCATCACAAGAAGGACCGTGCAGGACAGTGCCCCCAGCACGGCGAAGCCCCAATGCTGCGCGACCAGCGCCAGCAGCATGACCGGCGTCCACATGGCGTCGAACGGCGCCGTGCAGGCCGGGCTGGCGACGAAGCTGCGCAGGGTCTCGAGATCGTTCAGCGCTTCGGACGCAGCGCCCGCGCCGCGGCCACCGGCAGCGACGGCGCGCACCAATGGGAGGGCCAAGCGGCGGGTCACCTTTCCGGCCAGTGCCTCCAGCGCCAGGGCGCACAGCGTGTCCAGCACGGTGAAGGCCAGCAGGCATAGCATCAGTCCCACGACCAGCATGCCCAGCGTGTCCACGTCACGGGTGGCGAGCACGCGGTTGAACACCTGCATGTTGAACAGCGGCACCGCGAGCGCCCCGATGTTGCAGACCAGGCTGAGCGCCGCGATGCAAAGCACTCCGCGTATGGCGATGCGCCGGGTCAGTGCGGTGGCGACCTGCCCATCCGGGACGGGGCCAGGGTGTTCGTTGGCCACGGTATCAGGCCGGCATGACGTGAATGAGCGACCAGATCGACAGGATGAGCGCCGTGAGTGCGACCGCCGCGACGCCGCCGAGCGCCCAGCGCGGCTGCTTCGGCGCTTGCTGTGCTGCCAGGCCCGCCATGCCCTGCTCCAGCCGGGTCACGAACAGCTCCAATGTGGCGACCTCGCCTGACAGTGCGGCCTGCGCGGCGGCGACGGACGTGGCTTCCGCCGGCTTGTCGGTTTGGCCCCCGGCCAGCAACGCGGCCTGTACGTTGCGGTGCAGGACACGCTGCGAGCCGATGATCATCTCCATGCCGCGGCTCGGCTGCAGCAGCCGCTCGGCCATTCCGTCCTCGGGCGGCACGCTGCCGAGCGGCACCGCGGCGCCGTCCGGGGTGCGCGCGAACACCCGCAGCTCGGCGACGCGGGACCGCAGCGCGTCCGGCACACGCAGCGCAAAGGCGTGCCGTCCGTCGCCGACGCCGCTGCTGGCGAGGTCCTCGCGCAGTCCGTCCGCCACCGCCTCGGCCACCACCTTTGCGCCCAGGCGCAGTTCGACCGGCAGCGGCTCGGCGCGCCCGGGTATCCAGGTCCAGCCCAGGGCCGACGTCGCGGTGATCGCCTCCACGTAGCCGGCGACGGCCGGACGGGGCGCCTCCGCGAGCGCTGCGGTCACGCGGCGCGGTCCTGCAGGACGGCCGGGCTCGGCAGGCGTCCGATGGCGGTCTCGTCCACCATCTTATGGGCGACGCCGTTCTCGTCGAGGAACAGCCGCATTTCCCGATAGTGCTGGTAGGACGCCCGGTTGAACTTCTCGAACAGGCCCTGGTCCCAGTACTCCTCAAGCCGGAACGGGCGGCTGGAGAACACGTCGAAGCTCGGGATCTGCAGCGTTTCGGCGAACTCCGCCGTGCGGCTGTCATAGGTGAAATATACCGACGGCACCCGGTTCGCGAGGCCCAGCAGGTTGCCGTGCAGCCGGTAGCCCAGCACCAACTGCTTGGCGCGCAGCTTCTGCTCGAACTCGGCGACGGAGTCGGCATAGAACAGGTTGGTGGAATACAGCTTCTCCAGCGGGTCGTCCTCGCCGCGCAGCGAGTTTTCCGCACGCAGCTTGGCGATGGCGCGCCCGCGCTGCTCCGGATCGCCCCACAGGATGTTCTTCTCCTCGACTTCGCCCTGCGCCAGCACGTCCAGGTTGAAGCGGCCGGCCAAGTCCAGGATGGTGTCGCGCTGCAGGTCCAGATACCGCGCGAGGTTCTTGGCGTAGGTCACGTCCACCTCGCGCCGCAGCGTGTAGGCGACGTCGCGCACGCTTTCGAGCGGCGGCAGCTCGATGCGCAGGGTGGGGTCGTTGTTGCGGAACACCGTGGGGCAGCCGATGATGCGGGCGTTGCGTATGCCCTGCGACCACAGCACGTCCGCGGTGTATGCGCCGCGCACGCCGAGTGACACCGAGCGCTCGGCGATGATCGACAGCACCCGCCGCGTCGCCTCGTTCAGCACCAGGGTGCCCTTCGACGGGGCCTGCGCGCCGATGCCGAAGGCGATGATCGGAATGCGCAGCTTTTCGAGGATCGCCGGCGCGTTCTCCCAGTCCATGGCGGGATGCAGGTAGTTGGAGCCGCGCAGGAAGACGTAGTCGTACTCGGCGTTGTAGCGGTCGATCTCGCGGTCGGTCGGGTTGCGTATGTTGATGCCGAACAGGTTGGAGTAGCGCAGCAGCTTCAATGAGCTGTCATAAACGAAGGCGTCGCCAATGTTGTGGTAGTGGTCCGGGGACTTGGCGAAGCTCATGCTGGCGTACCAGCGGACGCAATCGTGGTCGTACACTTCGCCTGAGGGGCTGATGACCAGGATCTTCTTCATGGCGTGGGCCTCCTTGATATTGTGACTACGCCGCGACCCGGCGGGCCGGGCGCGGGCGGCTGATGGGCGTGGCTTTTTGGGCGGACGCCGCCTGAGCGACCGCTATGCTGCGATAAAGCTCGAGGTGCTGCTGGGCGAACGCCGCAAGGTCGGGCGGTTCCGGGGCAGATGCCGCCAGGCGCGCCCACAGGCCCGGCTCCTGCAACGCGCGGCCGAGCTGGTCCGCCAGGCTCTCGGGGCTGCCGACATGGAAGTGCAGGCCGTTGATCCCGTCGTGCACCTTCTCCGCCATGCCGCCGATGTCGCTCACGATCGGCGGGCGGCGGTGCAGGAAGGCCTCCTGGATCACTACGGGGGAGTTCTCCCACCAGATCGAGGGCATGACGACCCAGTCCACGCCGGCTATCAGCCGCGGCAGGTCCTCAGGCCGGTAGCTGCCATGGAAGCGGGCGCGGCGGCCGGCCCGTTCGACGAGCTGGGCGAACTGGGTGCGGAATGCCTCGGGCTGGAATTCGAGGTTGCCGCCGAACACGTTCAGCGTCGCGTCGCCCCACACGTCGTCCGGCACGCGCAGCACCGCCTCCAGCAGCACCTGCAGGCCCTTGAATTCGGTGATCTGGCCGAAGAAGGCGAAGCGGTCGCGGCGTCCGCCGGGCGGTAGCGGGCGGGGTGGGACGGGGTGGCTGTCCAGCCCGTTCTCGATCACCCGGAACCGCGCGGCGGGCAGGCCCCAGGCGCGGTAGCGGTCCACCAGGAACTGGCTTGGCGAAACGAACGCGTCGGCCAGCAGCAGATGGTTCTTGAGGTGCTGCTCGCGCTGGAACAGCTCGGCGGGGCTGCGCTCGGGGAAGCAGCCGTTGCAGGCGGCGGGGGAGGCCTCGTGACAAAGGGTGCGGCGCTTGGTCTTGATCATCTGGCCGTGGTTCGGGCAGATCGACAAATATTCATGGAACGTCAGCACGATGCGCGCCGCCGGAAGCTGCCGCCGCACCAGGGCGATCGCCTCGACGCCCAGGCCGATCACGTGATGGAAGTGCACCACGTCCGGCCGGATTTGCGCCAGATAGGCAGCGAAGGCGCCGTCGCGGTCGGCCAGGCCGCCGTTCGACAGCCAGAACTCGTCCCAAGCATCGGTATGCAGGAACACCTCGCGCTCGCCCTGGCGCAGGCTGAGCAGCGGGGTGGCGGCGTGGCGGCGCATGGGCGGCGCGGCGCGGGCCAAATAGAACGCCTCGTCGGTGCCGGTCGCCTGGATGGCGCGGAACATGGCGTGCGACGCGACCTCGGCCCCGCCGATCGAGAACGCCGGATGCCCGTGCGAGATGACCAAAACGCGCATCGCCCTACTCCCGCCTGCCAATTTGAGCGCCTGCATTGCGCCAGGCCTCACGCAGCACCCAGCCGTCCACCATGCGTCCGGCCGGGCCGGCGTCGGCGCCGTCCTCGGGCGCATAAACCTGCACCGCCGGCACCCACACCCCGGACAGCCCGGCCGCGCGCAGGCGCAGGAAGAAATCCGCCTCGCGCCCGGCGTCGGTCGAGAGCACGCCCGCCCCGTCCAGCCCCGCCAAGGCGGCGCGCCGGACCGCGCAGCATTCCAGCGTGCCCATCACCGCCGGGACCGGCGCCCGGCCAGCCGCCATCGTGGCCGGCATCCCCGCCAGGAGCGCATGCGGCTGGGCGAAGGGCGCGATATCCTGGAAACTCAGCTCGGCCGCTCCGGCATAGCGGATTGACCAGTCCTCATAGAGCAGCGTCGGGCAGGCGAAGGCCGCGCCGTCGCGTCCGGACACGGCTTGGCATAGCGCCTGCCGCCATCCATGCGCACGGCCGCTGACGCCGGCCCCGGCCAGCAGGAAGACGGCTGCCCCGGTGGATTGCGCGGCCTCGCGCAGCGCCGTCGCCGGCCCGGCCGTATCCGCCGAAGCCAGCACGCTGGCGGGCAGGCCATAGAAGCGGACCAGGCTGCATAGCGTGTCGAGGGCGGATTGGTCCCATTCCGGCCCGCAGACCAGCACGAGCTGCTCCGTAGGGTCCGGCGAGTCCTGCAGAAAGCCGGATAGGAAGGCACGCGGCAGGCAGGACGCCGCCAGCGGCACGACGACGGCGTGCTCCCGCGTCGTTGGCCCCTGGATCAGCATCCGGGCGGGCAGTCGGGCGGGCAGTCGGGCGGCGGGGCGCAGCCGGGACATCAATGGGGCCACCTGCCGCTGCAGGATCGTGGGGCCGGATGGCTTGAACAGGTCCACGCTGGCAAGCAGGCGCGCACGCACGGCGGGCTCGGCCGGATCGGCGGTCGGCACCGGCACGAAGGCGCGGCTGCCGTCGGTGAAAGTGAACTGCAGGAACAAGGTTTCACCCGCTGCCGGCGCCGCCGCCGTGGATACGGCGAACCCGCCCTCCGCGTCCGACGGCGGCGGAAAGCCCGGAGTGACCCGGAACGCGTCCGCGACGTCCTGGCGCTGCGACCGCGTCCAAGCCGTGTCGATACGGGTGTCCAACCCCTGCGTGCCGCATAGGTGCAGCTCGGCGATCAGCCGGATCGGGTCGAACACCCAACCCGACAGGTATGCGCCAACGCCCGGCGCCGCGGCGGCGAAGTCGACCGCGGCCCGGACGGGATGCGCGTTGTTGCACAGGGTGTCCCGGCCCTCGTAGCGGGGCCGCAGCGCGTCGCGCAGCAGGGCCTGCATCGGTTCGGGGCAGCGCAGGGCGGGCAGCATGTCGCGGATATGGCCGGCGCTCGCCGCCGGGTCGAGCAGCCGGTGCTCCACCAGGGTGCGGCTGTGCAGCCCTTGGTCCGACATGATGAACACCCGGTCGATACCGGCCAGGGCGCCGGCCGCGGCAGGGGGCAGCGCCAGCACGATACCGGTGGCCGGGGCCGGCGTGTCAATGCGGGTGAACTCCCCGGCTTGCCCGGCGAAACACGGCAGGGACGCGCCGGCCAGCACGACCTGGATCGGCCCGGTGACGCGGGCGCCCCAGCCCTGCAGCAGCACGCAGGCGCCGGGCACGGCGGCCATGATCTCGATGGCGCCGTCCGGATGCGCGGCCTGCGTCAGGAACGCCCGCAGCATGGTCCCGACCCGCGGCACGTCGCGGTCCGCCCGCGGGCGCAGCGTGTCCAGCATGAACCGGGCGACGGCGGCGCCGTGCTGCCCAGCCAGGCGGGCCACCTGCTGTCCGAAAGCCGCGTCACTGGCCGACTCCAGCGGCGCGGCGGGCAGGCGCAAGACCAGCCGCTCGCCGCCGGCTCCGCGCAGGACGAGGGGCGCGCCATCCGGCGGGTCCGTGTGGTCCGGCAAGCGGATGGCCATGAGGAACGCGTGCCCGCCACGCTCGTCCTGCGCCCCGGACAGTTTCTGCGGCATCGGCCAGGACTGGTTGCGGAACGCGCCGCGCGACGCCGGGGCGAGCTGGATCTGCGCCGCGCCGGACGCCGGGATGAGGCCGCGTGCCAGGCCTAGCAGCATGAGCGCGCCGGGCTGCACGCGCCACATCGCCAGCGCGTGCAGCCCTGGCTTCGTCATGGTCTCGTCCCGCGGGCGGGCGATGACGGTCATGCTGCCCTCCGCTGCGTGGCGGCGATAGTGAGTTCGTCATACAGGGCGCGGTACCGGGCGGCGGACTCGCCGATACCGACCGGGGGCGTGATGCCGTCGGCCAGGCGCTCCCACAGGCCCGGCTCCTCGATGGCACGGCGCATCGCCGCCGCCAGCCCGGCCGCGTCGCCGACCGGGAAATGCAGGCCGTTCACGCCGTCCTGCACCAGCTCGGCCGCACCGCCGATGTTGCTGCAGATGACGGGGCGGCGGTGCTGGAACGCTTCGTTGATCACCAGCGGCGCGTTCTCCCACCACTCCGACGGGAACACGACCCAGTCCGCATCGGCGATCAGCCGGGGCATGTCGGCGCGGCGGTAGGCGCCGAAATAGCGCGCGTCCGGCGCCGCATCGCGGGCACGGTCGAACCGGGCCAGGGTTTCCGGCGCCTGATGGTCCGTGCCGCCGTGCAGCGCCAGCCCATGCGCCATGCCTTCGCGCGACAGCCGGGCCGAGGCGTCGAGCGCCACGATGGCGCCCTTGAACCGGTTGATATGGCCGAAGAAGGCGAAGCGGTCCCGCCGCGTCCCAGTCTGACCAAGTATCCGAGCAGGGGCCGGATCGAGGGCGGGCAGGCCGTTCGGCAGCACGGTGATGCGCGACGCTGGCAGCCCCCAGGCGACGTAGCGGTCGCGCAGGAACCGGCTGGGCGCGATGAACCGGTCCACCTGGGCGAGCGCCCCGCCGATATGCAGCTCCCGCAGCCGGAAGTCGGTCAGGCTGCGGTCGGGGAAACAGCGGCGGCAGGCGTCCTGCGTGGCCGCGTGGCACAGCGTGCCGGCCGTGGTGACCATCTGCCCGTCATTGGCGCAGATGCTGTAATAATCGTGCAGCGTCATCACGATCGGCACGCCCGGCAGCACGCGGCGCACCACGCCCACTATCTCCACGCCGAGCGTCATCAGATGGTGGATGTGCACGATGTCCGGCTGCAGCTCGGCCAACAGCGCGGCCAGCGGCAGGGAAACGCCGTGCAGGTCGAGCTGCGACATGTTGAACGGGTCGAACCGGCCGGTCCACATCAGCAGCTCGTCGGGTTCGCTGCCGACGGCCTGGAACGGGGTGCCGGGGCTGGATGGCCGCTGGTGCTGCGCGGTGCCGGCCAGGAACAGTCCTTCGACGCCGCCCTCATGACGCAGCGTGCGGAACAGGTCGCGGGCGAAGATCTCGGTGCCGCCGGCCTGCAGGTCCGGATGGGCGTGCAGCAGGAACAGGACGCGCATCGCGGCTCAACCCTTCTCGAATATGCAGATGTCCTGGAAGCTCGGCGTATCGCGCCCGCTCCAGTGGCCGTATTGCATCGGGCTGCGGCGGCGCAGGCCGTGGCGCAGGAACATCTCCAGCAGCACGTCCTCGTCGAACGCGACGGCGGTGAGCGGGGCGTCGGGGTCGGATTGATAGACCGGGCCGGGTCCGGTGGGGTCGAAGGCGAGGCGGCCCGGCTTGGCCGTGAGCGCCGCCCGGGCGGGCGGGTTCATCAGGAAGGCGGTGGCGAAGCAGCGTCCGCCGGGCGCCAGCAGCCGAGCGGCCTCGCCGGCGTAATGCAGGGTCTCAGGGGCGTCGAGGTGGGTCAGCACCGAGACGAGGCAAACCAGGTCGAACGAGGCGTCCGCGAACGGCAGCCGCGTCCCGGCCGTCGGCCGCGCGCCGTGCGGATTATACAATGGATGGTGCAGATCCAGATGCTGGAAGCGCACCCGGGGATAGGATGGCGTGATGGTGGCCTTGCACCAGGCGATACCCGCCGCGACCGGGTCCACCCCGTCATAGCTGCCGGTCTCATTCAGGTACTGCGTCAACGGCAGCGCCAGGCGACCGATGCCGCAGCCGATGTCCAGCACCCGCTCGCCCGGCGCCAGGTCAGCGTCGCGCACCAGGCGCTCCAGGAACTCCGCCCCGATGGCGCGGAAGTCGCCGTCGCCGCAGAACATCAGCTCCGGCGGCGGCGCCGGCATGAATCGGTTGGCGGCCAGGTGGCGGCGGAGCGTCGCGATGTCGGTCATGCCGCCACCCGGTGCGTGCGCCGCGCCATCAACGCCGCGATTGCGCCGTTCCAGCGGCGATGGTGCAGGCGGCGGTTGTATAGCGACGCCAGCGTATCGGAGTAGCCGGCGTGCAGCCGGATGGAGCGGCGCTCGAAATGGAACAGCTCCGCCTCCGGCACGTAGGCGATGCCCGCCCCGGCCTCGCGCAGCCGCAGGCATAGGTCGGAGTCCTCGAAGTCGCCGATGATGTAGTCTTCGGACAGGCCGCCCACCGCCTCGAACAGGCTGCGGCGGACCAGCATGGCGGCGCCGGTTACGCCGGGCACCCGGCGGCGGCGCTGCGCCGCGGGCCAGTAGCGCGGCATGCCCTTGCAGTAGTGCGCGTTATACCACATGCCGTCGGCGTCACGCTCGAAGAACAGGCCGGCGTGCTGGATGGAACCGTCGTCGAACAGCAGCTTCGGCCCGACCGCCCCGACCCCCGATACGGCCAGCGCCGCCCGCAGCGATCCGAGCCAGCCCGGGTCCGCCGGCACGACGTCCGAGTTCAGCAGCAGCAGCGCCGGCGCACGCGCCAGGGCCGCCCCGGCGTTGTTGGCGGCGGCGAAGCCCAGGTTGCAGGGCATCACCACCATCGTGAATGCCAGCCCGTGCAGGCTGTGCAGGCCGCGCAGCAGGAACTCCAGCTCGACCCGCTGCTCCGGGCTGTCCAAGATGTAGATCAGCTCCGCCCGCCGGCACTCGGGGTCGGCCGCAAGCGCCGCCGCCTGAAAGCGCAGGAAATCGAGGTTGCGGTAGAGCGGGACCAGCATCGTCACCGTCGGCTGGCGCACCGCGGCGCCGATCTGCACGACATCGACGGGTGCGCGCAAGGCCATCGCCTGCCGGTGCAGCGCGGCGGCGGCTGGGGCCAGGCAGGCGTCGAGCATGGCCGGCGTCACCAGTTCGGGCGGCACGCAGGACAGCACGACGTCGCGCGCGGCGCGGGGCGGCAACCGGCGGAGCGGCGCCGTGACCTCGATGGCGTTGCCCGAGTGCAGGCGAAGCGTCAGGCTGGGCTGCATGCAAAGGCCGCCAGAAGGATCGGGCAGGTGGGCCACGAAGCCAGCATGCGGCTGATCCGTCGGAAAGGCGGCCTTGGCATAGCGGCTGGTGACATCGGGCCGGCGGAACCGGTGCAGCTGCCCCAGTGCGACGACGGCTGTGGCGGACGGCGTGCGCAGCTCGGCGCTGGCGACCAGCTGCAGCGGGTCGCGCAGCCAGCCGCGGAGGAACATCCCGCCCGCTCCGTCCGGCAGCACAATCTCGAGTGCGGCGCCGAGCGGGCGGGCGGGATCATCGTGGCGGCGCGGGGTCGCGGGCGCCAGCACCTGCATTTCACGAAGCAGCGCCGCCGCCGGACCTCCGGCGGGCGCCAAGGCACGCAGGCAGGCCGTCCGCAGTGCGCCGCCTGCAGCATTCTGCATAACGTCGGGCAGCGTGTTTGCCGTACCCTGCACCGTCCACAGCAGCGGCCGGTCGCACAAGGCGAGCACTAAGGCCTCATCCGGAAACAAGTGCTCGGACTGACGGCGTGTTTGGTTGCATGATGTAGTTCCATTCGCCGTGGAAGGCGTCGCGGCTGATGTTGAGGCCGTCCATTTCTCGATCAGACACGACGA
>JAABUR0100001711.1_pt1 | contig 37703 bp, 37 predicted proteins | sample 5560091 | NCBI WGS metagenome assembly JAABUR01 (sample SAMN10711879, study PRJNA513375) | rock metagenome | isolation source: Antarctica rocks | place: Antarctica: Victoria Land, University Valley sud | reverse complement strand
TCACCGCATGCCGCTGCGCCATCGAAAGCTCCATCGATCAGGCGTAGCCGGACCCCCCACCCACGCGGAGATTCCTACGTGAGGCAACGAACCCACCTACGCGAAGATTCCGAGTGAGTCAATGCGCCTGGCATCGGCCTCGACCCTACGCGACTAACATCGGCGTCAGGTAGGGAAGCCGGTCGTTGTCAGCACGGCGTTGGAAGGGTTCAGATGGACTTCGATCTCGGCGATCGCTCGGCCCGGCTGCGGACCCGGCTGCGAGCGCTGATCGACGCCCACATCCCCGAGGGCTACCTCGGTGCTTTCACCGACGACCCCGCCGACCTGGCCATCGCCCAGCAGTTCTGCGCCGTTCTGGCCGACGAAGGGTTGCTGACCGTCGCCTGGCCGCAGGAGTACGGCGGGGCGGCCGGTTCGGTGTGGGAGCAGACCGTGGTCCGCGAGGAGATGTGGGCGCACCACGAACCCCGCGGCGCCCAGTACATGGGTCTCAACTGGGTCGGCCCGGCGATCATGGCCTTCGGCACCGGCGAGCAGAAGCAGCGGCACCTGCCCCCCATCGCCGCCGGCCAGGTCATCTGGTGTCAGGGGTTCAGCGAGCCGGGCGCCGGCAGCGACCTGGCCGCCCTCGCCACCCGAGCCGTGGCCGACGGCGACGGCTGGCGCATCACCGGCCAGAAGGTGTGGACCTCCTACGCGGGCATGGCCCAGTGGTGCGTGCTGGCCGCTCGGGTGGGCGCCGGCGACCGCCACGAGGGGATCACCATGTTCCTGGTCCCCATGGACGCCGCCGGCATCCAGGTCGTGCCCATCGCCAGCATGCTCGGCCCCCATCACCTGAACGAGGTGTTCCTCGACCAGGTGGCAGTCGGTCCCGAAGCGGTGCTCGGCGGCATTGGCCAAGGGTGGGCCGTCATCCGCCGAGCCCTCGCCCACGAGCGGGTCGGAATCGCCCGCTACGCCCGGTGCGAGCGACTCCTATCGCTGCTCGGAAACCGGCTCGCGTCGGGCTCGGTCGACCTTGCGCCGGCGCTGGCCGTCCGGTGGGCCAGGGCGCTGGTCCAGGTTCGGGTCGCGCGCCTGCTGTCCTACCGGGCCGTGGTGGCCGGTGCCACCGGCGAGGGCGCCGACGCGGCCGCCAGCGCGGCGCGCATCGCCGTAACCGCCTGCGACCAACTGGTGGCCGAATTGCTGTTCCAGGCCCTGGGCGAGGGCTGCCTCGAGGCCGGGCCCGGGGCGCCGCTCAACGGCGCCGTCGAGGACCACTGGCGCTACGCCCAAGCCGCCACCGTCGCCTCCGGCACCATCGAGGTGCAGCGCATGATCGTGGCCAAGGACCTGTTGGGCAGCACCGCTTGAACCCCGATCTGCCGGAAGTGGCCACCGACTTCGGGAGCAGCGCCCGGAGCGCCTTTGCCCGCTTGGGCGGTGTCGACGTGGCCCGCCGGGCGGAAGCGAAATCCGACGCTCGCGGGGAAGTGCCCGCCGCGTTGGCCGCCCTGGGCATCGACGACCTCGACCCCACCGCCGACGCCGATGCTGCCGCCGCGGCGGCCGCCTTGTGCGAGGCGGCGGGCCGGGTGGCGCTGCCCTACCCGCTTCCCGGCGCGCTGCTGCGGGATGCGGACGATCTGCCGTTCGCGGTGGTGGCCGAGCCTGGGCTGCGGGCCGACCACGGCGATCTGTTCGAGCGGTGGTTGGTGACCACCTCCGACGGTAGGACCGGGCTCGCCGAGCCGAGGCGCGCGCCGCTCGGGTCACGGCTGGGTCCGTTCGTCACCGACCTACAAGCGGTCGGAGAGCTGGAAACCGGCGGCGAGGCCTACACCGGGCGCGCCGCCCTCTGGCTGGTCCTCGGAGCATGGGTGGTGCTGGGCGCCGCCGACCGGGCGGTCGAGCTGGCCGTCGAGCACACCACCAACCGCATCCAGTTCGGCAAGCCGCTCACCGCCTTCCAGGCCGTGCGGTTCCAACTGGCCGACGCCGCGGTGGCCGTGGCCGGCCTGCGGGAGCTGGCCCTGTTCACCCTCTGGCGACTCCATGACGCCCCGTCCGAATGTCGGCCCGACGTGCTGGCCCTGCGGGTCCACGCCTTGGACGTGGCCGCCCAGGTGTTGCGCACGAGCCAGCAGCTCCACGGTGCCGCCGGCGTCTGCGACGACTACGACATCTCGATCCTGGTCCGCCACCTGCAACCGGCGCTGCGCCTGCCTCATGGCGCCGAGCACACCGCCCACCAACTGGCCGCCGCCATCGACCGGGACGGCTTCACCGGCTTGTTCCAACACGGCCATCGGGCGCAGCTCGCCGGGTCGGACCGATGACCATGGCCGGGTTCCTCGATGAAGTGGCCGGTCGCTTCGCCGGCAACGAAGCCCTGGTGTTCGACGATCCCCTGAGCGGCGGCAACACCGTCCGCTGGACGTACCAAGAGCTGCGCGACCAAGCCCGGCAGATGGCCGCCGCGCTGGTGGCCGCCGGCGTCGAGCCAGGCAATCGGGTGGCGATCCTGTTGGGCAACCGGCCCGAGGCGGTGGCCGGCCTGTTCGGAGCGGCCATGGCCGGAGCGGTGCCGGTCATGCTCTCGACCTTCTCCACCCGTCTTGAGCTGGAGTTCCTGTTGGCCGACGCCGAAGCGACTGTGGTGCTCACCCAGACCGAGTTGCTGAGCCGCCGCTTCCTCCAAGACATCGACGCCTTGCGACCCGGCCTGCCCGACTTGGGCACCGTCGTCGCCGTGCATGACCCCTCCTGGACCGCGTTCTTGGCCGCCGGCCAAGCGGTCGACGCCGCCGAAATCGCGCCGCGGATCGCCGCCACTGAATGGACCGACGACGGGCTGATCTTCTACAGCTCCGGCACCACCGACCAACCCAAGGGGATCGTGCACAGCCAGCGCGCCCCCACCCTGCAGTTCTGGGCCCAGGCCGGCATCTTCGGCCGCCACCAGAGCACCCGCATGTGGACCTCGCTGCCGATGTTCTGGACGGCCGGGCTCAACACCGCCATGGGCGCCACCCTGGCCGCCGGCGGTTGCTGGGTGATGCAGGAGACGTTCGAGCCGGGCGCCGCCCTGGCCTTGATGAGCCGGGAGCGGGTCACCGAGCCCTACTGCCTCCCTCACCAAACCGCCGCCTTGGCCGAGCACCCCGACTGGGGCGGGACCGACCTGTCGTCGCTGCGCTGCGTGTACGGCAAGTCGGCCTTCGCCCGACACCCCACCGTCCACGGCGACACGGACTGGAACATGCCGGTGGGTTACGGACTGTCCGAGACGTGCGCCTTCTTCAGCGCCCATGCCTGCGACGCGCCCCGCCCGTTGCTGCGCAGCTCCTACGGCCGACTGCTCCCCGGCAACCAGGTGCGGATCGTGGAACCGGACACCGGCGCCGCCCTCTTACCGGGCCAAGACGGTGAGCTGCTCATCAAAGGACCAACGTTGATGAAGCGGTACGTCGGCCGGACGCCCGACGAGTGCTTCGACCAGGACGGCTTTTTCGCCACCGGTGACGTCGGCAGCATCGACGTAGACGGCTACCTGCACTACGCCGGCCGGCGCACCGAGATGATCAAGACCGGCGGCGCCAACGTCTCCCCCGCCGAGCTCGAGGTCCAGCTCCGGGCCTGCGCACCGGTCAAAGCAGCCCGTGTCATCGGCATGCCCGACGAGCGCCTCGGCCAGGTCGTGGTGGCCTGCGTGGGCCTGCACCACGGAGCGACGGCCGACGCCGCTGACATCACCTCGTTCCTGGCCGACCGGGTGGCCGCCTACAAGGTGCCCAAGCGGGTGCTGTTCTTCGCCGACGGGGAGATCCCCATGACCGCCAGTGGAGCCAAGGTCAGGGACCTCGAGCTCGAAGCGCTGGTGGCGGCCCGTCTGACCCCGACCCCTTCGCCCACAACCCGAGGTGGCCCATGACCGCAACCGACGACCAGACCGCCGCCGCCGGCCTCGACACGTCGGACCTCGACCAGCACATGGGCGTACCCATGGAGCCCGGCCAGCTGAAGGAACCCGTCGCCGTCAACGACATCCGCCGCTGGGCCCAGGCCATGCACTACCCCAACCCGCTCCACTACGACGAGCGGTGGGCGGCTGAGAGCCACTTCGGTGAGATCGTGGCCCCCCAGTCCTTCACCGTCGCCTGCGACACCAGCCACGGCTGCTCCCCCGCCCAGGTCGGGAAGATCCCCAACTCGCACCTCATCTTCGGCGGCGACGACTGGTGGTTCTTCGGCCCCCGCATCCGTGCCGGCGACCACCTGTTGTGCCACCGCATGCCCTACGACTACCGGGTCACCGACACTCGCTTCGCCGGCCCCACCTGCTTCCAGCGCGGCGACACCTTGTACATCAACCAGCAGGGGGAGCGGGTCGCCCAGCAGAGGTCGACCGCCATCCGCTACCAGGTCCGCGACGCCAAGGAGAAGAAGCTCTTCGCCGAACCCCAGGAACCGGACTGGACCGACGATCGACTCGACGAATTGGAGCGCCAGAAGCTCGGCTTCATCGACCAGATCCACCAGCTGGGCCACGGCGAGCGCCGCTTCGAGGAGGTGGACGTGGGCGACCGCCTGGCGCCCAACGTGCTCGGGCCCCACAGCCTGGCCAGCTTCACCACCGAGTGGCGGGCCTACCCCATGACCACATGGGGGGCCATGGCCAAGGGACCCACCACCGTGCGGGCCGAGGCGCTGGGCTACACCAAGGAGATGGCGGGCTTCGAAGGGGACCGGCGCATGGAACGGGTCAACCCCGAGCTCACCGACGGCGCCTACTACGGACCGTCACGCGGCCACTTGCAGCCCCGCTGGGCGCAGCATGTGGGCATGCCCCGCTACGGCTACGGGGCGTCGATGGGGGCATGGATCCTCGACTACGTGGCGGCGTGGGCCGGCGAATGGGGGACGATCACCTACGCCAGCGCCCAGTACCGCAACCCGGCCTTCACCGGCGACGCCACCTTCCTGGCCGGCGAGGTCACCGCCAAGCGCGAGGAACGGCGGCGGCGCCACCTGGCGACGGTCCACGTCGAGCTCCGCAACCAGAACGACGCCGTCCTGGCGGTGGCCGACGTCGACGTCGACCTGCCCGCCTCATGACCACCACGCCTCCCGTCATCTTCTCCACCGCTCCCCTGCGGGGACCGGGCCTGGAGGCGCTGCGCGAGATGGGCGAGCTCGTTCTCGACCCATGGATCGACCAACACCCGGTTCGCCTATACGACGAGAAGCGGCTGGCCGAACGGGCCGGAGCCATTGGGGCCACCGTCATCATCTGCGAAGCCGACCGCTGCGCCGGCCCGGTCCTCGACCTGCCGCTGATCGCCATCGGCTCCACTCGCGGTGACCCGACCAACGTCGACCTGGCCGCCGCCACCGCCAAGGGCATCCCCGTGCTGCGGGCACCGGGGCGCAACGCCGACGGGGTGGCCGAGTTGACCGTCGGGATGCTGCTGGCCGTCACCCGCCACCTGCTGGGCGCCGACGCCGACGTGCGGCAGGGCGAGGTGTACCGCGACGGCTCCATTCCCTACCAGCGTTTCCGGGGCTGGCAGCTGGCCGGGCGCGCCGCCGGCCTGGTCGGGCTGGGGGCGGTGGGCCGGGCCACCAAGTGGCGGCTCGAAGGTCTGGGCATGCGGGTGATCACCGCCGACCCCTACGCCCCTGACGCCACCCATGACCTGGACGGGTTGCTGGCCGAGGCCGACGTCGTGTCCATGCACGCCGCCGTCACCCCCGATTCTCTCGGGCTCATGTCAGGCAAACGATTCGCCCAGATGCGCCCCGGCGCGGTGTACCTCAACACGGCCCGCGCCGGACTCCACGACCTCGACGCGCTGGTCGCCGCCCTTGCCTCCGGCCACCTTTCCGCCGCCGCTCTCGACCACTTCGACGGGGAGAGCATCGCCACGGACCACCCGCTGATGGCCATGCCCAACGTCGTCCTGGCCCCCCACATCGGCGGCGCCACCTACGACACCGAGACCAACCACACCACCCTCATGGCCGACGGCCTGGCCGCTCTGCTCAGCGGCGGCACCCCGCCCAACCTCGCCAACCCGGAGGTCCGACCCCATGGCTGACGCCAGCCCTTCACCCGAACCCGAACCCCCCGCCTCGCCGTCGACAACCGCCGAAGCGGTGCTGGCCGCCGCCAAGAAGATGCTGGCCGACGGCCTCGTCGAAGGCACTTCGGGCAACATCTCCGGCCGCCTGGCCGATGGCCGGGTGTGCCTCACCCCGTCGTCGGTGCCGTACGACACCATGACCCTCGAAGACCTGGTGGTGGTCGAACTGGACGGCACGGTGGTCAGCGGCGAGCGCAGCCCCACCACCGAGAAGGACCTGCACCTCTCCGCGCTGCGCCGCTACCCCGAACTGGGGTCGGTGATCCACTGCCACGCCGTGCACGCCACCATGTTCGCCCTGGCCCGCGAGCCCATTCCCGCCGTAATAGAGGAAGTAGTCGTGTACGTCGGCGGCGACGTCCCCTGCTGCGACTACAAGGGCACCGGCACCGCCGCCCTCGGCGACGAGGTGGCCGCCCACCTGGCCGACCGCGGTGCGGCGCTGCTGGCCAACCACGGGCTGGTCACCTGCGGGTCGTCGCCCGAGAAGGCCCTGCACAACGCCGCCCTGATCGAGCGCACGGCCAAGATCGTGTGGGGAACGCGGGCCATGGGCGCGACCATCCACCCGCTTCCGGCCAAGGTGAACACCGACATGGCCGGCGTGTACACGTTCATGCGGGACAACCCGTGAGCGAGGGCCTGTTCGACGAACGGGAGCGGTCTGTGGTGGCCGCCGCCCTCGACGAAGCGGTGCCCGGCGCCTCGGAGCTGGGAGCGGTCGACTACGTGGAGCGCCTGCTGACCGCCCTCGACCACGACCCTCCCCGGATCTGGGCCGCCCCCGCCGGCGCCGACCCGCCGTGGCTCGAGGTCGGGCCGTGGGAGCGACAAGCGTGGGGTGAACGCATCACCGTCTGGCGTCGCTCTTATCAGCGGCTGCTGGCCGGCGACGCCGACGACGAGGACCGCCGGATCGTGCACGCCCACGCTTGCGAAGCCACCTACGGCGACCCTGCTTACGGCGGCAACCGCGACGGCGGCGGCTGGGCCCGCATCGGCTTCCCCGACCCGCTCTTCCCACCGGCCCGGATGAGCCCATGACGGCCGGTTGCGGACCGAAGCCATGACCGACTGTGACGCCATCGTCATCGGGTCCGGCCCGGGGGGCGCCACCGCCGCCGATGTCCTGACCGCCGCCGGCTGGTCGGTGATCATCCTGGAAAAGGGGCGGAACCACCTGGTCGACCTCGAAGCACCTAACGAGCCGCTCGGGCATTTCGCCAACGACGAGATCGGCCTCGTCCGCCGCCACCTGCTGGGACCGGACCCGATCCTGGAGCCGCGCACCTACCGGATCAGCGAGGCCGACGGCGATCGGCTTCTGACCGGCGAGGTCAACAACCTGCCTTCCACCGTCGGCGGCGGCGGGGTTCACGCCGACTCCAAGCTCGTCCGGCTCCGGGAGGAGGACTTCCAGCTACATGCGGCGCGAGGGCCGATCGAAGGGGCCGACATCCGGGACTGGCCGGTCACCTACGACGACCTCGAACCCCACTACGCCGCCGTCGAGGTGGCCACCGGTGTGGCCGGCGAGGTCGGCGCCAACCCGTTCGCGGCATGGCGCAGCACGGGCTACCCCATGGCGCCCGGTCCGGACATGCCCATGGCCCTTGTCTCCACCGCCGCCGCCGAACGGGCCGGGCTGCACCCCTACCGCGCGCCGACCGGCATCAACAGCACCGTCTACGGCGGCCGTGAAGCTTGTGTCGACTGCGGTTTCTGCGGCAAGTACGGCTGCCCGGTAAACGCCAAGGGTGACCCCCTGGCTGCCCTGCAGCGGGCGTTGCGAACTGGACGGGCGCAGGTCCGACCGGAGGCTTACGCCACCGAGATCGTGCGCGACCCGACCGGCCGGCGCGCCACCGGTGTCCGCTACCTCGACCTGACCGGCCACCCCGACGCCCCGGTGGTCGAGCTGTCGGCCGGGCGGGCGGTGATCCTGGCGGCGGGGTCGTTCGAAACGCCGCGCCTGCTGCTGCGCAACGGGATCGGCGGGGACCTGGTCGGCCGCTACCTCACGTACCACTTCCAGACCTTCACTTTGGGCATCTTTAGCGGCGACACCGGCGGTGAGCGCGGCCGGGACGTCACCCACGTGCACGACGATCTCATGATCGACACGCCCGAGCTGCGGGCCGCGGCCAAGGCCGCCGGGCTGGCCTGGCTGCGCGGCGGGATCACCGAACACGGGTCGGCCTCGGGGCCGGTCGAGGAGGCGACCCTGTACCCGACCGGCGCCGCCCACCTGGCCTCCATGGCCGGCAGCGGACTGCGCCGCCACATGTGGGTCCTGACGGTGCAGGGCGAGGATCTCCCCCAGGCCACCAACCGCGTCGACCTCGACCCGTCGGTGCGCGATGCCTGGGGAATGCCCGCCGGCCGGGTCACCTACCGCCCCCACCGCCACGAGCTGGCGGCGTCGGAGTTCGCCGCCGAGCTGCACGAGGCGGTGCTGGCCGACGCCGGCGCCGAAGTGACCTTCTCCGCCACCTCGCCCCCGCAACACGACCTCGACCAGCATCGGACCTCGAACCCCATCGGCATCGCTCCCGCCAGCCGCCACGTCATGGGCACCGCCCGCATGGGCGCCGACCCGGCAACGTCGGTGGTGTCACCCGAGCAGCGCCTGTGGGACGTCGACAACGTCCTCGTCTGCGACTCCTCCGTGTTCGTCACCTCCACCGGCTACAACCCCACCCTCACCCTGGCCTCCCTCTCCCACCGCGCCGCCACCCTCCTGGCCGCCACCTAGCGCCGAGCCACGTGGGATAGGTGTTCGACCTCACAGGAACACCGCCGCTGCAGCGGTGAACGTGTTCAACACGATCGGGAGCCTGACCACCCAAGACCAACAGGTCGCGTGCTTCGCCAACGCAGCCGCCCACCTCGAGCCGGGCGGCTGCTTCGTGATCGAGGTCGGAGTCCCTGACCTGCGCCGTCTGCCGCCCGGAGAGGACGCCCGGGTGTTCTCCCACGCTCCGGGCTATGTGGGCTACGACCGCTACATCGACCTGGTCGCTCAGCAGGCCATGTCGCACCACTTCGTCGCCGACGGGTCTGGCGTGCGCGAGTTCAGGACGCCGTTCCGATATGTGTGGCCGTCCGAGCTCGACCTGATGGCCCAGCTCGCCGGCATGTCGCAGCGTGCCCGGTGGGGTAGCTGGGATCGCTCACCCTGCACCGGCGAGAGCACGTCGCACATCTCGGTCTGGGAGAAGACCGGTCACTAGATCCTTCGTCCGCCAACCGTGTCGCAACCAACGTTGCCAGACTCGCTGACCGCGAGCGGCCTCACCGGAAGGGCCGCTCGACCGTGAGGCGAACGGGTCATTTGCCGGGTGACCGTGGTTCAGCCCTGATGGGCCTATCCTTACAGAGACCGTAGAGTAAGGAGACTGGCGTGGATGCAGCCGCAAAGGTGACGTCGAAGGGGCAGGTGACAGTGCCCAAGGCGGTCCGGGACGCCCTTGGGATCAAGGAAGGGGACGAAGTCGTCTTCCGTGTCGACGGCAATCGAGCATTGTTGGCGCGCACGCCCGACTTCCTGGATCTGGCCGGATCGATCCGGGTGCCCGCGGCGAAGCGCAACGTGGCGTGGGACGAGGTGCTCCGGCGCACGCGATCTGAGCGCGGCGCAACCGGGCGTTGAGCGCGTTCGTCGACACGAACATCCTCATCCGACATCTGACCGGCGACCCGCAGGAGATGGCGGAGCGGGCCACCCGCTATCTCGCGACGGAGCGCGACCTGCTTCTGGCAGACCTCGTGGTCGCCGAGACGATCTATGTCCTGGAATCCTTCTACGAGGCGCCCCGGAGTCAGGTGGCCGAGGCGATCCGTTCGTTGATCGCGTTCGATTCGATCGCCTGCGTCGATCCCGCGCTGCTGCGTCGTGCCATTGAGGTGTACGAAACCGATCGCCTCGACTTCGCCGAGGCCTATCTCGTTGCCTCTGCCGAGAGTGCAGAAGTTGGTCGGGTGGCGTCGTTCGATCGAGCCATCGATCGAGTCGACACGGTCGAGCGGATCGAGCCGCGGTGACGTTCCCCGTGCCAGATCTCGAAACCGGCATCGCCTTCTACGTCGATCGCCTCGGCCACGTGGTGAGGTGGCGCAACGATGACATCGGCCAAGCCGGCCTTGGCCTACCGGATAGCGACACCGAGATAGTGCTCACCACCGGTCACGACTACGAGCCGAACTGGCTCGTCGAGTCGGCCGACGATGCAGCCCGAGCCATCGAAGCAGCTGGCGGCGTTGTGCTCACCGCGCCGTTCGACATTCCGGTGGGCCGCGTCGCCGTCTGGCCTTCGGGCACCGGAATGAGGGTCGCGGTCATTAATCGCTCTGGCCATCACCGCCCCGCCAGTAGGGGCCGGTCGTTCAACTAGCAGCAAGGTGGTGCCGGAGCGCCGCGCGGATGACCTCGGAGACGGGGACGCCTTCGATCTCGGCTCGGCGGACGAGGCGCGCTTTGAGCTCAGGGTCGAGGCGCACGGACTCGACGGTTGAGGGTTGAGAGCCAAGTCGGGGTCGGCCGCGCTTACCGCGTCGGGAGATGATCTCGTCGACGTCGTAGCCGCGCTCGGCTTCGTCGACGAGCTGCTCAACAAGTTCATCGGTGATGGGCGTGCCGTTCTTGGTGTGGCCGTACGTGCGCTTGGTCATGGCTTGAGGAGCCTCCGATAGGCGGGCCGGAGAGGCATGGCGTGGATGATCAGCTCGTCGCCTTCGTCCCTCACGAGCACGATGATCTCGAGCAGGTTGGAATCGGAACGGCGCTAGTACGTCGGGCAGCCCAGCACGCCCAGGCGGCGCTCGAGCCCGCTGCGAGCACCCCCTCAACGATGGTCGCCGGGCCCTTCTCGAGCGCACCAAAGGAACGAAGTGACACGTGAACCTCGATCGGCCGGCCGCTCAAACCCAGCTCACGAACTGCGCTCTCCACGTCACGGACACAGACGGCACCTCGCGGCGTCATGGAGCCAGCCAACCAGGACTCGCGCTGCGCTGGCCCGGCGGTCCCATTCGAAGCCCCCCAAAGCGAACTTGTCGCAGTTATGCACGCCTGGAGTGCAATACCACGACAAGTTCGGGGAGAGCCGGCGCCGTCAAAGTTCAAAGGAGGGCGGTGCGTTCCCGGAAGCGCTGGTAGCGGCCGGCGGCGGCGTCCACCCAGCCGGCCCGTGGCAACACGGTGTGGCTGGTGCGGGCCCAGCGGGACGCGCCGCTGGCATCGGGTTCCAGGCCGGCGGTGCAGCGGGCCAGGAACGCCGCGCCTAGAGCGGCGCCATCGGGGATGGCGGCGACATCCACCGGCAGGCCCGTGCAGTCGGCCAGCGCCTGCATCCAGGCACCAGACCGGGTCCCCCCACCCAAGGCCACGATCCGCCGCGGCTCGACATCGACGGCGCCGGTGGCCAGGTCCAAGTGGTGGCGCACGACGAACCCGCTGGCCTCATAAGCAGCGGCCAGCAGGTGAGCAGGACCGTGATGCAAGGACAGGTCGTGCAGGGACGCCCGGAGGTCTCGGCGGTGCAGCGGTGTCCGCTCTCCCCGCAGGTACGGCAGCCACATCGGCAAGTCGCCCGGCCCGGCCTTGGCCGCTTCGAAGTCGATCGCTGGGCCGCCCCCCAGCCACCGCCGCACCTGGTCCAGGAACAGGCCGCCGGCGTTGCTCGGACCGCCGATCAGGCTCAGTCCGGGCACGGTATGTGGCACCGACCAGAGGCCCGACGCTTCGCACCACCGGTCGGTCACCGCCCAGGTGATCAGGGTCGTCCCGCACAGCACCAGCACATCACCGGCCTGGGTCGCTCCCGACACCAGTTGCTCGGCCAGGGCGTCGATCGTGCCCCCGCCGACCAACGAACCGGCGCCCGGCAGTTCCCCGAGCACCCGTTCCGCCGGTTCGTTGCCGATCACGATGTCAGGCAGCTTGGCCACCGGCGCCCCGGCCTCTGCGGCCAGCGTTTCGTCCCACCCCTTCATGTCGAACAGCGGGTAGGCGGTCATGGCTGTGGTCGTATCGATGGCCGCCCGCCCGCACAGAGCGTGGTTGGCGACCGCTTGGGCCGGCCAGTAACCGCAGGCGTCGGGCGTAGCGGCGGCGTGCCACGCCAGAAAGGCCAGCAGTTCGCCCCCGTCCCCGGCAACGCCCGGATCCAAATCACGGTGGGCTCCCCGGCCGTCGCCGTACAGCAGGCCCGGACCCACCGCCCCTCCGCCAGCGCCGACCGCACCCAGCGACGGGACCATGGCCGAGACCTCCACCGCCTCGACGCGGCGGCCGGACGCGACCTGGGCCAGGGCGTCGAGCACGTTGACCCGCCACGCCTGGTCAACGTCGTGCTCGAACACGCCGCCGGCACCGGTGATCAGGCGGTGCGGGAGCCGAGCCCGGGCCACCACCGTGCCATCAGCATCGGCGGCGACCGCCTTCACCGACGTGGTGCCGATGTCGATCCCCACCGTGACGCTCGGGTCCCGACCGCCCGTTTCTGACACGAGCGTCAGCTTAGGAGCCGAGCCGGTAGGCGAGGCGAGGCGAGGCGAGGCGAGGCGAGGCGAGGCGACCAGACAAGCACGTGCCCCTTCGGCAGGCGCAGCCTGACGAAAGAAGGGTCCGACGCGACCGGGGCCGACCTATCCGCGCAGATCCCTAGGTTGGTAAGTTCAGGCCGTGACGGCCACACCGCGCTCACCGCTCTCACGATGAAAGGGCTGGTGTTCGGTGTTCGGCCCGAACCTTGGGCGCCCCCCGACACCGCCAACCGCCTGACCGGCAACCTGGCCGCCACCCCTGTCGCCCTCCGAGACATCCCCGAAGCCCGGCCCCTGCGACCCGACTGGGTGGTGACCCGACCCCTGCTCACCGGCATCTGCGGCTCGGACTCGAAGCAGATACTCTTGGACTTCGGCGATGGTGACAGCGACAGCGCCCTGAGCGGCTTGTGCTCCTTTCCTCAGGTGATGGGCCACGAGGTCGTGGCCGAGGTCGTCGAGCTGGGGCCAGAAGCGTCCGGTGTCGAGGTGGGCCAGCGGGTGGTGCTGAACCCGTGGCTGTCGTGCGTGCCGCGGGGGATCAGCCCGGCCTGCCCGGCGTGCGAGACCGGCGACTACAGCCTCTGCTGGAACTTCACGACCGGCGACATCAGCCCTGGCATCCACACCGGCGTGTCCAGCGACGCCACCGGCGGCTACGCCGAGCTCATGCCGGCCCACCCCACCATGCTCTTCGCCGTACCCGACCAGGTCGACGACCAGCACGCCATCCTGGCCGACCCCTTCGCCGTCTCCTTGCACAGCGTCACCCGTCACCCCCCGCCGCCTGGAGGCCGGGCGCTGGTGTGGGGCGCCGGCGCCCTCGGGCTCGGTGCACTGGCCATCCTCCGCTGCCTGTACCCGTCGGTGGATGTCGCCGTGGTCGCCCGCTTCGACGCCCAGGCCGAGTTGGCGCACCGCTTCGGAGCCCACCGCGTGTTCCGCCTCGGCTCACAACTCGAACTGGTCGAAGCGCTGGCGGGATGGTCGGGAGGCGTCCTGCGCCGCACCATGCCCGGGCTCGACGGCCTGCCGATGTGCCACCCCGGCGGCATCGACGTGGCCTACGACACCATCGGCAAGGCCGAGACCTTCGAGGTCGAGGTCCGGGTGCTGAAGGCGCGAGGCACCCTGGTCGGCAGCGGCGTCCACGCCCCGGCGCGCTGGGAGTGGAGCCCGCACTACTTCAAGGAGATCAACCTGGTCGGATCGAACGCCTTCGGCATCGAGGAGGTGGAGGGCAAGCGCCAGCACGGCATCGCCCACTACCTGGAGATGGTGGTGGACGGCCGCATCGACCTGACCGGCATGCTCACCCACACCTTCGCCCTGACCGAGTGGCGCGATGCCTTTGCCGCCATCGCCAACCAGGAAAGCAGCGGCGCCGTCAAGGTCGCCATCGACCCTCAGCGGTGACCTCCTCAGCCGGCCCGGCGACGGGCGCCCACCCCTTCGACCCGCTGACCGCCGAGGAGATCACAGCCGTGTCCGACGCGGTCAACGACAGCGGTCGGGCCGGCGGCGCCGCTTGGTTCTCCACCATCACCCTCGACGCGCCCCCCAAAGACGACCTCCACCGCCGGCGACTGGCCCGGGTGGTCATCGTCGACGGTCCCGGGGCGTCCCTGATCGAAGCGCTGGTCGACGCCGGCAGCGGCGAGATCCTGGCCTGGGAACGCCAGGAGCAGGCCCGGCCGCCGCTAGGTTTCGACGAGACCTACCGGGCCATGCAGACCGTCCTGGCCCACGACGGCGTCCTCGCCGCCCTGGCTCGCCGGGGCATCACCGATGTCGAGAAGGTCCAAGTCGACCCGTGGCCGACCGGCAACTTCGCCGATCCGATCGAAGACGGCCGGCGGGTCGCTCGGTGCCTCTGCTACTACCGCGAGCATCCGGAGGACAACGGCTACGCCCGGCCCATCGAAGGACTGCTGGTCACCGTGGACATGGCTCGCGGCGAGGTGCTGGCCGTGGTCGACCACGGCACCGTCCCGCTGCCCCCGGGCGCCGGCAGCTACCTGCCTGAGGACAACCAGCCCCTTCGCGACGACCTGCGCCCGCTCGAGATCAGCCAGCCCGACGGGCCCAGCTTCACCGTCGACGGCAACGTGGTCCGCTGGCAGCGCTGGTCCTTGCACGTCTCGCTGGACCCGCTCGAAGGCCTCGTGCTGCACACCATCGGCTACCAGGACGGCGACCGGATCCGGCCGATCCTGCACCGGGCTTCGATCAGCGAGATGGTGGTCCCCTACGGCGACACTGATCCCGCCCACGGCTGGAAGAACGCCTTCGACGTCGGCGAGTGGGGACTCGGGCGCATGGCCAACTCGCTGGCGCAGGGTTGCGACTGCCTCGGTGAGATCCGCTATCTGGACGCCGTCCTGGCCGACGAAGCCGGCCGGCCCTCCACGGTGGCCAACGCCATCTGCTTGCACGAAGAGGACCACGGGATCCTGTGGAAGCACGTCGACCTGCACACCGGCCGGACGGAGGTGCGCCGCTCCCGCCGGCTGGTCGTCTCGTCGATCGCCACCGTAGGCAACTACGAGTACGGCTTCTACTGGTACTTCTACCTGGACGGCTCCATGGAGCTAGAGGTCAAGCTCACCGGCATCCTGTCGACCAAAGCCGTGGCCACCGCCGATGGCGACGGAGACCGGCCGGATCGAGCGGCGGCGCCATCGATCGCTCCCGGCCTGAATGCGCCGGTTCACCAGCACCTGTTCTGCGCCCGGCTCGACATGGACGTAGACGGGCGGGTCAACGAGGTCCACGAGGTTGACGTGGTCCCCGTTGCGGCCGGCGACGCCAATCCCTGGGCCAACGGCTTTGAACCGGTCGCCACCCGCCTCGACCAAGAACTGGCCGCCCGCCGCGACGTCGACGTGTCCCGGAGCCGGACCTGGCGGGTCGTAAACCCCGACGCGTGCAACGCGGTCGGTGAACCGGTGGCCTACCGACTCATCCCCGGCCCGACGCCAACCCTGCTGGCCGGCGAGGCCGCCAGCGTCTCCGCCCGCGCCGGGTTCGCCCGCCACAACCTGTGGGTCACCCCGTACACGGCCGGCGAGCGGCGGGCCGCCGGCGACCACCCCAACCAGCACCCCGGCGGCGACGGCCTACCCCGTTGGACCAAGGCCGACAGATCACTGGTCGGCGCCGACGTCGTGCTTTGGCACACCTTTGGCGTCACCCACATCCCCCGCCCCGAAGACTTCCCGGTCATGCCGGTCGAGAGCTGCGGCTTCCACCTCTCGCCCGCCGGCTTCTTCGACCAGAACCCCGCTCTCGACGTTCCCCCGCCCGACCACTGCAGCTAAGGGGCCTCGCCCGCCATAGTCAACCGGTGGGCACCGTCGGCGAACGACCGCCTGGGGTGAACGCGAAAACGCCGGCTGGGCTGCCTTGCTGGGAGGCACCGGTCCCGAACAGCACGGCGTCGCCGAGGGTGGCTAAACCTGACCAGCAGGGGGCGCTGACGACGATCTCCTTGACCACCCGACCCGAGGACGCCTCGCGCACCAGCACCTTGTCGGTGAGCGCGGTGCCGTTGAACGTCAGGCCACCGGCCACCGTGGTCGGCCCGAACGACGGGGCTCCTTCGGCCTGCCAGATCACCTTCCCGCGCCGCGAGTCGAAAGCATGCACGGTGGGCTCCTGGAAGGGCAGGTCCCTGGGGTTGCCAGGTGCGCACACTTGGGGCCCGTTGCTCTCGAAGCGACCGAAGTCGCCGAGCGCCGTCGAGCCGTACACCCGCTGGCCGTCGTAGGCCGTGGTGGCGATGAACCCGCCGGCAAAGCCACCGAAGACCACGCTGGTGCTCCACCGCAACGTCCCGGTGCGGGGGTCGAGCGCGTAGTAGGTGCCGTCCTTGGCGCCAGCGCCGAGGAAGGACACTGAGCCGTCCGGGTCGAGCCCGGCGTTCACGGTGGCGCCGAAGTCGAAGTCGCACTTGTCATCGGACCGCCGGGGACGGAAGCGCCACGCCATCGTCCCGTCGGCCACCCGCAGGGCCAACACCGTCTCGCTGTCGGGGGGCGGGTTGGAAAACTTGCAGTCGGCCACCGCCACCGTCACCAGGCCCTGACGGGGCAGGACGGTGGCCGACGACCACACGTTGCCGCACCCGTCGTTCAGCACCGCGCCGCTGAGGTCCACATCGGTCTCGTGGGTCCACGCCGGCGTGCCATCGGACAGGCGGGCCGCCACCACGTAGCCCCGGTGGTCGCGCTGACCATCGGCGGACACGCCGACGATCACCTTGCTCGCCACCACCACCGGCGAGGAGAAGATGCGAGCCTCGTCGTGGTCAGGGTCCGGGGCTTGATCGGGCCGGCCGGTGTAGTCGTGGAACCAGAACGGTCGGCCGGTGGCGGCGTCGAGGGCGTACAGCGTGTAGCCGCCACCGAACAGCACCAGATCGGGCCGGTGACCATCGCCCGGCTCGAACCAGGCCGACGAGGTGACCATGCCGCCGTCGGAGGTGGCATCGCGGGGCTGCTCGCCGGGATGCGGCTGGATGGCGTGCTGGCGGTGCAAGGCGAACTTCCACCGGAGGTGGCCGGTCCGCAGGTCGAGGGCGTAGAAGAACCCGTCCCAGGAGCCGACGTACACGGCGCCGTTCACCACCGTGGGGGTGGCCGTCACCGCGTCGCCTGTGGGGAAGGCCCACGCTTGGGCCAGATCGGGTGCGGTGGCGGCAGTGAGGGTGCTGCGACCGTGGAAGCTGTGTTGGGCGTCGTGGCCATACGTCGGCCAGTCCCAGGGGCTGACCGAGCCGGCCGCCGGTGGATCGGCGCTCGACCCACTTGCCTTCCCCGAACTCGCATCGCGCGGCCGAGCTGAGCGGGACCCGGAGCATCCGACGACCGACCACGCCAGCAGAACTGCGGCGGCCACCGCGGCCACCCGCCACTGGCGACGCCGGTCTCTCACGGTTCGGGGCAGACGGTTCCCTTGGACGGCACGCATACGGTGACGCTCGTGGGAAAGTCGAGACTGGTGTCGATGGGGGTGGGAGCGCTCGGTTGTCCTCCGGCGAAGGTCACCTTCAGCTCCCGACCGCCCTTTGACGCCGGCCCGCAGTCCAGCGCCGCCGCGCTGCCGCCGGGCTTGCACGCGATGTGGATGTCCACGAAGTACAGCGTCCCGTCCGGCGCAAAGGCCAAGCCGAAGGGGTTGTAACCCTTGGGATCTTTGCCGATGTTGGCGATGGACCCACCCGGGATGGTCGGGTGGTTGGCGAGCAACTGGCCGGCGTCGTCGACCCAGGCGATCGCGGGGTCACCGATCGTGCTGGCGACGGCCCAGCAGTCGCACGTGGGATCGCGGGCGATGCCTAGGGGGAACGGCAGCATCTGCAAGCTGCCCTGGAAGAAGGTGGAGGTCTGCAATCGGTTCGCGGGGTACAGCCCGTCAGGTCCGCAGTCTGCAGCCGTCTTGGGCAGCGAAGCCTGGGCGACGCGCAGCACGCGCCCACTCGGCGCTGGCGTGGCCTGGTAGCCAGCCTCGGGCAGAAGCAGATCGCCGTTGGGGGCGATGGCGAGGGTGCCGGGCTGGCGCAGTCCACCGTGACCATCGACGTGGTGCGGGCCGTCGCCACCCGTGGTGGGACCGTCGACGATGCAGAAGGTGTCGTACCTGGGCGCAAACCACTCGATGAGCCGGCCATCGTCGGGCGACGGGTACTGGCCCTGCGCCGTGCCAAGGTCCGTGGCCAGCACGTTGTTCTTGGCGTCGACGGCGCAGCCGGTCATGGTGCCGTTGCTGTTGAAGGCGCCATCGGGATCAGGCGGGATGTCGGTGCCGTGCTTCTGGCCCTTGAGCTTGTAGTGGCCCGGCGTGAACAGCGTGGTGCCGGTGAACGCGCCGGTGCGGTCGTACAGGGCTTCGCCCACCGGCGGATCCTTGTACGGACGCTTCCCGCCCGGATTGTGCTGCCCAGGCAGCGTCGGGTTGTACCCCACTACAAAGCGCCCGCTGCCGTCGTGCAACAGGCAGAGCTGGCCGTTGGGGTCCGACGGCGGGATCAGCTGACCCCTCTTCTGCGTCGCCGACGCCAGGTAGCGCTCCTCCTCGTTCTGGTCCCAGTACACGAAGTAGCCGTGCTGGGTGGACCGCCCTTTGGCTGAGGAAGACGCCGACGCCCCGCTGGACTCCTTCGAGGATCCCGACGAGCAGGCGGTGGCCAGCAGAGCCAAGGCCGTCACCAACGCGATCGCGTTACGGCGCATAGATCCCCCGATCGGCCGATTCCGTCACTCCGTCGCCGGAGCCACGGCGGATAAGGACATGACGTTAGCGTCAGGTTCCGTGGTTTGCCGGAGCCCCGGCCCTCCGGCTCGGTCTCAGCTGTGGGCGTGCCCGGACTCCAGGCCGGCCTCGTGCACATGGGGATGAGAGTGAGTCCAATGGAGGCGGTCGGGGTGAGCGCCACGAACGCTGCGTCGGCGAGGTCGGCGTGCGCGGCCCACGACACGGGCCCACTGCCGCGCAGCGGGGCGGCCATGAGGTGCGCCTGTAGCCTCCCAGCAACAAAGGCGGACAACGATCGACAGGTCACCCCGCCGGATGGCCCGAATCGCGGGCCAGCACCTGTGAGCTGGATGAAAGGCAACGGAATGGCACAGAAGCTGCGGTTCGAGGGTCTCACCCTCGCGGTCGAGAACGTCGCAACTTCGGTTGAGTTCTACGGCGGCCTCCTCGGCCTGACGGTGGCCTACCGATCGGAGCCGGCGTTCGCGCTGATCAAGGTCGACGGGGGCGGCTCCATCGGACTGCTGTCGGTAGAAGAGGCGCGCAAAGAGGGCGTCGAGGACATGACGCCGACACAGCGACGGGCCATCCACGTCGAGCTGAGCGTCGACGATCTTGATAGCGCCTACCAAGAGCTGTTGGATCGGGGCATGACGTTTCACGCCCCGCCGCACGACGAGCCCTGGGAGCGGGTCATGACCGGCTTCGATCCTGACGGCTACTCGGTGGAGATCGCTCAGGGCCGACGGGGCGAGAGCGGCGACATCTGGGCCAAGCATTGACGAACCGGTGAGCACCGGGCCCGTCCTTGTCACCTGGCCGCTCGGCAACTTCTCCTCGGTGCAGGGCGCCAACAGCCGGCTCGTCCCGCACCTCCGTGTCGAGGAGCGCCTCCGGGTATTAGAGGTGGCTGAAGGGGATGCTGGTGGCCCACTGCGACAACACCGGCGGCGAGGTCCGCCTATGACTTTCGCCGGAACTCAGGTTGGGCCTTTGATGACGTGGGCTCAGCCTCTGGCCGCCACCGCCCGCAGTTCGGCGACGGAATCGCGCATGGTGACGCTGAGGTCCCGACCGTCGTCCCCGCTGGCCCATCGCTGGACGGCCACGCGCAGCACCGTCATGCCGGACTCAGCGGCCAAGGACGCCTGCGGCTCGCTCACCCCGCGCTTGCGCAAAGTGGCAGCTATCTCAGCCGCGTAGTCCGCCAGCTTGGCAAGTTCGCGCTCGCTCAATTCGGGGTTGGCGGCGATCACGGCTTGGCGTTGGCGGGACAGGTCCCTTCGAGCCTCACCGAGCATGGCGGCGGCGGCGGCGTCGAGGCCCCGGGAGACGGCGTCGAGGGGACCGTCCGTTGCTGGCGCGTCCGCCACGCCAGTGACGATTCGCTCCTTGAGTGGGGCGGACCCACCGAAGAGCACTTCGCGTTTGTCAGCGAAGTGCCGAAAGAAGGTGCGTTCGGTCAACCCGGCTCGGTCAGCGATTTGAGCAGCCGTCGTCTGGTCGAACCCACGCTCCGAATACAGGGCGAGGGCTGCTTCTTGGAGCCGTCCGCGACTGTCCGGCTGCCATCGACCCATTAGTTCGATCCTACCGTTGTTGACAGTCACAGACATCGGGTCATACCCTGATGGCAGTTACTGACATCAATCGATCCTGGGGAGCTTCCCTAATGAGAATCTTTGTCACCGGCGCGTCGGGGTGGATCGGCTCGGCCGTCGTGCCAGAGCTGCTCGGGGCTGGCCACGAGGTGGTCGGGCTGGGCCACTCGGCGGCCTCGGCCCGGCGATTGGAAGCCGCCGGTGTCACGGTGCAGCGGGGGGATCTCGACGATCTTGACGGCTTGCGCGACGCAGCCAAGTCGGCCGACGGGGTTATTCACCTGGCCTTCCGCCACGACCTGCTCTATGCCGGCGACATGGCCGGAGCGGCCGTCGTCGACCGCCGGGCCATCGAGGTGGTCGGCGATGCCCTCGCTGGCTCGGACCGGCCCTTCGTGATCGCCTCAGGGGTCTTCGGAATCGCGCCCGGCCAGGTGGTGACCGAGCGGGACGGCGTCAAAGCAGCAGACGACACCGATGGGCCCATCGAGGGTGCAGCCGACCGGATGGCCAACGCCCGCTACACGGCCTCCCTCGCCTCTCGCGGCGTCCGCTCTTCGGTCGTTCGGCTCCCGCCGACATGCCACGGTGACGGCGACAACGGCTTCATGTCCATCCTGGTGGGTGTCGCTCGGGATAGAGGTGTCTCGGGCTACATCGGCGACGGCTCGGCCCGTTGGCCGGCCACCCACCGGCTCGATGTGGCTCGCGCCTTCTGCTTGGCCTTAGAGAAGGCACCCGCCGGTTCGACACTCCACGCGGTCGCCGAGGAGGGCGTAGCTGGCCGGGACTTCGCCGAGGTCATCGGACGCAAGCTCGACATCACGGTCGTCCCGATCTCCCCCGAAGACGCACCGGGCCACTTCGGGTTCCTGGGCTTCCTCTTGCCCATGGACAGCCCGGCCTCGAGCGAGTACACCCGCGAAGTGCTCGGATGGGAGCCGACCGGGCCAAGCCTGCTCGAGGACCTCGCGCAGGACCACTACTACCGTCAAATGAGCACGCAGGACGAGGCGGGCGGCTAAGTCCGATGAGAGAGGACGTGCGCCAGGCATTAGCCATCGATGCCTCCTGGACCATGGAGGACCGTACGATCGACATCACCACCACAGGTCGGCGATCGGGCGAGCCCCGGCGGATCGAGATCGTGTTCTATCGGCTCGGCGACGACATCTACCTGAGTGGGATCCCAGGACCCACAATCCGCGACTGGCTGGCCAACCTGGCCGCCAACCCCAAGTTCACCTTCCACATCAAGAACGGCGCCGTCGCCGACCTGCCGGCGACGGCCACGGTCATCGTTGACCCGGTCGAGCGCCGCAGTGTCCTTACCGTCCTCGTCGACGAGTTCAACCGCCGGAACGGCCCGGACAGTCCATGGCCCGAGGCGGTCCTCGCTGAATGGGTGGCCAGCAGCCCGCTGGCCAGGGTCACCTTCGCGGAGACCGACTGAGAGGTGTCGACGCCCCGAGGAGCTATCACCTCGATCTGCGGTAAGACGCGCTGGACAGGGAGCCCAGAGGACCGAAAAAACTAAAAACAACTTGTATTGTCGAACGCTTGTACTATCATGTGATCGATGTACGCAGTTTCAACCGCCGAATCGATCGTCCCCAGCGACGCGGCGATCGACGTGTTGGAGGCGGAGGTGGCGGCGACGGTCGGGGTGTTGAACTCGGCGCACGCCAGATTGGTGGAGTTGGCGGCGGAGGCGTTGGCCGGCGGGTTGTGGAGCAGTGGGGTATCCATACGCCCGAGCAGTGGCTGGTGTGGCAGGCCGGCCTCTCCCGGGCCCATGCCCGTCAGGTGGTGGCGGTGACCCGCCGCGTTCCTGAGCTCCCGCACCTCTACCAGGCCGTGCACGACGGGGCCCTGTCGTTGGATCAGGCGGAGGTGGTGGCCCGGCACTGTCCGGTGGGGTTCGACGCCGACGTGGTCGGGGTGGCGGTCAACGCCACCGTCCCGCAGCTGCACCGCATGTTGGGCCGATACCAATTCACCGAACCGGTACCCGACACGCCGGCCGATCCGCCGCCTCGGGACCCGGAACCGGAGCGTCGTGTGTCGTTCGGTTCGACCGATGACGGCAGTTGGCACGCCAGCCTTGATCTGCCTGCCGATGAGGGCGCCCTTTATGAGCAGGCGCTGGTCGCCAAACGAGACGAGTTGTTCCGCCGTGACCACCCCGGCGTGGATGCCGACAGTCCCGAAGGGCGAGCGGCGCGCCGGGACCTGTCCTGGGCTGACGCCGCCGTGGCGCTGGCGGCGGACTCGCTCGCCACTGGCGACAAGGGTCAAGTCGGCGGCTCGGACCTGTTCCGGGTGCTGGTCCACCTCGAAGCCGACCCCACCAACCCCACCGGTCCCGGAGTCGCCGGCCTGCACCTCGGGGCGCCGCTACCTCCAGCGCTCCGCCGGATGCTGCTGTGCGACTGTGAGGTGGTGCCGGTCTGGGAGACGCTCGGTAACCCGGTGGCGGTCGGGCGGGCTCAGCGGATCGTGCCCCGCCGGGTCCGGCGCCTCATCGAACACCGCGACAAAGGCTGCCGGGTCCCAGGTTGCGGGCAGAAACGGTGCTGCACATCCACCACATCGTGCACTGGGAAGACGTCGGACTCACCGACCCCGACAACCTGATCTGCCTCTGCCACCGCCACCACCGCCTCCACCACCTCGGCCTCCTACCCATCACCGGCACCGCCGGCGACCTCAAGGTGTGTGACCGTCACGGCCGAGAGCTCCAACCGGTCGGCCAGCCACGCCAACTCCCCGCCACTACTAACCCGGCCGACGCCGCCACCGGCATCGGCCTGAAGCCAGTCGTGTATGAGCACCCGCCCGGCGAACGTCTCCAACCCAAATGGATCGACTTCGCCCCCAACATCAACCGACCCGAACGCGAACCCGCAGGCGCCGGCACCGGAAGCCGCTCCCCCTGACCGACCAGGACCCATCCTGGGGTCCACAACGCCGGCACGGCGATTAGGGAAACGTGCTGCGAGCAGCGAGGAGCGACCACGTGCCCAAACTTCGACGATTCCCATTCACCCGGTGCCGTCGACATCTCTCAATCCAAGTCGGCGCCTTCGAGCAGCTGTTTGAGCGTTGTTAGATCGGCGCTCACGGCATCGACATCGCGTGCGAAATCGTCGGCCGTCATTCCCGGGTTCCGGCGGACGGTGAAGATCACTTCGCAGCTGTTGCCGTCGGGGATCACTCGCATCGGGTTGTAGACGGTCTCGCCACTGGGCAGGGTGACATGGTGATCCAGGACGCCATATTCGTTGGCTTCGACAAAACGAACAGCGACAGTTCCCATCGGCGATTGTGCAACCCATTGGCCCTCTATCTGCTCGATCGATCCGCTCAGGCCGGCGGCCCATTCCGGCAGATGACTCGGATCTGACGCATAGTCATATACGGCCTCGGCTGACCGATCGATGCGGACACTGACGTGGCGAGACTCCGAGGTCATCAACCGATGATGGCGCGCGACCAGGCCGTCGCCCGCGAGCTCGCTAACCGAACACCTTGGAGCCGACCACGTCCCGGGCCTCGGCGGTCGGGCCTTCCCACGAAACCGAGCCGTGCTCCAGCAGCACCACCCGGTCGCACAGGTCGAAGGCGTGGGCCACCTGCTGCTCCACGATCAAGAGCGAGGTACCCCGTTGTCGCAGCTGGTCCAGGCTGGAGTACACCTGGTCGATGACGATGGGGGCGAGGCCCAATGACAGCTCGTCGGCGACCAGCAGCTTGGGGGCCTCCACCAGCACCCTGGCCATCGACAGCATCCGCTGCTGGCCGCCCGACAACGTGCCGGCCAGTTGGCGGCGGTGGTCGGCCAGGGCTGGGAAGAGCTCGAACGCCTGGTCGAGGGCAGCGGGCACGCCGCTGCGACCCTTGGACTGCCGGAAAGACAGGACCAGGTTGTCCTCGACCGACAGCGTGGCGAACACCGACCGGCCTTCGGGCGCGTGGGCGACGCCGGCACGGGCGAAGCGATGCACCGGCGCTCCGGTCAGATCCGCCCCGCTGACCGTCACCGTGCCGCTGGTCGGTGCGACCAGACCGCTGACCACCCGGGCCACAGTTGTCTTGCCGACACCGTTCGGCCCGAGCAGGGCTACCGCCTCACCTTCACCGACCTGAAGGGACACGTCGAACAGGGCGCGGAACGGCCCGTATCCGGCCGACACGTGCTGAAGCTGGAGCACCGGGGTCACGCCCGGCTCCCGACATCACCCAGGTACGCAGCCCGCACCACATCCTCCTGGAGCACTTCGGCAGTAGGCCCGGAGGCGATGAGGCAACCGGAGTCGAGGACGTAGCAGCGCTCGGTGAAATGGGCCACGAAGTCGACGTCGTGCTCGACCAGCAGCACCGCGAACCCATGATCGGTCTGCACCTGGCGCAACGTTCGGGCCAGATCGTCAGTCTCCTGGCGATCCAGCCCCGAAGACGGCTCGTCCAGCAGCAGCACCCGCGGTTCGGTCATGAGGGCCCGTCCGACCTCGACCAGCCGGCCCTTGCCCAGGCTGAGGTGCTCGATGGGCTCATCGGCCAGGTCACCCAGCCCGAGCAGGTCGAGGATGTGGTCGCACCGCTCGATCTCCTCGGCCCGGGGGCGGCCCCGTCCGATCAGGTCCTTCCACAACCGGCCGTCGCCCCGGCGGACCCGTTCGGCGATCAGCAGGTGCTCGCGGACGGTGGACTCGGCGAACAGCTCGATGCGCTGGAAGGTGCGGCCCACACCGAGCCGGGCCCGCTGGTAGGGGGCGAGGCGGCTCACGTCGCGCCCGGCGATGCTCACCGAGCCCCGGTCCGGCGCCACCGCCCCGAGCAGGCACTGGAAGAAGGTGGTCTTGCCGGCGCCGTTCGGTCCGATGAGCCCGACCCGCTCGCCGGCGTCGATCGATGCGTCCAGATCTTTGATGGCGGAGATCCCCGAGAAGCTCTTGCAAATCCCCGACGCCGCCAGGATGGCCTCGGGCGGCGCCTCCTGGTCGAGATCAGGCGCGGCGCTCATCAGAGGTGGCCGGTCACGGGGCGACCCGGTCGCTCACCGCCGGCTCCGCCGATGGTGTGGGCGCGCCCCGCCACCGTGCCCACAGCGCCTCCACCCGGTTCCCGGCCTGGCGCTTGCCGGCCTCGACCAGCCCTTCGGGATGGCGGGCGAACTGGATGGCGGTGAGGCCGAACAGCACGTAGGTCCAGTTCGGCGAGATCGGGAAGATCCCCGGCACCCGGTCGGGGCTGCGCAGCAGCCAGGCCAGGAACGCCCCCTTGAGCAGCACCGCATCGAACAGCCCGTAAGCAGCGCCGGCCTGCATGGCGCCTTCGACGGTCCGGGCGCCGAGCGAGACCACCAGCACCAGCCAGAACAAGCTGGCGAACGGCGAGAAGTTGGTGGTGTAGTTCACGTTCTGCTGCTGGATGGTGAGCAAGGCACCCCCCAGGCCGGCGATGAAGGCGGACACCGCGAAGGCGGTGATGCGAGCGCGGGCAGGGGAGATGCCGATCGACTCAGCAGCCACCTCGCTGCCCCGCAACGCCCGCAGCGTCTGTCCGACCGTGCCTTGGCGGATCTGGATGACCGCCACCGCCACTACCGCCAGCACCACCAGCGACATCAGTAGGAACGCCCGGTCACCGGTCAGGTCGAAGGATCCCAGGGTCGGTCTCGGTACCCGGGTGCCGGCCAGCAGTGCGCCGGTCCCCCCGCCCACCCAGGAGAGCTTGACCATGACCGCGTCGAAGAAGAAGGCGAAGGCGAGGGTGCCGATCGACAACCAGATCCCGCCGAGTCGTAGGACCGGCAGAGACAGCAGGGCGCCGACGGCGGCGGCGATGACCGCGCCGATGAGCGCCGCCAGCAGCACCGGCATGGCGAAGCGGTCGAACAGCTGGAACACCGTGAACCCGCCGATCGCCGCGAAGGTCCCCTGGCACAACGAGATCTCGCCGGCGAAGCCGGTGATGACGGTGATGGACAGGAAGATCAGCGACAGGATCACCGCCTGGGTCACCAGGAACTTCCAGGAGGCATCGGCCCGGAAGAAGACCAGGTACCCCACGACCGCGAAGAACACGACGGCAAAGGCACGGGTGGCCACCGTCAGTCCCGGGCTGCGCGACAACGCCGCCAGCGCCGGCGGCGGGGGATCCACCGCGCTCAGCGGGTCCGACGCCTGGCGCGACCGGCGGATGGCCGGCCACAGCACCAACACCGCGAACAGGACCACGAAGGGCATGGCCGGCGTCAAGTTCTCCTGCACCACCCTCACCCAGGAGTTGCCGTTCTCCCACCGGGGCAGGAAGGTGTGGAACAGGGCGATGAGCAAGCCGAGGCCCACGCCCCCGGCAAGGGCACGGGGCAGGCTCACCAGCCGCCCGATGGCGGCGGCGGCCACCGCCACCACCAGCAGGTTGAAGAAGTCGGGTGCGGCCAAGGTGTTGAACCGGGGAGCGATCATCACGCCGGCCAGCCCGGCGAACAGGCTGGACAGCGCCCAGCTGAAGGCGGAGACGCGGTCGGCGCGGATGCCGTTGAGTTCGGTCATGCGGGGGCTCTCGACCACAGCTCTCATCTGCAGGCCGATGGTGGTGAACCGGAACATGGCCGCCAGCGCGGCCATGATCGCCACCGCCACCACCACCGCCATCAGCTCGTCTCGGCTGAGGGCGTACACGCCGAAGGGGTCGTAGAACACCGATGCGCCGCCGGGGATGATGCCGACCGGGGTCTGGCCCGCCACCGCCTGGAAGTTGACCGCCAGCTCGAACAGCGACGGGAGGGCCACGGCCAAGCCGATGGTCACCACCAGCTTGGCCACCGCCGAGGCGGTGCGCAGGTGGCGGAACACCAGCCGTTCGAGCACCAGCCCGATGACGGGAGCCAGTACGAACACCGACAGGACCAGGGCGGGCAGGATCGACCATCCCCAGTCCTCCCGGGCGTGGAAGTACATGGCCGCCGACACGTAGGCCTGGGCGCCCAACGCCAGGTTGAACACCCCTGAGGTCTTGTAGGTGAGGACGAGACCCAGGGCGAGCAGGGCGTACACCGTGCCTGGGGGCGTCCCCTGCAGCAGCGCCCGCAGCAGGTCCGAACCTACGGAGGCGCCGAAGAGCATGGCAGTCGACCAGTCCGCCAGATCAGCGGTAGTTGGTAGGAACCGGCTCCGACCAGGTCAGATCCTGGCTGTTCCAGCAGAGCCACGGCTTGTCCTTGGGAGCCATTGTGGTGAACTTGCCCTTGACGACCCTGACGTCGGCCGCGCACTCGCTGTCCTTGAACTTGGTCCTGGTGGCCTGGGTGTACGGCGTGTGAGCCTGCGACCAGTCGGTCGACGGGATGAGCCCGTCGGCAGTGAAGTTCTTCATGGCGTTGGTGGCGGCCAGCACCTTGGCCTGATCGAACTCGGGCCCAGCCGCCAGCAGACCTTGGTAGGCGAGGGTGGCGTTGATCCAGCCGACCATTGACAGCTCGGTGAGCGGGCTGCCCTGCTTGGCCATCCACGTCCGGAAGGCGTCCAGGGCCGAGCCCGTCGAGTCGGCTTCGAACGGCCGGAACTGGGCCTCCACGATGTTGCCCTCGAACAGGGTGCCGGCGTCGGTGATGAAGCTCTGGTTGTAGCTGTCGAGGTGGTACAGGACCACGTTGGACATGCCCTGGCGTTTGAGCTCCTGGGCCACCGTCTTCATGCCGTTGGCGTCCAGGCACGTGGCCAGGAAGTCGACGCCCGCCTTCTTCATGGCGGTCACGTCCGGACCGACACCGTCGGGCAACCCGTAGGTGAGGTGGTCGTTCAGGTACTCGAAGCTCACCCCGGATTCCTTGGTGTACCGCTTGAAGGACTCCGCTTCGCTGTCGGCGCAGACCTGGGAGTTCTGGCTGGTTCCGTAGCCGAGGGCGGCGGCGTGCTTGGCGCCCACGGTCTTGGCGAGGTACGGGAAGATGCGGCGGGTGCAGTCCGGGCAACGGGCGACGATGCTCGGGAAGATGGCCTTGCGGTTGGCAGCGTCGCCCCCGCTGATGCCCCACGTGTAGGTCGGCACCCCGGCCTGGTCCAGGTCGCCCCAGCCCAGCTGCAGCAGCCCCGCCTGGAACGTTCCGAAGGCCTTCTTCTGCGAGATGATGTCGAGGTTGACGGACTGGTTCTTGCCCAGTTCGTCGTCGGTCGTCTGCTCGATGGTGAGCTTGCGCCCGTAGATGCCGCCCTGAGAGTTGCGGTAGGCGAAGTAGGCCTTGATGCCGTTGGCGTAGCAGTCGAGGATGCAGATCCCGAGCGGGTTGTTCTGCTTGGTGCCGACCACCGCGTAGGCGATCTCCTTGTCGCTCACGCCGGGCACGTCGCTGATGGACTTGACCACCTTGCGATTGGCTTCGCCACCGTTGGTCGGCACCTTGACCTTCGCGCCGCCGCCTCCGGAGCCGGAGTTCTTGGCGTTGCCGCAGGCCGTCGCCGCCAGCAGGACGGCCAAGAGGACGACCAACGGTCGCCGCATTTGTCGTGCCACGGATCCTCCCCAGAACTCGTAGAGCAACTGGCGCCACCAAAGCTGACGCCGGAGTTAGATTTGACAGTAGCCCAACCGCTGGGCGCCGTCCGGGGAACCGGCGAAGCATTTGCGCCGGCGTGGTGGCCGGGCGTCGGGAGGGTCTGACCGTGTTGGTGAAGGGCGCCAAGGTGATGGTGACTGGGGCCTCGTCGGGCATCGGCGCGGCCTTGGCGCCCATGCTGGCCGCGGGTGGTGCCACCGTCGGTCTGGTCGCCCGGCGCGAGGACCGTCTGGCCGCGGTGCTCGATCAATGCCGGCGCCACTCCCCCGAGTCACGGATGTGGGTGGCGGACCTGGCCGACCCGGCCGCCGCCGAGCAACTGGCGGTGCAAGCGTGGGACGAGCTCGGTCACATCGATGTGCTGGTCAACAACGCCGCCGTCCCCAAGCGCCGGTCGGCGAGCGCCCTCACGGCCGAAGAGGTGCAGCAGACGATGACGGTGAACTTCGAGTCCCCGGTCCGCATGACCCTCGCCGTGCTGCCCCGCATGCTCGAACGCGACGCCGGCGTGATCGTCAACGTGTCCAGCTTCGGCGGTCGGGTGGGGATCTTGGGCGAGGCCGCCTACTGCGCGTCGAAGTTCGCGCTGTGCGGGTGGAGCGAATCCCTGGCGCTCGACCTGTGGCACACCGGCGTCGACGTCCGCTTGATCCTGCCGGGCGCCATCGACACCGAGATCTGGGACCAGGCCGACAACGACGAGCCCCTGTACGACGGCGAGCTGGAGCCACCCGAGACGGTGGCCCGGGGGATCATCGACGCCATCGAAGGCAGCCGCTTCGAGCACTACCTACCCGACATGGCCGCCATCGCTGACTACAAGGCCGCTCACATCGACGAGTTCATGGCCGCCGCCATGGACTTCGCCGACCGCCGGGACTAAGGCTGCGCCGTTAGGTCTCTCGTTTCAGCGCCTGTCCGGTGCGTTCACGCAAAGGATCCACAAGATGGAGTTTCCCGATTTCGCCGTGGCCTGCGGCGAAGAAGGTTCTGACCCGCTCGTGACCCACAACGGGGAGACCGTTCGGGTCGATGAGTACGCCGCAAGTGACCACTTGGCTCACATGGACGACGACTTGGCCGCAGTGGCGGCGCTCGGCGTGCGCGTTTGGCGTTACGGCATGCCGTGGCGGTTGGCCGAGCCCGAGCCCGGTGTGTACGACTGGACGAAGTGGGACCAGGCACTCGCCGCCTGCGAACGCCACGCTCTCACGCCGGTCATCGACCTGTGCCATTTCGGCCTGCCCGACCACTATCCCGGTTTCTGTGATCCGTCCTGGGTCGAGGGTTTCTGCCGGTACACCGACGCCTTCCTGGCTCGCTATGACGAGCCGAAGTGGTTCACACCAGTCAACGAGCCGGGAATCACCGCCCTCTCCTCGGGCTTGATCGGGGGATGGAACGACCGCCGATCAACCCGGCACGATTACTTCGTCGCTCTCGCTCATGTCGTGCTCGCCAACTTGGAGGCGATCGCCCGCATCCGAGCCGACCGCGATGGTTGGTGGATTGGCGCGGAAGGTTTCGGTTGTCACATCGGCGTCAACGACGACGGCCAACGAAAAGCGGACAACTCCCGGGCCCTACAGCAGGCTGTGTGGGACCTGCACCTCGGTGTTGAGCCTCGTCCCCAGGTCGCCGACCTCTTCGAAGCGGTGGACGACGGCGTGCTCGCCCGCATCGGTGATCTGGCGGCGCCGGTGGATCACGTCGTGGCCGGGCACGACTTCTACCCCATGGCGGTCACCAGATACGGCGACGGCGAGCAGCAGCCGCTCACCATCGGCGAGCGTGTTGACGCCTACGAGCGCGAGGCCCGCGCCTGGCACCAGCGCTACGGCCGGGACTTTTGGGTGTCCGAGACCTCCAACCTGGGCCTTCCCGTCCGTCAACAGGAGGAGTGGCTCGCGGCGCTGGTTGAACGGCTGGACACCATGAAGGCCGACGGTCTGCCGGTGCGGGGTGTGTGCTGGTACAGCCGCGGTGACCAGTACGACTGGGACAGCATGCTGCTCGAACCGGTCGGCAGGGTCACCAGGGTCGGCCTCTTCGACGATCAACGCCAGCCACGACCGGTGGCTGATGCGTATCGTCAACTCGCCAGCAGATCGTGAGCGGTGGCGACGAGTCGTTCTCGTTGGGCGTCGAGCGGTGGGTCGAGCAGCTCTTCCCGTTTCTACGGCCATGGTTGCCGTGTGAGAGCACGGCACTCCGCTGGTCGATGAGACCCACAAACCTCGAACACCAAATGCGCAACTGGCTTTATCGGCCCGGCTCTTGGGTGCCCCCGGTACCGTCAGTGCGTGGACATCGTCGCAGCCCTGTTCATCGACAACATCGACCTGCGACCGGCCCCAGGACCCTCGACGCGCATCGATCTGACCGGCATCCATTTCTCACGCGCCGCCGAGCAGCCGGTTCCCTGCACGCTCACGCCCCACTTGGTGGTGCTCGTGCGCTGCCCGATTAGCGAGGCCGGCAACGGCGTGTTGGAGGTCACTTACCACCGCGGCGGCGAGCAGGTGGCCCGCAACGTGCAGCCGTTGCAAGTCGAGCCCGGCAAGTTCAACTACCGGCTGGTGCGGGCCGAGTTGGAGTTCGCCGAGTACGGCACGGTCGAAGCCCACTGCCGCATGGACCAGGGCCACGTGCTGGTGGTGCCCTTCACCCTGCTGCCGCCCGCCGTTGACGACACCGGTGGCGGGGAAGGAACGGGCTGATGCCCTTCGCCGCCGCCGTATCCGAGCACCCCGTCCCGGCTGAAGCGGCCGGTGCGGTAATAGGCGACGTGATCGAGCAGATCGGCCGGGGACCCGACGTGGCCGCCGTCTTCGTGACCGCCCCGCTGGTCGGGGCGCTGGAGGACGTCGGGAAGGCGGTCCGCGAGCTGCTGGCCCCCGGTGTGCTCATCGGGGGCACCGCCGTCTCAGTGGTAGGCGGCGCCCGGGAGATCGAGGAGACCGCGGGCATCAGCCTGTGGGCCGGGAACCTGCCGGGACTGGCCGAGCCGCCGCATCCCGTGTCCCTGGCCATCGAGCAGCGGTCGGCCGACACCTTTGAGCTGACCGGCGCCGGCCGGCTGACCGACGGGGCGGGCACGCTGCTCCTGCTGGCCGACCCCTTCACCTTCCCGGTCGACCACTTGCTGCAGGTCCTGGCCCAGAGCGCACCGCAGCTCACGGTGGTGGGCGGCCTGGCCTCCGCCGCCCAGGGCCCGGGAGGCAACCGGCTGCTGCTCGACGACCAGGTCAACTCCGCCGGTGCCGTCGGCATCCTCTTCCCGCCGGGTCCGCACGTCACCACCCTGGTGTCACAAGGCTGCCGACCAGTGGGCGACCCCTTCACCGTGACAGACGCCCAGGGCACGATGGTCAAGGAGCTGGCCGGCCAGCCCGCCTTCGATCGGTTGAACCAACTGGTCGAGCACTCGACCGCCGAGACCCGTGCCCAGATGGCCCACGGCCTGCAGATGGGCCTGGTCATCGACGAGCAACGCGACCGGTTCGGGCGGGGCGACTTCTTGATCCGCAACCTGGTGGGCGTCGACCGCGACAACGGAGCCCTGGCCGTCGGCGACAACGTCGAGGTCGGATCCACCGTCCAGTTCCAGGTGCGAGACGCGGCCAGCGCCGACGAGGACCTGACCACCCTGCTGGCTGACGCCGGCGCCAGCTGGAGCTCCGCACCTGACGGAGCCCTGCTGTTCACCTGCAACGGCCGGGGCGAGCGCCTCTTCGGCACCCCGGACCACGACGCCGCCGAGGTGGCCGAGCACCTGGCCAACCCGTCGCGGCCCGCCCTGGGCGGCATGTTCTGCGCCGGCGAGGTCGGCCCGGTGGGAGGCCGCAACTTCCTGCACGGCTTCACCGCCTCGGTCGCCATGTTCCACGACGATCCCCCCGAGGACCCGGCGGTCTGACACCGCGTAGGGTGGGCCGGTGACCGAGACCGACCTCGAACAGCGCGCCATCAACGTCATCCGGGGCCTCGCCATGGACATGCCCCAGGCCGCCAACTCCGGCCACCCGGGCACCGCCATGGCTCTGGCGCCACTGGCCCACGTGCTGTGGACGCGAGTCATGGATTACGACGCCGCCGATGCCGACTGGCCCGACCGCGACCGCTTCGTGCTGTCCTGCGGTCACGCCTCGGTGCTGCTGTACTCCATGCTCCACCTCACCGGCTTCGGCCTCACCCTCGATGACCTCAAGGGCTTCCGCCAGTGGGGTTCGGCCACCCCGGGCCACCCCGAGGTGCATCACACCCGCGGCGTCGAGGTCACCACCGGCCCGCTCGGGCAAGGGTTCGGCATGGGCGTCGGCATGGGCATCGCCGAGCGGTACTTGCGGGCGCGGTTCAGCCCCGAGGTGATCGACCACTACACCTACGTCTTCTGCTCCGACGGTGACCTGGAGGAAGGCATCAGCCACGAGGCCGCCTCCCTGGCCGGCCACCTGGGCCTCGGCCGGCTGGTGTACGTCTACGACGACAACCACATCACCATCGACGGCCCCACCGAACTGGCCCTCAACGACGACGCCGTCAAGCGGTTCGAGGCCTACGGGTGGCACGTCGACGACCTCGGCGAGGCGGCCAACGACACCGACGTCCTGGAAGCGGCGTTGCTGCGGGCCAAGGCGGTCGAGGACCGGCCCTCGCTGATCGTGCTGCGCAGCCACATCGGCTACCCGTCGCCCAAGTTCACCGACTCGCCAAAGGCGCACGGCAACGCTCTCGGCGAGGACGAGGTCAAGATCACCAAGGAGATCCTTGATCTGCCGCCCGACCAGACCTTCTACGTGCCTGACGATGTGCTGGCCATGTACCGCGAGGCCGGCACCCGCGGCGCCGCCAAGCGCCAGGATTGGGAGAAGCGGCTGGCGGCCTGGGACGGCGACCGGGCCTCCTATGACGCTTGCATCGGTGGCCGGGGCCTCGAGGGTTGGGAGACCAAGCTGCCCTGCTGGGAGTCCACTGAGAAGCCGATGGCCACCCGCAAGGCCGGAACCGCCGTGGTCAACGCCCTGGCCGACGTCGTGCCCGGCCTCATCACCGGCGGCGCCGACCTCACCGACAACTGCGGCGTCGACCTAGCCGACCACGGCGTCCAGTCCGCCGACGAGCCCGACGGCCGGTTGATCCACTACGGCATCCGCGAGCACGCCATGGGTGCGGCCATGAACGGCATGGCCATGCACGGCGGCACCATCCCGGTGGGCGGGACCTTCCTCAACTTCTCCGACTACATGCGCGGCGCGGTGCGCATCGCCGCCATCTCCGATGCCCACGTCATCTACTCCTGGACGCACGACTCGATCGGTCTGGGCGAGGACGGCCCCACCCACCAGCCCATCGAGCACCTGGCCGCCCTGCGGGCCATGCCCAAGTTGCGGGTCATCCGTCCCGCCGACGCCAACGAGACCAGCGCCGCCTACTACGCCGCCATCGGCCACGACGGGCCCACCGCCCTCATCCTCACCCGCCAGAGCCTGCCGATCCTGGAAGGCACCGGCGACCGCGAAGACCTGCTGCGCGGCGCCTACGCCCTGCGCTCTGCTGACGAGCCGGACCTGGTGCTGATCGGGACCGGTAGCGAGGTCCATGTATGCCTCGAAGCGGCCGACCTGCTGGCCGGCGAGGACGGCCTGGCCGTGCAGGTCGTGTCCATGCCCTGCTGGGAGCTGTTCGAGGGCCAGGACGAGGACTACCAGGAAGCCGTGCTCCCCCCCGACGTGCCCACCCTGGCCGTCGAGGCCGCCGCCTCATTCGGGTGGGCGGCCTGGGCCGATGCCTCGGTGAGCATCGACCGCTTTGGCGCTTCCGCCCCGGGTGAGACGGCGCTGGAGATGCTCGGCTTCACCGCCAGCAACGTCGCCGCCCACGCCCGTCGCCTGGTCGAAGACCTGAGTTGAACACCAAGTTCCAATCCCGCCAATCGAGGAGCCCACGATGACCCGCCTTCAGGACCTCTACACCGAGCAAGAACAGAGCCCCTGGCTCGACAACCTCCGGCGTGGCTACATCACCAGCGGCGAACTGCAGGAGATGGTCGACCGCGGGATCCGGGGCATCACCTCGAACCCCACCATCTTCCAGAAGGCCATCGCCGGCGCCGCCGACTACGACGATCAGTTCAAGTCCCTGGTCGACGCCGGCACCGGCACCGACGACGCCTATTGGAAGATGGTCACCAAGGACATCGAGTCAGCGCTGGGCATCATGCGCCCGGTTTACGACGAGAGCGACGGCCTGGACGGCTTCGTGTCGGTCGAGGTCGCCCCCTCCCTGGCCCGCGACACCGAAGGCACCGTCGGCGCCGCCCGCGAGCTGCACGAGACCATCGACGAGCCCAACCTGTACGTCAAGATCCCTGGTACCGCCGAGGGCCTCCCCGCCATCCAACAGATGATCAGTGAAGGCCGCAGCATCAACGTGACCCTGCTGTTCAGCCTCGACCGGTACGCCGAGGTGATCGAGGCCTACCTGGCCGGGCTGGAAGCCTCCGAGGGTGACCTGTCCAAGGTGTCGAGCGTGGCATCGTTCTTCGTAAGCCGGGTCGACAGCGAGGTGGACAAGCGACTGGACGCCATCGGCACCGATGAGGCGACGGCGCTCAAGGGCAAGGCGGCGGTGGCCAACGCCAAGCTGGCCTACGAGCTGTTCACCCAGCGCTTCGCCGGCGAGCGTTGGCAGAAGTTGGTCGACCGCGGCGCCAAAGTGCAGCGCCCGCTGTGGGCGTCGACGTCGACCAAGAACCCCGACTATCCCGACACCCTCTACGTCGACCCGCTCATCGGACCGCTGACCGTCAACACCATGCCCGAGAACACCATCAAGGCCTTCGAGTCCCACGGCACCGTCGCCCGCACAGTGGATGATCCCGCCGGGTACGCCGACGCCCGCAACACGCTGGCCTCCCTCGCAACCGTCGGCGTCTCGCTCGACGAGGTCACCAACCTGCTCGAAGACGAAGGTGTGGCCAGCTTCAGCAAGTCCTTCGACGAGCTGATGACCAGCCTGCAGTCCAAGGCCGACGACCTGGCTTCGGCCGGCAGCTAAGCGACAAGGGGAGATCGGGCGCCATGGGGTTGGCTGGGGAGGTGGTGGTGGTGGACGACGTCCCGACGGCGTTCGCCGAGCGGGTGGTCGAGAGCTACCAGGCCCAGCGCCTGTCCGACGGCTGGTCGATCGCCTTGTCGGGAGGTTCCACCGCCCGCGCTTGCTACGAGCGGTTGGCCGACCAGGCTGGGTCGAGCATCGACTGGTGGACTGTTGATGTGCTGTGGGGGGACGAACGTTGCGTCCCCCACGACGACCCAGACTCCAACTACCGCCTGGCCCGCGAAGCGCTGCTCGACCGCGTCGGGGCGGCCAACGCCACCCACCTGATGCGCTGCGAGGAGGGGGCAGACCCGTACCAGTTGCTAATCGGCGAGCTGGGCCAGATCGACCTGGTGCACCTGGGCCTCGGCCCCGACGGACACACCGCGTCGCTGTTCCCCCAGTCGCCAGCCTTGGACGCCGATCCCGGCCGCCTGGTGACCTTGAACCACGACCCGCTGGGGCACAACCCCCACCAGCGGATGACCTTGACCTTTGCCGGCATCGCCCGCGCCCGGCTGGCCCTGGTGACCGTCGAGGGCGAACAGAAGGCCGAGGCCCTGGCCGCCTGCGCCACCGGCGACGACCTGCCGGCGTCACGAATCCGCGCCGAATCGGTCCTGTGGCTCGTAGATGAGGCAGCCGCCAGCAAACTCCCTTCCGGCATCGCCAAGGCCGACTGACAGTTTCGGAAGGATAGAGGGCTATCCTTCCGAAACGCGGTGAGTTGCGGAAGGTTGTCCATGCCCGGTCGCTGGGTTCCGATCACGTGGCAAGGGCAGGCGGCTAAGGCATGGCAGCCATCGTTCATCGCGGATGTCGAGCTGGCCCCATCGGTCGATCTGGCCCGCCGAACCGAGCGAGCATCGGCGGCCGCCAAGCGCGCTGATGAGCGGATTCCGGCGTCGTGGGAGCCGCTGACCCGCATGTTCCTGAGGGCCGAGGGGATCGCTTCGTCGGATATCGAAGGCCTGCGCGCTCCGATGGAGGAGGTGGCGATCGCCGTGGTTGATGATCGGGCCGCCGGGCCGACGGCCGGGTGGATCGCTGACAACTTGGCCGTCGTCACCGATGCGGTCGCCACATCCCAGCAGCGGCTGACCATCAAGCGGCTGCAGCAGTGGCACACCCGGCTCATGCGGCACGGATCTCTCCCAGCGGAACTGGTGGGCCGGTTCCGTCCCAGCCAGGGATGGATCGGAGGGGCGAGCCCCGTGAACGCTGTCTACGTTCCGCCTCCAGCGGAGTCGGTCGACTCCCTAATGACTGATTTGGTGGCCTTTGCCAACCGGGACGATCTCGATCCGGTCAGTCAAGCGGCCGTTCTGCACGCTCAGTTCGAAACGATCCACCCATACGGTGACGGCAACGGCCGCCTAGTGTCCTGGAAGGCTGTTTAGTCAAGAAATAGTGGTGATAGGGAATTTTGAGGGTGGGCCTGCGTTGGTCTGGTGTTGTAGGCCAACATCGGAGGGACGCTATGGCACGCCGGGGACGACCGAC
>JAABUR0100001708.1_pt1 | contig 37761 bp, 23 predicted proteins | sample 5560091 | NCBI WGS metagenome assembly JAABUR01 (sample SAMN10711879, study PRJNA513375) | rock metagenome | isolation source: Antarctica rocks | place: Antarctica: Victoria Land, University Valley sud | reverse complement strand
ACGGGAGCAGATGGAAGATGTTCAAGGTAGCGACTACGATCTTCATCTGGGGATTCTGTTCGATCAAAGAGAAAGAAGATTTCTGCAGGGCTGGTCCGTCGGCAATGGTAGTCATATGGACCAAGAGGCGCTCGCCAATTTCAACTTTGAAGTAGTTGGTAAGCAAAGCTAAGAGCCTGGCAAGTCCGTCTAGGCCTTGAACGCTTAACTTCTTAGGATCCTGCAGATTCATGAGTATTGGGCGCAAGCCGTTCTGCAACAAATCCTTGGGCAGCTTGTTGGTTTGTAAGAGAACACCTTTGAGACCAGCGTTGGCGGCGTCAATAACCTCTGAGGAGTTCGAATAGAGTGACTTGAAGAAAACAGAGATTATCCGACTTCGGCTTTGAGTGTGTTGTTGCCCTGCAAATTCCGAGAAGCCTACGGCCAGTGATAAAAGTTTAATACATGAGACTCGCAAATTAACTATAGATTCTGCAGTCCTAAACTCGGTAGGCTTCGTCGCAAGCACTTCGTCCTCGGCATCAGCCAGGGCCAGTGACTCCATCAACAGCCGATTAAGCGGATCATTGAATTCCACCAGATTGCGCTGTAGGCCCAGACAATACGTGATTGCTTCGATATAGCCGATCTGAGTCGCAAAGGGTAAAGCTCTGAGCGGTTTGTTGTAGATTGGTTGAAGAAGTCTATCTTTAACCGGAGCTATGAGCTCGTAGATTTCTGCGCCAATGATTTCGGCAATCGTGGCGAATGCCTTTTGAGCGGCATCACGGACATGTCTATTCATATGCGCTAACTCATAGACGAGGAAGCCGCATATATTGTAAAGTCTGCTATTGGGTGAAGCTACGTCCTCCTTTGATATCCCTTTGTTGCATCTCCGGAGCAGGATCTCGACGGTGTCAAGGGCTCGAACACGTGTATTTGCTGATAGATCCTGAGGCATATCTTTCATGACATACATAAGAGCTCGAACAAATTTGACCTGCCTGTCGACCATCCAATTGTCGCCGAGATCGACTCTGGTTGCAAAGATATGAATACCCAAGCCTCCGCCGGCTTTAGTGTACCACTCTTCCTCATGGCATTTGTGACAGAAAACGTCGGCCAGGTGCAAGAAGAAGGGAAGTTTATGAACGCTGTCTCCAGATCCGAAGATGGTTGCCAATGCGCTGTACACAGTTTGGATAGCTCCTTCTGCTATTGTACGAACAGCCTGATTGTCCGAGGATAGACTTTCTGCAATAGCTTCCGCCAGAATTCGACTGTCTAGATAGACAGGACCTTCTCCGGCTTTGACATCGAACTCTTTCTCTTTCTGGGTCGCATGTGCTAGAGCTCTTCCAATCTCGAGAATGGTGAAGTGACGACAAACATCAGCAAGTAGACTAGCTGCGGCAGTGACAAGATCGGGGATATCCTGAAATGTCGCTGCGAGCATGCAAGCCTTCAGCAACTTTTTCAAAGTGTCTTCTTGCGAGTCTCTCTTTGGGACAGACTTCTCCCGATCCGCCGTTTGCAGGGCTTCCCATACCACGTCATACTTGCTCTCGAGCAAGTCAGTAGCCTGCAATCGTACTAACTGTGTGAAATCATCTGGAAGACCGTCATATCCGATGTAGATCTTAAGCTGAGCACAAATCAATCGAAATGACTGTTGTTTATAGTATGGGTCTACTTTCTTCATACCAGGCGCCTTTGGGACCTCCGCTAGCTTGGCTATTGCGTGATCAATACCAATGTTTGCAGGAAACGCACGTTCTTTGTTAGATCCGATGAGCTTCAAGTCGATACTGCATTGGTCGTCTGCAAATTGACGATATGAAACTTCATGAGGAGCGTGGATGAATTTACGGTTGCGCCCGCCAAGTTTACCCAAGATGCGCATCGTGGTATGGGCGTGAAAATGACTGTAAGGATTGGGCCGAAGATGGTCCCACAATGCAGCCATAAGCTCATCGATCACAGGAGCCATTATAGGATCCAAATATTCAGCCGTCAGGTTATCGACACAAAGTTCTAGTGTTCGAAGCCCTTGACCAACCAGGTCAGAACCAGCGCGGAGCGCTACGACCAATGGACGCATAAGATAGCTGAGATGTGGCAAAAGATTACTCAAGCGTGCGGGAACCGTCAAGCATAATTCAACGTAGAGGTCACGCTCCTGAGGTTTCCGAGCAGCCATTAGCAGATTGTTTAGCACCTCAAGAAGCATCTCCAGTAGCGGCAAAATCTCTTTGTAGAGTAACTCAAAACGTCCGCCACCTATGCTTCGAAATAGAGACCGTAGTAGATAGAAGTAATTCATTGGTTCTTCGGCGGTCGTGGAGAGCTGGATAGACTTGGTAACAATATTGGTGACGTGTGGTAGAAGAACTTGTTCATTCTGTTGGGAGAATAGCGTCACCGCCATGAAGGAGAGCTTGAACATCCTCAGCAGAATTGAGGACTTCTTGATGTCTGAGGTACCAACATCTCCTATCCGATCCATCAGAAATTGCAGTAGCATGCCTGCGAAACTTGGAGACGTGGCTTCACTCGCAAGAAAGAATTGCGGTATATGGAGCAAAGCGGTATGCTCAAACATCATCTCGTAAAGGCGGGGAATCTCAGAGTGGAACACTTCATGAAACGTCGCTGGGTCAATGCTGTGGAACACTGTCGCGAAAGTCTCGAGGAGATCCTTTTCTTCTTTGCCACTTTGCACCATATAGTGATTTGCGAGGAACTCAACTGGGGAGGAATAGTGCGTCTCCGTGGGAGGCTGCTCCGAGCTATAATACCGAAAAACACAGGCACCCTCTCGGAAGAGTTTGGTGATGACCTCGACCTCTTCAGCATTGTAACCATGTGAAACTTCTTGCCAGTTTGCAGGGGCATTTCCAGGATCCATAGCTGGCGGTTCGGGGTTGCATTCTTTCAGTTGATAGAACATGCCTTTCAGACCGGTTAACAGGTTTTTGAATAGAAACTTGTTGTCCTCCACGGGGTTTGCCCCACGGTCCCTCGGATTTGATGTCTTGATGGGCGTGGCTGTGAAAATGTCGACCTCGTCCCAGTCTGGGGTGGTTTTAGAATCGGCTAAATGATCTTCAGGTGTGGCATCTATGGACTGCTGCTCATATTGCTTGGACAGTTTCACCGCATTAGAATGTTGATGATTCATGGCAGCAAATTTGTCTGCTATCGCACTTAAGATCATGATCAAGAAATGTCGGGCATCCTTCTTGTCACTAAGCCTTGCGATGCTATCAGCCATGTTCAGTAGCAGCTTTGCGCTCATGGTTTGGAAGCTAGTCCCTGGAAAGTTGTCGTGCAGGTTCCTAGAGAAAACGTCCACCGTCCGCCGAATTTGGTCTCGGTTGAGGGACTCTCGGACGTGATGGATGAGATCTGCAAGGAGGCTGTATGCAAGAGGGCGCATTGTCTCATAGACGGTAAGACCATCTCCGATGAGTGTCCGGTCGTCCAGTAGATCATCGATCTTGGTCAAGAAGATCTTTCGAAAGTTGAAATTGATGGTGTGTCGTATGGCTACCAGCAATTCCTTTCTGGTCGCAGACTTCTCACTTGGGCAATCTCTCAGTAGGCGTACAACGATGTCAGGTAATTTCGGTAGAAAGTCGTTGAGTTGCGAATAGTACACTCGTAGCAAATAAGCTAGAAAACTCATCATCTTGACCTGCGCTGTGATGAACTCTCCAAATGCAACCCGATTTTTAATGTCCTTGCTAACTCCAGTAAATATTTCACCTCTATTGTTAGATTCCTCATGTGCACGCTCTTGTGGTTTAGCTTGGAGCATAAGCACCAACTTTATAAGTGGCACGAACTTTTTGACATTAGCAGGGACGCAGTTCCGATGGGCCTGGAACAGGGAAACAACAATAATGGGACATTCTGCAAAGACCTTGAACGATTGCATCCCCTTCAGTAACGGGCGGGCAGTCTGAAGATCGATCCCAAGGTCGGAAGCTACAGACGCTGATGGAGAGCCTGGCCGAGGCGACTGAAAGATCTGGGTATTATTAGGGGTCGTGCCGGGGCCCCCTCCTTGTGCCGGACTGTCGAAGGTATCCTTCACAACCTGTTCCATGATCTCGAACATCTCCTGAATGAGGTCTAAGAATGGCTGTACCTTCCCCGCAGTAGCTTCTGGCTGATGCCGCTCTAGGTCCATGATCGTCTTCATGCAGAGAACTGCGTTGTCTTCATTCTCCGTCTTGACCAAGCCCATCAGAACGTCCACGATCCCGGAAGCGTATGGCTTGAGTACTTCTGCATGATTCATCGGTAGTCGATGGAAGATTTCGAGCACGCAATTGCGTAGTCTCTACAGAATACCAATTAGAATCATGAACTGGATTTCGCGCTCAGATCAGTCAAACCATACCTGTTCCCATGACGTGCTTGTAAAGACTGGCGGTCCTTCTAAGAGCTTCATGAATGTTGGAACAAGTTTCTTGAGGAATATCGAGTAAGTGGGACCATTGCACATGAGGTCGATGTTGTCTCGAAGCTCCGTCGCAATATTGAACTTGACCTTGAGATCTGCTCATCACATTTAGCAATATTCTTGACGATCTAACACCATGGAAAAGCAGAGTAGTCCCAGAAGTCAGATCCATATCATACCTAGATTTGGATCCCCCAGCTTTGCCGCAAAGGCATCTATATTTCTTTCCGCCATATTGCTGCTGACCGCCAGCTACGTGCCAGCTGGGATGGCGGAAAGATTCCGGAAACTCAGTCCCAGTGACACTGATTGGGCTCCTCATCCAGATGTACGATGGGTGTGGTCGTGCAATCCGACCTCAAATATTCGAGCTCCAGCGACTGATAGCAGGCTTTCGCAAGGTCTCATAAGCGTAGAGGACCTCCAATTACAATTACGTATGTGGTGAGTGGTTTACCCGTGCTTAGATATTTTCAGAAGTCATTAAGTTCGTGATTGTGGCAGCATTGGTGGTGTTGCTGCTCCAGGCTGCTGTAGGTCCACTGTGTGATCGCGAAGTGTTTCGAGGAAAGGTTGGGCGAGCCGCGAGCCAAATCCAAATGCCGCTAAAGTATTAAGGTTTCAGCGGAGGTTCCAACCGTCGCAGCCTTACCCGTGTTCTAATGACTAGGCTAGGTATCGGTTAAGACCACGCCCAAGCCAGACTTCGCTACGGAGTATGGAAGAACAGAGCACCAGTGCCCATTGCCAATCTCGGTTTCTTGACCGAGGAGAGTATTCTTAGCTCATTCTTGCCACTGAGAAGAGAAGTCGTAGGGATGGTTGCGTGATGCTGAATATTCGTATTATTCCACCGAAAGGGGGTTCACCTCGAACCATTCTTGATTCCTTTCTTTTCAAACTTATGATAAGCGAAGAATTGTACTATGGTACTCTCAAATACCGCTTTACTAGCCCATTCTCAGCCTCTAGAAGTTACCTACCAAAATACATCACAGTCCCGTTCTCACCCTCCATCTACCCAACCCACCTCCTCGCACTCTGGAAAATCCTACTCCACGGTCCTAAATCTCCCCACTCCTCGCTTTTTCCCCTTGGGATATAACTCCCTACTCCCCCAAGTACAGTCCGCTCCGGATGCGGCATCAGAGCCAACACCCTCCCATCAGGCGTTCGCACGCCTGCAATCCCCAGCGGGCTTCCATTCGGATTTGCGGGGTAAGACTCCGTGGGTTTCAAGTGATTGTCCACATAGCGGACGGGGACGAGGTTCTGCGAAAGGAGGTTTTCAGGCGTTGAAGTTCGAGAATTCGGAGGGAAGGAAGCACGACCTTCGCCGTGCGCGACTGCGATTGGGAGGCTGGAGCCGGCCATACCGTGGAGAAATACAGAAGGTGATGACGGTGTATCTAAGACCTCCACCATACAAAAGCGAGCCTCGTACTGCTCGCTCACGTTTCTTTTGAAGATCGGCCAGCCCTGCGCGCCTGGGATGAGTTCCTTGATACGACTCAGGAACTGGCATCCGTTACAGACCCCTAGGGCAAAGGTATCCTTCCTGGCAAAGAATTCTTGGAACTGCTTCCGCATTGTGGGATGCAAAAGCACGGATTTTGCCCAGCCTTGTCCAGCACCAAGGACGTCTCCGTACGAGAACCCGCCGCATGCAGCGAGACCGACGAAGGTGGAATTAATCGAAACCCGACCGGACAAGAGATCTGTCATATGGACATCTATTGGGGTGAAACCGGCAGTGAGGAATGCAAAGGCCATTTCTGAGTGGCCGTTGACGCCTTGTTCGCGGAGAATGGCGACGCGGGGTTTAGATGTGAGGGGCAAGCGGGCAGACAAGGAGGTTGAAAATGGAAGGATATTTTGAGAGGGCTTAAAGGTGAGGTTGTAGGAGAGACCTGGATCGGAGGAATCGAGGATTTGGCTATATTCGGCGTCGGCGCAGGAGGGATTATCGCGAAGGCGTTGCATTTGATGGGAGGTGGAGGCCCAGCGCTCTTGGAGTTCTGGACGGGAGGAACGGTAGACGAGAGTCGCATTGTGATAAATCGTGAGATCTTGTTTAGACGAGTGAGGGACGCGACCGATTTTAGTAATAAGCCCCTCTGGGGGTCCACAGGTGGCGAAGCATCGGTGGAAATTAAGCTCGTCTTCTTTGCGGACTTGAAATACGGCACCAAGTTCTTCATTGAAGAGGGTCTCGACAATATCCTTTGTGTCCGCGCTAGGACACAGCTTGTCGATCATCAACTCGAGACCACATCTTCCGGCAAACATCATCTCTGTTACTGTTGTGAAGAGGCCGCCGTCTGACCTATCGTGATAGGCAAGCACAATATCTGCTTCTTGCAATTGTTGCATAGCATCAAAGTAGTCTTTAATGCGTTGCACGTTACGCACGTCTGGTGCTTCATTACCAACTTGGCCAAAGACTTGTGCAAGGGCAGATCCCCCAAGCGCCCTCCGTCCTTCAGCCAAATCCACCATCAGCAATACTGACTCGCTACCGCCATCATCTTCGGAGCGGCGCAGCGCCGGTGTCCAAGTTTTTCTTATATTCGCCGCTGGAGCGAAAGCTGAGATTACCAGGGACAGAGGGGCAATGACTTCCTTCGGTGCCTTCGTCTCTAGGTCTGTCCATTTCATTTTCATAGACATCGAGTCTTTGCCGACAGGTATACTAACTCCAAGCTTTGGGCACAGATCTACGCCGATAGCCTCGACAGCCTCATATAAAGCAGCGGCTTCGCCTGGATGACTACTCGCGGCCATCCAATTTGCCGAGAGTCGTATTCGTTCAAGTCCGTCAATTATATCCGCAGCAGCAATGTTCATCAATGCTTCAGCCACGGCCATACGTGCAGAGGACGTTGGCGAGATCAGCGCCAATGTTGGTTTTTCACCTAAAGCCATTGCTTCGCCAGACCTCATACCGAGTGTGAGCGAGGTTGCAGTGACAGAGACATCTGCCAGAGGGATTTGCCAAGGGCCAACCATCTGATCCCTTGCGGTCACTCCACCTACTGTCCTGTCACCAATGGTAACTAGAAACGATTTCGAGCCCACCGCAGGCAGTGCAAGCACCCTGCGAATGGCTTCATTGAGTATAGACGAAGTATCCATTGGCGCTTTAGGCATGTACATGGCAAGACTGCTGTCAAACGGTGGTAGTCGTAGCCTTCTCGAGTCTACTACTCTTGATAACTTCGGCGTTTTCCCAAACAAGACTGACATTGGAAGATCAATAGGTTTCGGATATTGTGTTGACTCACGGTCCATCAGCACAAGTCTTTTCTCTTCCTGTTCGTCACCGTCGGCCTTGCCTACGACCGAGTAACCGCAACGCTCACGGTTTGCTATTTTCTTGAAAATGCTCAATCCATCTTGCGCTACTGCCATGACGTATCTCTCTTGAGCCTCGCAACACCATATCTGCATGGGGCTCATGCCTCTGTCCGCGTTGTCAAACTCTCGTAGCTCGAAGGTGGCACCAAGGTGGGAATCATGCACCAATTCTGGTAGAGCATTCGACAAGCCTATTCGTCCCTAGTAATTAGCTATGTTCAACTTCCATTTGTCAATGAAAATTGTCTTACCGCCGGCACCCACATCATGAATGAATTTGATGGGATTTTCCATGCCCATAGCAACACAAGCATTGATTACCTCTTGTGCTCTTCGTTGCACCTCAGCATTTCCTCTTTGTACACTAGCAAAGTCCAAATCTTTAGATCCTTCTGCTGATGTGACGCTTGAGGCAGCCCCTCCACCCAGGCCAATAAGCATAGCTGGTCCTCCCAGGACGATCAGATAGGCACCCGGTTCTACGATATCAGGGTTCTTGGTTGCATGTTGAGGCCTTACAGTACCGACACCACCAGCTATCATAATTGGCTTGTGATAACCCCTGATTTCCGTATCACCATCACCAATAGGCAATCTTGTCAGCAGAGTACGGAAATATCCCGTAGTGCATGGTCTTCCGAACTCATTGTTAAAAGCTGCGCTACCTATAGGAGCTTCAAGCATGATCTCAAGACTGCTGGCAATGTGTGCGGGCTTCCCTTCATCTAACTCCCAGGGGTGCCGAAAGCCTGGTATAAGCAAGTCAGAGACGCTGAAACCGCAGATTCCAGCTTTAGGCTTCGACCCTCGGCCTACTGCACCTTCATCCCGGATTTCTCCACCTGATCCTGTAGCAGCACCTGGGAAAGGCGAGACTGCAGTAGGATGATTGTGAGTCTCGACTTTGGCCAGGTAATGAACGACTTCTTTCGTCTGAGTCCACTCGCCTGTGGATATATTAGGTGCAAAGTGACTTCCGCTAAGTCCTCGTAGTACCGCTGCATTATCACTGTAAGCACTAATAACGTATTTGGGATTCTTCTCGTGGGTGTTTCGAATCATGTCGAATAAACTATGTGGCTTTTTGGTCCCATCGATAGTCCAGCTGGCATTGAATTGCTTGTGTCTACAATGCTCGGAATTGACTTGAGCAAACATGAATAGCTCGACATCGAAAGGGGATCTCGATAATGGGCCTCCTTTTGCGTAGGCGGACACCAAGTAGTCTATTTCTGAAGCGTCGAGAGCCAAGCCTAGAGATATGTTTGCTTCTTCAAGTGCACGCCTCGAATCTATTTTTTCTGAACTTAGTTCAATTATCTTTGCAGGTGCCGGCGTATGTTCTCCAAACATAGCCGTAAGATCCGGGAGACTTGTGCTGAAAGTTTCCGTCATTGGATCATGAAGTAGATCGGCAAAAGATACTTCAGGTATCTGCTTGTCGAAAATGGCGGTAACAATAGTCCCTCTCTCGATTCGTCTAACGACATTACCAAAGCCACATACATGAGCAATACTAGTCGCTTTCGAGCTCCAGGGTGATATCGTACCTAGCCTTGGCGTGATGAAGAATGTCATACTCGATTGATCACCATGCGCTTGGATGTCATCGATTTCCTCGCCGTAGGCCAGAAGCTGGTCCAGCGCTTCCCGATTGTAGTCTTGAAGGCTTCCATGGCTCTGAGGTTCTCCTTGGAGAGCCATGTAATGTACATATCTTGAATGGACGTCAATAGCACCAATCTTGTCAGCTAAGAACTGGCGACGGAAATCCGACAAGGCAGAAGCACCCAAACATGTCAGATATTGGTCCATGCTATGGATTGCAAGCTCGTTGGACCCAGGGTTTCCCAGAGGATTTTGTCCTAACCATACATTTTCGCCAATCAGTACCTAAAATCCGAAGATCCTAAGAATACTAGTTGATGGATGGCGTTGTCGCGAAGTTTATTTGACCATACCCGATTGGGACATCCAAGGACAGGGCATTTGATAGCTTGGTGAAACCACATGCACGAGCATTCAATCCTTTTGGAGTTCGAATCTACATCTCAGTCTTCATGTCGATATCACATTGTCTATGATATGCAAAAAAAGATGGGCAGTTCTAGTGACATTCACAGAATTACACCTCCACCAGACTGAATATAGAGACTCTGCGTTTGCTTTTCTAAAATGGCCAGATCCAGGTATGTTAATGACCGGGTGTCAAAAACCTATCTTCACCAATGGTGCACTACCCGGATGGATGATGACCCATGTTATCTTAATGGGCAGCTTTGTCAAAGCGTCCAACGTGTCTGTTGGTTGCTGAGACTAAGCAGTAGAGTAGATCGCACGTGGAACTGCCCAACAATATCTAAGACCTACCTTCTCCGTTGGAATAGTAGGCAGCATAAGAGGGAAAGGCGACGGGCTGAGGGCAATTGGAGAATGGGCAATGAACCATCAGCATTTCCGCACATGTGAACCGGAACAGCAAGCAAATCAAAGAATTTCATCTGGGTTCGAGACACCGTTACGTAGGTAATGCGTGAATGTCGTTGTGCAATACACTACCCTGCTCGCATACATAGAACCCGCTGGCACTCTCCACGCTAATTCTCGTTCAACACGTTCGAGAATGACTCTGCAGCCCTCAGCGGCTTGCCCTCTCCCAATTTCTCCGACCCCAAATTCTTCTCGCTGAAAGCTTTTGCATATGGGTTGAGCCTTAGTAGTACCTGCTTGTTTTTCAAAGGATTCTTCTTTTGCACCCGAGATCTCTTTGTTCGAGCCTCGCCCTTTGCTGGACGGACTACAGCTTGTACTTCGGACGAGTTGATCAGACGACTGATATCAGCGTTAGAGACTACATTCGACGGAAGCAGGAAGTCCTTCTTCAACGCAGATGGGGTGGTCGTAGAACCGTAGATTGTATCTAGCGCAGCAAAAGCTGACGAAGTCCAAACAATGAATCGACCGAGGTGACCACCTGGAGCAAGTTGTAGAAGATTAAGTGCGAAGACGGAGGAGGTCTCCACGCCTGGAATGTTGCGGAACGCACGGACAAGCTCTTTGCCATCTTCGTCCGGGTTGTAAACTATCAATGGTCCGCGACGTTGGCGATGACGGCGGCCTCGAAGCTTTCCTTTACCGGCACGAAGTTTGCGAGATTTGCTGACTTTGCTGATGTCCGGACCTGCGCCCACGGCTTTGAGAAGACTGAGGGCTGCAGAAGTTTTGGCGATGGCAGCACCTTCGAAAGCTTTTGAAGCAATGACAAGGGGTACCTCGGGCACGGTGGAGATTTGATGGCCGCGAGCTAAAAGGAGAGACGGAACTGAGGAGGCTGCCAAAGCAGATGTGGTTGCGAAGCGTCTAGGACACCGTCAGATCGAAGACACCAATGGTTTCGGTTATGTGCGTACTTTTGACCAAGATTGATCTTCTGGTGCCATTTCCTCCAGACCTTGGTAGGTGCGAACATTCGGCCGGAGCGACACATATTACCAAACGCAGCTTGACCAGCGCGATGAGTTCCTCCTCCAGAGACACGCGGGATACGCGCCACGGCACGACCTAGCGAAGGCGGTGCGTCAGCTCAGTTCGATACACAAACCACTCTATTCAACGTGGAGATGTAGCGACCGTGCCTACAAGCCTTATACCAAGTGAAACCATCAAAGAGGTCGAACAAGGGCTACTCACCGGTTCCCCATGACTCGGCGGAGGTCTGATGACCAGCTTTCTCACTCACGGCATATGGCTGTCTCTTGTTCTTGGCCATCCCAGAATGGACTGTCCTATAATGCCGTCAGTCTCTTTGAGTCGAGCAAGGTGTAGGACGGATGTTTGGACCATACTGAACGATATCCGGACGGATTGGCGCTTTGAACACCGCCGGAAGAGGGTGAGTTGATCCACTTGCGGTGCCATCAGCGGAGGCAATGGTGACTGTGGGTCGGGTTGTCATCTTGAGGTGATTTTGTGCCAGTGTGGACCTTTCAGTCTTGCAAGCAATTGAAGTTCGATGGTTTACCCTAGCTCGGATTGTGGAACGGCAAGGGCTCGTAACCCTAACGCTTGCGCTAAATTAGCATCATCTCGCTTATGCAGCCTCAGCGCTTACGATATCATGGATGTTAAACATCCAGTCTTAGCTGTCGGTATACGGCCATGCACTGCGTCGGTTTGAATCATATCTATTTTCTTTTGTGATAGTGATATATCCCATCAGAGGCTTCCAATTCAAGTTCATGTTTGCTGGACCATAAAAAGACACTCGTTGTCTTGAAATCCCTGGTTGCTTTAGTACTAAATTGCTCTCTCGGGGCAAGCCTCTTGCTGTGCCCCATTTGAAAGTCTTAGCTTTCCAGTATGCTACTGCCACAGCAGGCGGCTATCCAAAACCGGCTTCCGAACCTCAGTCTATACTCAAATATCCTACCATCTCACATGTCATTAGGTATGTACCTTCTCCGAATGTCCTTGATATTCTTGTCCCAAGCTGATTCTCAAGCGATGTGCACGTACTTGACCATCTTTCTCCCAATCCGATCGTTGGATGTAATCCTATTCTATTAGTAATCACTCCCGAATAGCTTTCTTATTTCACAATTTTGAGAAGCAACCCGTCAGGTTGGAAATCTACCAAAAAAATATTGGGGATTTGAAAGAGACCTGTGCACATGCCACTATGAGGTTTCGTGGAAATAAAAGAACTCTCAAAGGTATCTCAGCAAAACCCTAACGTGGACCTTGTTGACGATTCTGGTAGAAGATGCTAGTTCAACATGGAAACCTGTTACTCTTCGAGCGCCTCTTTAATTGAGTACTATTGGCTTTACCATGGCTTTGATCGCAGTTCTTGAGTTTCTATCACGAAGAAGCCAACGGGACGGTGGAATAGCTTTCGCTGCCGGCAATTTCTCCCCCACAACGAGTTTCTGGCGGTGTCTTACAGTATGTTCTGAGCCTGGGTCGATCTCGATGCCAAACGACTTGAGCCATACTTTCAGATGTCAAAAGATGGCGGCGTCACTGCAGAAGATTCTTTGTTCCTTCACTATCCGTTTGACTTTGTTGCATGGGGTCCTCCCAGAGCCTTTCAAAGACGGTAACTTAGATGGCAAACTCCACTTAATACCCACTAATCTCTTTTGCTAGACATTGGTCGGTGTTCTTTGCGGGTGCAATAACGTTGGTGATATTCTGGTCTGTCACTCCAATTGCGAGTGCAATATTTACGAAATCCGAGATCAAACGTACTGTTCTCTCAGTGGCCACAACGACCGCCGGGCTAAGACCTCTCAACGACCAATTCTCTGCCATTAATGCCGACTTCATGATGACAGCTTATGAAACTCTGTGGCTAGGGCAAGACTTACCAGCCTGATGCGGCGATTGCTCCATTTGATGTAGAACAAAAGATCTAGCCGCCCTTACTTAACGAAAGTTAGACAGCAGCAACCGACATGTACAGCACACCCTTATCTTGCAAACCAGCGATAGTCACCAAGAGTGATGAGGCAATCGATCAGGGTTATGACAGTGGAAGAGGATGTGTATCTACGCCTGGGAATATCGGTTTTGAGGATTCTTCACCGTTCGCTGGTTTGTATATTGGCTGCTACTCGGATCAACGTATAGATTATTCGTTGTATGGACTTGGCTGTGCAGCGCCAAACAATTCGCACACTTTCCTGGTCCATTGGGCGGCAAACTTAAAATCTCAAATTCCGAATATTACCGCACTGTTTTGTGAACCAGCTTACTGGGTCCAAAGTGTCAATGCCACAATAACAGTTCCGAACATGGCAGTCTCAAATATTGTACCTAAGGCATCGCCGGTACCGCTGGCAAGCGAGATGTTCAACGTGAGTAAATTTGAGTACATTATCGGTACAGGTGCAATGACCAATTCCCAAAGGTCTGATATTTCCCGGACCACCTCCGTTGTTGATCAGCGACTACGACTCCAGAAGTTGGGAATAAATTCCACAATCACCGATATGGTTGGCTTTGCCGTTGGTGCCAGTCGTCTAGAGCTGGCTGATTATCTAGACGCCGAGACATTGGGTAAGAGTTTTGAAAAGGCGCACAAGCTGCTCTTTGCGCTTGCAGTCAGAAACCTCTTCACCACGGATGCTCGTATTGCTGGTCCAAGACTTGGAATAGTTCGAGGCAGTACCAATGCCGTCGTGGTAATTCGAGATTTAGCGATAATTGTCGAGGCCCTTCTTGGCCTGATTACCGTCTTTGCTCTGGCTCTTATGGCTGATTCAAGGATTCGTCGAAGCCAGCTTAGGAAAGATCCAGCATCGGTGACTGACTTAGTAGACATAATGACGCCGAGCATCAGCCTGGGAGGAATCAACAAACTCCCAATAAAATCCAGGGGAGCAACGCCACCTAATATATTAACGGGGATGAAATCAGTTGAAGCTGTAGTGCCCCAATTGACTGATGGAGAAGTTAGAGACGATAGAGAGCTTTTAGCGCCTATCCGGAACGGGAAAATGTACCTCACAGTCAGCGAATGCGACCTGAAACAGCAAGCATTTCGACCAAAGACTCCTAAGACCATGCCAGAAACCTACGCTGAAGAGTATGATCCTGTCAACAAGAAGCCTGGATTGTTTCGGCCTTTAGAGATGACGTGGACTGTAGCCGGCATTTTTATTGGCGTACTTTTACTCGCTTTGACAAAGCTTGGTGGCCTTACATTTTCGAATCCAATAGCACCTTGGATTGCCGTTGCCGTCGAAGAGTCCTGTGGTGACCAATATCGTCCTGAACTATATCCTTGTGGTGTTCGCTACATTTCTCGAGCCATTCTGGGTCCTACTGAATCGACTACTTTATGTGTTAGAGCCTTTTGAGGAACTTCGGAAAAGCGATGGAACGGCCTCGGAATCATTAGACCTCAAATACACGTCTTTACCGTCACAGCTAGTTATTTACAGAGCTCTGCGTTCTCGGCAGTTTCTCCTCGCAGCCGTATGTGCCATAAGTGTATCGGCCAACGTACTTGCTGTGTCGTTGAGCGGCTTGTTCCAGACAGACATCGTTACTATTCAGGGGAGCTCCACATTCTCAGTGCCGTACTTACCGGTCTTCAAGTCCGGCAATAGAAATACAGGCTCAGATCATAATTACGTTGCGAAATCCAACTTCAGTGATGGGACAGCTCTTCCACCTTGGGTGGCGCGTGGTAGATTTTTCCTCCCTTTCAGTCTGGATACCCAGTCTAGTCTTGGAGAGGTACAAGCATACAGAGCTACCACCGTGGCTTTGGAATCAAGGTCCAATGTGAACCGGCTGACCTAGACCCAGTCTTTTATATTATGAATGCAGTCGATCGATTCATCGTACCCCAGCTCGCTCCTAGTGGACGCAGCGTTGAGTGCCATGGTACATCCCAACCTATGGGCAGTCAAAACAATTGAAAGGCTGCGCTCGAGGTCCGCGAAGGTCTATCACCTGTTCATTCGAACGCATCGCAAGAATATCGCGAAGTATGCGACACTATGCTGGTTGCTGGTTTTCTTCGTGCCAACCTTACGGTATCCTTCGACAATTACAAAACCGACAACACAATTCTTGACCCATATCCAGAAGTCCTCCGCATCAACACAACCTCTTCGCTTTGGCTAACTTGCCGACCTACCTTCCTTACCGCTCCATACAAAATTACTGTCGATACCAACGGTCGCATCCAAACCTACACGCGTCAAGCTCCCTACTCAAGTGATCTAGGCCCGTACTTCTCTGATAGTCTCAACATTACAAGACTTATCAGCGGCACTACCTGGCTACTGACGACTCCTCCAGACACCACGCCATACTGGCACAACGACACCTTCGTTGATTCTTGGTTCGGCTATTTTATCAAGACCCTCTCCAATTCCTCTCTCCCCGTAGATCCATCGGCCCCACTCCCGGCTCCCGACCTTATAGCCCCACTGGTCGAAGATATTTACACTCGTCTTTTTGCAATCGTACTTGGATTCCACCCGGACTGGTTCTCCCCCGCCCCTGACGGTACCGAAATTCCGGGAACGATGCTCGTTCCTTGCTCCCGTGTCTTCAAGTCGCGGCCGATGCGCATCATTGCCACGACTTTGATATATCTCTCAATGTGATTGTTGCCATTGCATATTACACAAATTGGCCAAGACGGATGCTGGATTAGATGCCGAATACGATTGCTAGCGTAGTGCAATTGTTCAAAGGGAGCGGACTGATAGCTGAGAAGAGCTTGGACAACGGGTAGCGCGAGGATTGGAAGTTTGGCTATGGAAGATTCATGGGTTTGGACAGAAAACCGCATCTAGGTATCGAGAGGAGGCCGTTCGCAGTACCCTGGACCAATGGGTCAGGGGGGAAGCAGGGACGTATGAACGTTGTAGCGACGCGCGTAAGCCTCCAGATTGGCGATAAAGTACGTGACGCTAACGTGCATCCTCGCTGAAACATTTGGAAATGGAAAGGTAGCGGAGCGTGGTATGGGCTGATGGATAGTATTCTTACTTTGAGTCAGTGGCAAGCTTGCCCTGTGCGTTGTTTGGTCAGCGCATATTGGTTTTGAGTACTTCGAGAGACGGTGTATATATTGTGCGACTCACCAGGAGTGTTTCGGCGATGAAACACTCTGTTGTGTCGATTTCAGTAGTACTGTACCTTAGTGGTTGTGGTGCCAGGAAAGAAGTGGGCGTGGTGGAGTTGTTGCCAAGCTTTCCCTCTTCCGGATTAGAGTAGACAGCAAACCCCGCATAGACACCGACTGGCCGACCTCGTCAGACAAGGCCCTGTCCCTCCACGCCATTGGCTACCATGCCTCGCATTTACTCGACATCCTGCCCTTTCTTTCAACCACTAACAATTCCCATACCACTCTTTGTTCTGCTTCACCAAATCGACTGTGGTACACGTATGCCAGGAAGCGTGCTTCTCAAAGCCCCTTCCCGTGCACGGCCTACCACGTTTCGGTTTTACTTACCGTCGTCAACTTCAGCTGGCCAATCACCGTTATATCGACTTGCAGATATCAATCGTTGTTTCCCACGCGCTTCCCAAGAGCCTCATATTCCACAACGAGCCCCTTACTCAGGCCTTGCTTCATATGCATCTACGTGACTGCACTGGCCCGCAATCTTCACCCTGGCATTCTAACGTCTCAGTACGTCTCACGTGCACGTTGTTTCGTTGAGATCAATGGGTGATGCTCCAGGCGCTGTCAGAAAGCCTGACTCTTCAGCGGTCGCTACTCCAATGGCCGTGATTATGGACCTTGGTCTTGATGAACGATTGTGTTGTCCGGAGTGTGAATGATCGTCCCTCGGAAGGAGTCACACTCTGCTGGCATCGTCATCGATAAATGATACTATATAATGCTCGATGCTGCCACTTTCTATCCTCCATCTACTCAACTCCAACCAGCTTCGTTCATCTTCGCGTCAGGCTAGACCTTACTTTCTCTCCGTCCCTTATCATTGTCTTGCCCGGCGCAGACATTCCATTCATTGTACAAAGATTCTTTATGCACATATTACGATAAGCGGACATTGCTATTGTCAGTTTTACTGTCCGTAGGTAGGTTCCCATTGTTCAGTTTAGCCCTGATTGTTATCTCACTAATTGTTTGTTCATTTTCTTATGTGTCCTACGATCCCGAATTGTAGGGTGAACATTCGCCATTGTCCCTATTGTCTATTGTATCGTCATTTTACGTCCACCTAACCCAATTGTCTAGTCGACGCACAAAGAAATTTATCCTATTGTGCGTTGCACTGATGTACATTTCCTTTGATTTATCACTCGTTATTGTTCAGGTCCGAAGCATTCCAGTGCTTTCCATATCTATATAATTCCTCATCTTCTCTCTCTTCTTCCTTCTCCAGACAACTTCCTCAGACTCACAAACTAAATCATCAACAACCAGATTTCTTTCGAAACATCGGCTCCCTTTCCCAGAACCATCAACCAACATCAAAAGCAATCTACCAACCATCTTTTCACACATAGATCTTCCGGCAAGACCTACATCGAACAACATGCATTTCACAAACACCACGCTCATGGCAGCCGCCATGGCTTTCTCCATCACTGCTAACGCTCACATGAAGCTGGCAACACCAACGCCTTACGGCAAATCCTCGCTCAGCAACTCCCCCCTTATTGCGACGGGGGCAGATTTCCCATGCAAGCTACGAACGGGAGCCTTCGATGCAGAAGGAGCCAGCAACATCATGCCCATCGGCGTGAACCAAACACTCTCATTTATCGGCAGTGCTGTCCACGGCGGTGGCTCCTGCCAGATCTCTCTCACCAAGGACAAGCAGCCCACCAAAGACTCTAAATGGATGGTCATTCACTCCATCATCGGCGGCTGCCCAGCCAGTGCAGCCGGAAATCTTGGTGAGGACCCCAGTGGCAGCGGTGCTGCAAAATTCGAGTACTCTATTCCCCAAGGCATTGCTCCGGGAGACTACAGCCTGGCATGGACGTGGTTCAACAAGGTCGGCAACCGCGAAATGTACATGAATTGCGCTCCCGTCACCGTCACCGGCGGGTCCAAGAAGAGAGAGGAGATCGAGACGACGAAGCGAGACTCCTCGTTTCCCGACATGTTCGTTGCCAACGTTCCATCATCTGACTGCACAACCAGCGAAGGTGGAGACGTTCAGTTTCCGAACCCAGGACCGTCAGTCCAAATGCAGTCCGCTAAGGCCCTGCCACCAACTGGTCCCAAATGCGGCGCTGCCTCTGGCGGCTCAAGCTCATCCGGCTCGTCCGGCAGCTCGTCCGGCAGCTCGTCCAGCGCCTCAGCGCCTCAACCCTCCTCGTCCGGCGGCGTTTTCGCTGCGGGTGCAAGCTCCGCTCCTAGCTCTCCCCCAGCCCCTAGCAGCGTCCCAGCTGTATCACCACCTGTCGCCTCCGCCGCCCCAAGCGCCGCCCCAGCCCCAGCTGTCGCCCCCGGCAACACTTCATCATCAAGCTCCTCGGGTTCCTCCGGCTCCACTGGCTCTGCCCCCGCAGCTGTCCCAGCTCCCGCAACCGGCGGCTCCGGCGCCGCTCCCGCTGCCGGCGCAGCTGGATCCTCCTCCTGCAGTGCCCCAGGCACTGAAGTCTGCAGCCCCGACGGAACCCAGATCGGCATGTGCGACAGCACATCCCACGTCGTCTTCCAGCCTGTTGCCGGCGGAACCAAGTGTGTCGGTGGACAAATGGTCATGGCTGGCAGTAAAAAGCGATCTGCCAAATTCGCTGGTCGCGACCGTGTTCGGCGGGGTGGCAGCGCTGCTCCTTGGGGGTTCAGCTACAACAACTAAGGGAATAGAGATTGAGGCAATGGTTTGAATAGAATGGTTTGGGATAAAGTTTTGGATATGGGATACAGGCGTGCATGTATTACATCCTCTTGGGTGTTTAGAATTGGATTTTGAATTCAAGATGACATTCTTTACATAAAAACACTCTCTACACATCCATCAATCACAGTCTCTACCAATACACCTACCACCATACCTCGCGCGACCGTCTCTCCGTGAACTAACCAAGCTAAAAACCTTCACTCCCAAGCCCCCAAGAAACCCTCACTTCATGTTTTAAAACCCCCTTCATCACCTACACCTAAAAACAACAAAACCCAAACTCTCTCAAGAATCTATACCTAATCACCACTCCCCAAAACCCCATCCACCCATCGAACAAACAAAACTTACCTCTTTGAGCTACATATGTAGTACCTATACTGACTACCTACATACATACCACACAAAAACTCCCGAAAACAAAAGATCTATACTCTAGGCCCTCCACCATCCTGATCCCATTTTTTGAAACACTTTACTCTACCTACGTGTTGGTTTACGCGCTGGTGTCCTGGTGTTGTTTTGAAACATTGCGGGTTTGGGAGTTTGAGCGCTTAGCACCGGGGAGGGGGACTAAGGGGTGGGCGGCTATTACATACGGGGACCCTTTGGTGGTCGGTCGGTGGTGGGGGTGGGGGTGTGATGATGTTTTTTGTGGGTGTTATTGCGCATGGGGAGTAAGGTACCTTATGATACTATGTACGTTGATGGACTTTGGTGGAGGAAGGGGGAGAGAGAGCGGGGGTAGGCTTTAAAGGGGGGGATATGGAAAGGGCAGTTTGGCAACGAGATAAAGAGGTACTGTATGTAGTCGCACCATGGCCGCACATTACTCGACGACCCCCTCACCCCCTCTCTATTCCTACCTTAGTAAATCCCCCCCTTTCCGACACCCCCACATCTTTATCCCCACTCCTGCCCCCCGAAGAAAACCCCCTTCCCGCCCGGGGCCGCTCCTCGTACAAAATCATACAGCGCTGCCTAATCTCATTGTATCTTTTTACTTCGCCCGGAGTTCGGGGTAGTGCTTCCATTGCGTTGCGGTTGTGTTGGATTAGAAAACTTTTAGGCCGTTGATGGGAGGGATAATTTGGGTAGCCTAGGGGGGGGGGTGGACAACATGCGCAGCTCTTGCGCTCGTCCCTTTGTTATCCTTAAATAATGTTGACCGCGCTCGCTATTCACTACACCTGCGCCTCATAGGCTCTGTTGTTGCCCGTGGTATCTATGAAAGCATTCGATGCGATGGCTCAGGCTCTGCTGGAACGTGTGGGATCCTTCGAGGTTGTTAGTGGTGACCGAGAGCTTAATTCTGGGGTGCTTTCTCTAGGTTAATATTGAGGTCGTAAAGGGGAGATGGGGTAGTGTGGTGGAGGGGTTTGTGGCACTGGGGTAATTTGTCGTGAGAGGTTTGATGCTTTTTTCGGCCAAACGAGTTCGGAAAAAGGAGGGGTTTTTCCCTCCAATGTGACCGGCTTTACCCATTTCCTCTCAACATTTCGCAACAGCGCCCCTACGCTTCGGAGATATACTCTCGAGCTTGCCATAAAAGGACAGAAGAGTAGACAAAAGGACGATGTAAAGGAACGCTTTTACGAAAGTGTCGCTGTGATATATCATCAGTCGCTCGCGGGGTAGATTTCTTCATAAGCGAAACCCTCCGTTCTTCTCAGCAACGGAGCATAGCAGAAGTCTTCATAAAACCCAGCAAGCCCGACTCGAAAGAAACGATGATATTCTAACAAACGCCATGAAGAACAACATAGTAGACCCCTGTTACTATTCCCAGATATTTTTCTCGACGCCATGAACGGAGTATAGTACAATCATCAGCGTCGTCACGAGTAGTGATGCGAGCAGTATGCTGCCAAGGTTCATGAACTGTCAACATACCGCAATATTTAAAACTCCAGGGATCCACCATCTTCGTCTACCAGAGCCGTATCCTCCTGTTTGGTTCTAATCGGCTTAAACCCTCCGAGCCAAACGAAAGCCAGGAAATCAACCCTGATTAAGACGGCCGAAACTGTCTATGAAAACATATCAAACCCCTTTATTCTCCCATTCAGCTCCAAGAAGCCATCTCGCCCCCGTCGTATTTCGCAGATTAGCACCGTGGAATCTGTCCTCTTCCTACAAATCTTCCTTCGCTTCCTTCCTCGTCCCAGGTATCAAAAGTCCGAGCTAGTGTATGTCGAGGCGGGCAGTATTGGAACCAAGAAAAGAAAAACTACGCATTGGAGGTCTAGAGAGTTTGTCGGTTGATTCGTCATACATCATATCCTAAAATAACATACTCAGATAATATTCTATACCTAGTCCACGGGTCGAAAGCCCCTCGGCTTTGACGAGCGAAGGCGTGCGACTGTGTTGGATGGAAGCTATCAACAAAGCCTATTGTTACGCTCAGTATGGCTTCCGGGAAGACGGGCCATTCTGATGGAGATTCGAAGGTTCAGTAGAAAAGAAGGGGAGTTGAGCGAAAAGGCAACTAGCCCTTTCTAAATCATTTTGAGTGAGAGAATTGAGCGCACAATATACCGCTATCTCAAGTATATGCAGAGAAGAAATGAGTGACATAACGCAAAAATCTTTGGGTAAGAAACTCTCAGGGCATAATGTTCGGCTGATCGTGGTAAAGCATACTCCTTGTCAAAGTTTTCCTACGCATATCGATTTTTCGGATTTTTGATTGGATCAAGTTTGATAATGCTTGCAAAGTTGTGTAATTACCGTATAGTACACTCAGAAGCTTGGCCGCAAACATGAGCGGACGCATGCCTGAGTATGATCAATCTGAACTTCCTCATAGCTAGTTAAAAACAGCTCGAACCCATTCGTTCTTTGCATTCTTCGCATCAAGTATTGTACAAGCTCGCGTTCTTTACCGCCGTTCGCGAGCTCGCCACGGCTTCTCCCCAAGGTCAGGAGGTTTGGAAGTCTGCGAGTGCTTGACGTCAGAGGCGTCATATCAGTATGAGCGGATGAGATGTAGGAGTATGGGTGGTTGGAGAGTTCGATAGACACTCAGAGCTGCGGAGGCTGCGCTGTGGACGGGCGTTGGGCGGTGTTATTTGTTGTTCGTTTCTGATGTGTATGTTAGTACCCAGCAAAACTCCATGGTTGCCGTCCGCAAACAGGGCTATTCCATGTTCGGACCTCACCGCCTGCACCCCCTAAAACCCAACCCCTTGCACAGTAGCAACGCACTTTCTCCTCTGTTTCCCATTCCGAAACTCTAGAAACCATATTCCCTGCCATGTACCAAGGGCTAATTTTCCGTCCATAATCGGCACACTCACGCTCGCGCCTATCAGGGCGGATTTGATGTGGGCCTGTGGTGCGTTAGGGGAAAGTAAAAGGAAGGGAAAGGGAAAGGAAAGGAAAAGGATAAAGGGATGGCGGGCAGGAAGGGTGAGAGGAAGGGGAGAAACGTACGGGCATGTCATCGCTTCCTTCGGCGTCGTGGCGGTAGAGACCTTTGGAGTTGGTGTCTTCCGGTACTAGGCCTGCTCGGCGCATACACAGTCAGCCCACGCGCCCTAATTCCCACTCTCACAATCCATTTTCCCCCGCCCCCCTTCACACCCAAACCCCCAACTCACCATCTAACGCATCACTCATATCCCTCCTGACATCCTCATCGTAATTCTCATTCAAGCTCAGCGCGCAGCTCGTATGCTGCAGGAACAAGTGCAGCAGCCCGGATTTTATGCCTGAGATTTGCGAAGAGAGCGTCTTCGTGATGTGTGGGGTTATGAGGTGGGAGCCACGGGGGAGGAGGGGGAGGGTTAGGGGCGTGGTAGTGTAGGTTGGGGAGGGCATCTTTGTTGTGGGGGATGGGCCCGGGTTTGGGTTGATTGGGTGGGAGGTGGGAAGTAGAGGGGTTGGAGAGTTTGGGTGGGAGTGTGGTGAGGGTAGAATGACGTCGGCAACGGGAGATTTTACGGAGAGCTAGAGCATGATATTGCGCAGTTTTGAGGTTGGCGTGGGTGGTGGGGATCGAAAAGGAGAGTGTTCGAGGCTCTCCATACGGCGCCGTTATGCACCAAAAACAGCTGGAAGCACAACACATGCATTTGCCCACTCGGAGATAAGCAAGATAGAAATGGTTGTTGTGATCTATCTAGCCTATGGTTGCTGTGGTACACGAGAGTAGCTGTACCTCCAATTTGGATGCTGAGCAGCACAGGCTCTTGTATTTTGCCTCTCAGTACCAATTGCCAACTCCGAGATATGTAACCCTTCTGTGCGAACTTGAATCATGCTTGATAATTAGCGCTTCTAACAAATGGAAAAATTGTTGAGCCTAAGCTAAACCTGCAGAGATGTACCCATGTAGCAAAAGCCAGAAGCTCAAAGCTGCACTAAATTTAGCATAGCACGCTTTGGCAATGCGATTCCAGCTTACCTCAATCCTTCTTCTTGCGTACGAAGAAAGGATATCCGCCTTGAGCATACTCCCAATGTCCCGGCAGACAGCTACCCATGATATCTGTTGTCGTACGCAAAGTCCAACTGCCATCGAGCTCCTTCACGTAGAATTGCTGATCCGCGCTTGTGCCGTGCGGAACTAATTGAACAGGCTTGGTAGCGCCGGTAGCGTATGCAGCTTCAATGTTGCGCTTGTCTACTTCTGCTTTGCTGGCACCGTACCAGTAATTGGTCTTGACGGGCTCAGGGGCAGGTTGAGGGGCGTAGTAACAAGCGGCAGTCGGCGGCTGATAGATCATTGCTGGAGGGGTCTGTGAGGTGAATTTAGCTAGTGTGTGAGAAGGGGATGATGTTAAGGGGATATGAATTAAGACCATTACATAGTAGCCATAGACATATTGGGCAGGTGCTTTGGCAACCTCTACTTTCTTGGGCTTAGGATCCCACGGGTGGGGCGCTGGTGCGGGAGGCACGTAGGTGTAGTGGAAGCTCATTCTAGGTTTGGTATCGTGTGCTGATGAAAAGAATGATGTTTGTCGGAGGTGTGTTGTGAAAGGATGAAAAAGGATCGAAGATGTTATGGGGTGGAAGAATCACGAGGTGAATATGGGGAAGTGTAAGTAACCGATTATTAAACTTACCAATGGGTGAAGCTGCAACTGGTCGGACACCAGCCGGTATTCCTTCTTTTCTTCCTTCTTCTTAGGCGGCGGTGCGTCTTCAAGCTCAACGTCTGCGTATGGCCAACAGCACATCTTGTAATTAATTAGATCTTGTCTCGACTTTTGAAAGCACTTGATTTGCTGGGGAGTACTTGGGTGAGATGATTAGAACTGTCGAGAGAACATCTCAAGGCTTACAGGATCCCGCTGCGGGTGTCCATTCACGGAATATGGCAAATGAATAATCAGACACTGGTGACTCGATCCTGTGTTACTACACAGCCCCATGCAACTAGACCTTCAGTACTCTGAAGCGTCATGAATTGATTCGTTCGAACTCTAGTGTTAATGCTCAACCACCGTCCAGATTCAATATATTACTATTACTCTGCTTCAGATTAGAGACGTGGCCACTGGACCTTGAGCTTTGAAGTCGAGAATCAGACGAGTCTCAAGCACATGACACCACACCACTCAGAGCTGAAGTCAAGAGTTAGTCAACAGTGTCAATTTCCGGGTATGGCATCGTTACAGCATCTTCGTTGGTAACAGGGGAGGTAGGTCTTTTCCGGAATAAGTACGGAACACCACAGTGCCAGAAAAAGCATACAGAAGTGAGACAGAGCTTGTTTACAGCGCATATTCCCGAGGAGCTAGGAGCTACCGCGGTTTTACCTCGAAAAGGATGCGTTAGTCTGCTGCTATTTTGACCGAGCTAGATAACCACATATGGTAAACGACAGCAATTAAGGTAATCCGACTCCATGTTTCTTTTTTCACATCGGCAAGAATCTTACTGGTACAGGGTTCTGCGGAAATCGCCCTACTGCTGTCATTGCGATTAATCTTACAGGTGGCCACTGTAAGGTGGGAAGGCTTCGGGGAGTTTGTTACGGACGCCTGCAGGATTGCAATCGGTTTCTTCAGTACCGTGAACTATTCTTAGGAGGCTTGGCTGTAGCTGCCGTGAACGACATAATGATGAAGCGTTGTAAATTGAGAGATAGTCGCCATTACTCTAGTGTCTCGGCGCTTGAAATATGTAAGCGCGTCCACCGCCCGGAAGTTTCGGCACAACCATTGTCGTGCATATTACTACGTGTTTCAAGGCACTTGTGATTTAATGTTCTTCATTCCACAAATACCACTACTAAGAATATCCATCTGAAGCCAGCTACAACCGTCTACGCCAAGCAAACCATGGAATCAGCAGGTTTACGAAGCCGCGAGAGACTCTCCTCAAATGGCACGAGCACTGTGGCAGAAAAAGAGCAAGCTCACAGCAGCTATGACAAATTTCGGCCTCCCAAATACACGATCGATCTTTCTCTTCCCCCGGCAAAACGCTACCAGCATGTGGCCAAAGACTTCACAGAGGAGATCGAATCTTTGCCCGGGCTTTTCGACGAGATAGTAGGCCAACTATCCCCAAACATCTCCGTTAGTAATGTCAGGAGGCTGGCGCGTGTCTTACTCCGGCGTGTCCACAATAGGGAGCAGACTGAAGAACTACGTGGCCTTCACCAGAGTACTGGAGTGGATATGTACCTCCTGGTGGCTTTTAACGTCATCCTCGATGTGCTCATGGGTTGTACAAGTGGAGGTGTCAGAGTGCAGGACGGGCAAGGCAAGACGAAAATGTTACACTTCCGTACACTGGACTGGGGTATGGACCCTCTGAGGAAGGTAGTTGTGGAGTATGACTTCGTCGAAAAGGCCGGAGGAGGAGTGGTTGCAACTACTATCACGTACCTAGGATTCGTGGGATTCCTAACAGGTGTGAAAGAAAATTTGAGTGTGTCGCTCAATTTCCGACCCACTCATGATTCCAGCAATTGGCTTGCCAGTGTACGATTCTATTCGCATCATCTTCTTGTGCTACTGGGTATTCGTCCAGCGATCTCGTCAATACTCCGGCAGGTTCTCATACCTACATTAGAATCTCCAAGCAATGTGAGATCTATTGGTGGGACCTTGGACTCGATAGAACGCAATTTGCCCTCCATGAAGACCACTGCAACCTACCTGATTTTTAGCGACGGTGACAGGACTGTTACTATGGAGAAGGATAACCACACAGCAGTTGTCAGATCTTCGAAAGAGTTCATTGTGACCACCAACCATGACCAATCCGACGAATTGAGACCCAAGTCAGAAATTGCCGCCCAAGACGCTTCAGGAAGAACACTACAAGTTACTGGTATGGAAGGGGTAGTTGAGGACAGCATATTGCGGAAAGAGGTGGCTGTTGGAAGATGGGAGCAGCACTCAGAGGCGGCGAAGAGCGCTTCGCGAAATGGTCCGGATTGCCAGCCAGTGTTCCTTACTACAGAAAAAGTGGTTGATTGGGTTGAATCGTATCCGACTGCTAATGAAGAAACTCACTTCGCAGTCGTCATGGATCCTAAGGAGGGTAAGGTCATATATGCTAGACGCTATGTGAATCCGATACAACTGCCGCGAAATAAATGAAATATGTCAATTCAATGATATACCTTTTCGTGCCGTGACCTACTTATCGATTCCACCCCGTCCGGAAAATGCTTTCAAAATCGACTGTTCGAATATTCGAATAATGACATGCATACCTTTCCAGAGCACGGCATCAAAAGCAAACCTGAATTCCGCTCAATCTCTTCAGTCAGGACAAGTAGCGTCCGAGCACTTGTGGCGGCTTTGAATGACTAGTCGCCAGCCTAGAACAATTCGCGCTTCGAAAACCCAAAGATGACGATGATTAGGAGGAATACGACGAAGCTAACGATAGATCGATCTATAGACCTCGGAAGGGGATGGGAATACGCGACATCTTTGATGCCTGTGATGACAAGAGCAACCCTCGTACGAATTAGACTATGTATGAGTCAGAAAGAAGCCGCTATTCGATCCGAATGCGCCGAGAGCCATCTGCATGCCACCCTCCTTACTGCTAGAAAAGGACACGAAAAGGACACGAGTCCGCCGTGGTCTCTTGTCAAGCAGAGCCCCTGATCAAACCTCGGATACAATGAGGGCCAATCCAAACCCCCTTTCTCCTAGCTGACAACGTCGATATTATTAAACGGGAGACGGCAGACAAGAGAGGGGGCAGGAATGTCTTACTTCGGAGACATTGGGAGTATCGTCAGCGTCGATGCAGGATTTTCAGAGGTTGCGCGTCCGACTGTGCCATGATGACAAGGAAGTGCTGAAGATGGTGAATGCTCAACAATATTATTACATGTGAGAGCGTAGTTCTTGTGGAAGCTGAGGTGGGCGAACATACCGGCTGAAGCAGCCGTAGGTATTCACTTCATAATATTGCCACTCCGCAGCGCGATACGTCCTCTAACTGTATGGTGGCATACCGCCTTTTTGTGACGGATGATGGATATGATAGATGATAAATGCTTGAGCCGCTGATTCCTTCATGCAATGACACTTGTTAAGGTATTCCCGTACGGGGTTGCATGCAGCAGGCGGCACAGCGTTGCACCGCCACTTAAAACTACTTCTACCTAGCGTAGTGGCGCGAACCTGGAAACTCCCGGCCAATGGTAAGGCATCTTTAGTTCTTGTGTAACACAGGGCAGCCTTGGCAGAGTAAGTAATTTTGCAGCTGGACCAGGGCAGTCATAGCGAAAAATCATCAGATCTCCAACGTATGAAAATTCTCACCTCAATGTGTCACAATTCACTCTTAAAATGGTTCCAAAGGAGTCCAATGACTCCAGGGCTTGTCTCCAAATGGGCTGAAGAATCGCCGTCAAGCCGTAGCAGTTTGTATTAGCAGTTTGTGTTGAAGGCAAAGCTTTCAACCTGGATTCGGAAAGAAGAATGGAACAAACGCTACTATATGCAGGCCACCGAGTGCCTTGCGGGTTTTTGGAGAGAGTGGCGGCGATGTAGATGTTACGATCGTTAGGGTATAGGTAGGGCTCGCTCTTGCCTTCAGCCCAAGCACAATGAATCTGTGACTGCCCAGCTGGGCTCTTTCAGCTCGCCATGGTTCTTTCCCCGTATTAGACGCAGCATTGCCCGCAACAACACCAGCCAACACGTGGTCTAGTGAATGACTCACCCTTGTGCACAGCTAGAGTTTGGAAGACACATCTACAGCTTCTTCTCGTTGTAAGCGAAGTGTTACTTTGCTGTTTGTTTCCACCGTGAAGTGATATGGTGAAAGAATGAAGAAGGGAGAAGGGCCAGATTCACACCAATAGCAGTACCCCACTTTCACTAAAAGCACCAGTTTTACTCTGTGCCTACATCTCCCATCTTCACCAATCTCTTCACCAATCAGCAATCCATGGTGGCGAAAGAGGCGAAGATGGCAAACGTCTGATACTTGTACGAGTTGCTCGACAACCCGCAGGTCGTCATCTGCTTACAGGAAACGTTTCTACGCATCCTAAGTCCCAGGTCAAGCTATGGCTTTCAACGCTCTTCGAAACCTGCAAGGCGTCAATACTTCTGATGTAAACCAAACGACCAGCATCACGCAACTACCAGCAAACATTTTGGAAGCTTTTATTCCGGGCTATTCTATAATATCAAAGTTTCTGTGGGAAGTCTTGGGATTCGACGTTACCTTGGTGGTCTCGATATGTCTTTTAACATTTGGTCTTTTCACAGCTGGCAAATACGGATGGAACCATGCGTCAAATTGGTTTGAAGAATACTTTATGAGTTTCGTTAGTATTAATTCTGATGATGACATCTACGATCACGTCATGGAGTGGCTTGCCGCTCAGGACATCTCGAAGAAATCCCGCAGCTTGATGGCGAAGACTGGTCACGAAAGCGCTTGGGATCTGCAAGATGGTGTTGAGGTGGACGAAGAGATGGATTCCGAAAGCTACATCAACTTCAGTAACTGGGACGCCAAGGTACCCCCGAAATTCCAGCCATACTTTGGTACTCATTGGTTCTTCCACTGCGGACGGCTCTTCAAATTCAAACGTTCAAACAAGACGATGATGACTGCTGGCTGGGGAGGGAATGTCTTCACAGAAGATGAAAGCATTAGCTTGACATGCATCGGACGATCGACTCAGCCGATTAAAGATCTGATAAAGGAAACCCGTGACCATTATCTAGACAAGGAAAAAGCTTGTACAGTGGTGCGAAGGCCTGCACCCAAAGACCAACGGGGACGGGGACGCAGTGTTTGGCACAGGGTTGCGACCAGGCCATCTCGGCCAATGGAAACGGTGGTTTTGGAGCGCAGTCAGAAAGATGCAGTCTTGGCGGATATTAACGAATATCTACATCCCTCTACACCTAGGTGGTACGCCAACCGAGGAATTCCATATAGAAGAGGCTACCTATTTTTTGGTCCTCCTGGAACAGGGAAGAGCAGTCTCGCATGGGCTATTGCTGGTGTATTTGGTCTGGATATTTATTGTATTTCGCTTGTCGAGCCCACTCTCACTGAAGAGGATCTTGGTCTCATGTTCACCAGTCTACCGCGGCGCTGTGTAGTGCTCCTCGAAGACATCGACAGCGCCGGCCTGTCCAAGCGGCAGGATCTTGAAAAAGACACGAAAAGCGATACGAACGACGCCGCCGCGAAAATCGGCGCCGAAATTACAAAAGCTATCCAAACCGCCCAGGAGTCAAACAAAGGTAAAGGCAAAGACAATAACCAAGGCATTTCCCTTTCAGGACTTCTCAATGCCATTGATGGGGTCGCCTCCCACGAAGGTAGAGTACTAGTGATGACGACCAACTTCCCGGAAAAGCTCGACGAAGCCTTGATTCGACCGGGTAGGATCGATATGAAAGTAAGCTTCACCAAAGCCACCCGCGCCCAGATCTGCGAGCTCTTCACTCGCATGTACTCCCCAGACTCTCCCGCCAAGCCATTCCCCGAAGCTATCAAGACGGATGCATTACAGATTACCGCAAATGGACTGCGTGAGCGCTCCAACGCTAATCTCGCAAAAGGAGCCGTCAAACACGAAAGCCTTGCTCCTCGTATCCCTATGAAAGTCGACCACCTCCCCACACCCCCAGAGAGTCCACATCCTAACCCCACCTCCAAACTTCCTCTCTCCGAGCTCAAAGACATCGCAGCCGAGTTCGCGGCACGCTTGCCCGACAGCATGTTCACGCCAGCCGAAATCCAAGGATATCTCTTGACGAGAAAGAAGGAGCCGATGCGTGCCTTGGAAGAGGTGGAGGCCTGGAGGGATGCGGCGCTTGAGGCGCGGGAAAAGAAGAGCAAATTAGGGCCTGTGCAGTAGGGGTTGGGGATATAGATTGAAAAGCTTTGGGGTGGCTTTTTCGGAAACAGAGGTCAAATTGGCGTTATGTGGAGTTTGAACATTGGGGCATGTTTCTTTTCGGTTTGGGGTTTGGAAAGCGTGATTGGGAGTTTTCGCTCTTAGCGGTTAGCATATTGCAGGAAGCCATAGCTTGAATGAACTGGGGGTGCTTGGTTTCGGCGAGTATCAAGCAACCTTACAATAGACAAAACATCTGATAGTTACAGGAAAGTCTTTTAAACTAATTACATCAACATCGGTACATCCCTCCTCTCCTACATATCCACCCTAATTCCCTACATCTACACCCCCTTTGAACCTTGTCAGATCGGCGAACCCAAGGTTTCACATCTTACCCCCCCCCCTTCATCAAATTCCAGATACTATACTATAAAAAATCCATAGCTCTACCCTCACAAGCCAACAAAGCTTCTATGCAAAACATCACAACATACATAACCCCACCTGCCGCAACGCATTTTGCTTCGGTTTTGGCCTTGAAGGAAGGGAGAGAGGCAGGTATGTTGTAGGTAGGCAGGTATGTAGGCAGCAAAGCATCCTGACGACTACCATTCCCCTTTTTCTTTTTTTTTCCTCTTACCCCTTTTCTCTGTTTCTGCTCTTCTCTGATCTGATAAAAACCCCGCTTTTTTGTTGTTGTTGTTGTCGTTGTCGTCGTCGTTGTTGTTGTCGTTGTTGTCTCGAAAGGGGGTGATGGCGAGATCGGAGATGTAAGGGTTTGGAATTTTTGGGGGGATGGTGGGGGAAGGGGGAAAGGAAGGGAGGAAGGAAGGGAGGGATCTTTGATTTTTGATTTTTTTGGGTCTTTTGGGTTTGGTTAAAGCGATGGGTTAGAACTGGTTGCACGCTTTTGAAGAAAGATAGTGGGCGAAGGGGCTGTGTCAGGTTTGATGGACTGGCTTTGAGCATTTGGGGATTGGGGTGTAGTGGAGTGAGAAGATAGATTGGGTGATTGGGAGAAGAGGTGGTGGTGGTTTGAGGGAGGGGAGCGTGAGGGGTATGGTTATGTGGGGGGTTGGGTGTGGGTTTAATAGGTTTGGTGGGGTGGGTGGTGGGTGTGTGGTTTGAATGACAGGGGGTTTTTATGTTCGAGTGGGTAGTGATTGTGATTCGACGAGGGTGGTTTGATTACTGATTTAGAAAAACTCGAGGTGTTGATATTATCAAGGGTTTGAATGAAAGACATGGTGGAGTTTGCGTCACGGACTGGGATTTGTATGATGTTTTTTTATTGGATGAGAAAACGTGGGAAAAGATGAAAACTTTGATGTGAGAGAAAATTATGAAGTGCGGGTTTAGATGACGAGGATTTTTTTCTGGTTTGGGATTGATGATGGGAGTGGTTTAGTACATGAGTAGGGGATTCGAAGAGGGCTGTTGTAGGATGTTGAGAGTTTGGGAAGTATGGCTCTGTGAAGATTAGATGTTGGTTGAGGTTGAAGAGAGTGTGTGAGGGTGAGGTTTTCCGGGTTGTGGTGGGTGGTGTGGGTGGTTAGAGCAGCTGCATGAGACCTTTATGAGAGGAAAGTTGAGGGTAGAAGATGGCGGTACTAATCAAATGCTCTTGCGGTGCCATTTAATAATTTTACTGCCAGATCTACCACATGCACACTTCAAGCCTCCAAAACCCCCTCCCCTCAACAACGCCCCCTCCAAAAATCGCATCCATATTCCCCGCAATAACTTGCATGATGCTCCTCCCATTCCTCCGCAATCCCCTTCCAATTCTCCGTATTCTCCTTCCACTTCACCACGCTCTCCTTCCACTTCTCCACGCTCTTCTGGCATTCCTCAATATCCCGCTTATCCTTCGCCGAAGCCTCTTTTGCTTGCTTTGTTCTCGACGAACCCACAGAGCATTGCGCTTCAAAGATATCTACAGCGAGTGGCCCGCCTTGCAAAATCAGGAGCTGGAGCTTCGCTTGCACGGCTTTGGTGAGTTCGATCTTACTGTTGTAGGCGTTATTGAGGCCCAGGAGGTGGCAGATTTCGTCTCGGAGGAACTCGTGTAGGATCGGGTCGGAGGGAGCGATGGCTGAGGAGATGGTTTGAGCAATGGTGAGGAAGCGCTCTGGGTGATCAACGGGATCAATGGTGTCCTCGAGTTTCTTTAGTGTAAGCTTCTTTAAGCCGTCCAACTCGTACTTGTGCGCTACAAGATACATATTTGCCAGTTCGCTGCTGGTGCTTTCGAGGTCTTTGGCATTCTTAATCGGGAATTCCTTCGAGTATAGGTACATGAGCACCTTTCCGAACTCTTCCACTGCATCTTCGGGCATGTTGAGCTCGCGCTCAGCGTTCGCTTGGGGGTTTTCAGCAAGCATTCGGGCGAGGACGGGCGACTGGGAGAGCACGGATTCGTGGACGGCAAATTTTTGGCCTGGAGAGCCTACGAGGAGGGTGAAGACAGGGGAGTTATATTGTCTGGGGATGAGACTGTCAGTCGGAGCGTACGATACAGCATTGAGACAAGCTTCGACTTACGTTCCAAATTCACTGGACGTAGTCCCAACGTCCTTTTTGGGATCGGCAGTGCCCATTGTGGTATTCTTTAGAGATGTGACTGTAGATGGGATGTTTGTTTGTGAAAGTAGAACAGGTGAATATTCGGCGTGTCAACTTTGCGAGTCGCCGTTAGTTTGGAGGCGATGTAATCGTCTGGGATATTTGTAGATTCACATGTAAATTGCTACATTGTGGTTACTTCAAGATTTTTAGGTTTGGAGCCAAGTGTTGCTATATGTTGACCAAGAAGACTGAAAGATATCGTTACAGACTTTCAGGAGGAGTCATGAGAGTGATACATTAAGTGGAAACCTCTTCGATGAAAATGTACTGGTTGTAGATAGTGTAAGGTAAGAAGCTATGATAATTACCTAGGAAATAACCTTTTCCTGCGTCAACAGTGATTTACTGGGCATTCTCAAAACCTATATGTTAAAACATGTTGATGCACGTGATGCTCAGGGCCTATCCTAATCGAGTTATTCAAGGGTAAGGTATCTGTTAGTTTAGTTAGCTGAACCTTCACCTCCATAAAATCTACACACTTACACCTATCGCTGCTTCAACAAAATAACGGGCTGAAAAACGGGCAATAAACCATTAGCTTTGACATTCTGATTGTGGAGCTATTCAATACGACCTTTTCATACCCAATAGTAACGTGGTCTTACTGGTAGTTCAACATAGTTGACTATTAATTGGTTTTCCCCAACTTTCGACATCCTTTCTTCGACAATCGACAGCACTGACTTTCTGCCAAGCTGAAAGCGAAGATGGAAGAGGTGAAAAGTATCAAACTTTGCTTGTCGAACCTACCCTGTACAGATTCCGACTCCTCATCTCTCTTGTTATTTTCTGAATATACACCACGATGTACAGACAGTCGGCAAACAACTTTCTTTTTCTTTTTCTTCTTCTTTTTCTTCTTCTTCTTCTTCATTGTTATGCGATTTCTGCTATAGACGCAGAAAGAGAACCATTCCTTAGGCTTTAATGCGGAAGAGTTCGAGTAGCGATTTGATTGAGGAAGAGAAATTCTGTCGAAAGCTAAATATGAATAATACTTATAAATAGAAGTAGAGATATTTTGTTTTTCTATCGACTAGTACATCAAGATGACGAAAGGGCTAAGTAGGTTGTCTATATTTGAGACGCCCGTGTTGCATGTAGAACCTGTAAAACTCGATTCAAGATTATCGTATCTCGAAACATGTCTTTGAGCTCGTGATTTGTTCTACCAAATAAGATAGGTAATTAACCCCAAATGAAATTCACAATGAACCCGTTGAGGGTAGACCGGTTACGACATACCTCAATGGCTCTTCTAAGCTCGCATCCTTACTCACCGTGCTCCCAATTTACGATTACCACTCCAAATCACATGTTCCGTGAGATGACTCAACAGATCCAAATCCATTCGTCCGTTATTTTCTCGAATAGTGGGATCAGCTCTTCTGCAAGCAACACATCGTATGTATTAGCGTTGCTATGAGTTGCCATATGTAGCGGAGTAGACCCATCGACGTCGGTTGCCTGTATGTTTGCGTGTGATTTCAAGAGAAGCTCGGCTATATCGTCTCTGCCGAATGTGCAAGCCAGATGTAAAGGCGTCCTGCCCTTGTTGTTGATAGGGTCGATGTCCGGACCCCAGTCTACTAATAGCTGCATAACTTCTTCTTGACCTACGTCTGCTGCGTAACGTAAGAAGGTATTTCCGTCCTCTGAAGCTGTATTGATCGAAACACCGTTGTCGAGGAGGTCTTTCACCACTGTCATATGAACTTTATTCACCGCTGTTCGAAACGCGGTATAGCCACACCATCAAACAAACTGACTTTCTGGCCATCTTGAACCAGCATAATTAGAAAGGATAGCAATTCAAGTGTTGCCGCAACCGTTAGATCTGTGTATTTTCTCTCTATTTGATCCTCTTCGAGCTCTTCCCAAAACTGAGCATATATGGTGTGCCATGTCGAGAATCGTTGAGAAACAGTACGGCAAAGCAATCTGACACGTGTGGAAAGATCGTCTTCTTTATTAGCCCCCGGAGGCTTGTAGCGCGTGATCAATAAAGTCGCCAAGTATGCCAAGAAGCAGAAGTAAGCAAAGGTATTGGTAGACCAAACCCCGAATAGAGCTTCTCGGTCGTCCTCTTTAAAGCTTGGAGGTACTCCATTCTCGAAAACGGATGAAGAAAGGTACCAAACGCAGCTTCAAGCTAAGACACAGTTCAACTTCCTAGCATCCAACAAATGCTTCCATACGCATTCCTCAGTAACATCCGCGTCCAACCTTTTGATCAGAAACTCTTTGGCTGTCTGATGTGACATATACACATAACTGTCGAGCACTTTGAGAAGTGGCCCACGAAGACGTTGAATAGCAGACTCCTTCACTGGTTCAAGGTTACTTTGGTCATAAGACTTAACTTTCTCATCTATATTCAAAGCCACGTTTATGTCTTTCAAAGAGTACGGCCTCGTAGCCGCGACAATAATATGTAAAACTTTCCTAGCATTTACGGCGTCTGAGCTCTGTGTTAATATCTCCTCGTACATAGCAATCAGAGAGCCGGGAATCGTATCCATAATCTTGACAAGAGCATTTCGTGATACTCTTACACTGGTTTCGACGAGATCCAGTATAAGGGCGACCCAGAGGAAAGTCTTATCAGCGTTGTCGATCAAAGTCTAACAAATTGCTGTTACGCAAAGGGCTTCATACCCCTAGCCGAACCAAATTCTTGGACTCTGACTTTTACTACCCGTTCAATATCGCTATCAACTAAAGTCGTCTCATTTTCAGCTCTGAGTCAATATTGCTGATTTGGTTGGAGATTGTCAGAACGTCGTTCAATTGTGGGATATGGTCGGCTAGTGATCAGAAATTTAACATGTTGTTCTCTGGTTTCCGCCGTTCTGGGACCTCGACTGTAATACGCGACCAAGGCATCGATCAAAAGATTTCTAGAATCCTCATTGCATTCGTCAAGGCCGTTCAAAATGCATATTACATTACCACAAGTGTTGGAGCTAACAGCGGCTTCGAAGACCTTCCAGAGTGCGTCGAATTCGGCAAGAAATTTGTCAATATTGTGGCAATGTTCATCAAGAGCATATCGGAGCAGGGTCTGGTTTGCCGTGCAAAGCTGGTGAAGGATTGAGCATAAAGCAGAGCTGGCGCTTCATTGACTCTCATCAACATATTTAGAAAAGAAATAGCAGACTGTAGTAGATAATTTTTCAGGTCTCGATATGCCTCTTATTTCATCGACCAGGAAAGACGACAAGACAGTCTATCCAAAGCCTGGATCGGCGAGACCCAAAGGAGCTCGAACATTTGTCCTTCAGCCACCTAAGGTATTTAGGATGGTCTAAGAACCATTCACAGGTACCTTGGATCGGTGGAGGAGCTCTCGAGTTCTATACCTCATAGTTCAACGTATACAGGCTTTGTAGACAATGTATTTCCTCCGTAGAAAATGGTATCATGGCTTGGCCAATGAAATCGTTCGATTTGGGTATTCTACGTACTTGTGGCAGAACTTGCAATAGCCACCTTGACCAGCTGTGCTATGGCATTTCACACTTGAATATAATTTTGGCTATCTGGGTCGCTGAACTTAACAGATGTTCCTATGGTTAGCGCCTGCAAGTCCAACGGCACTTTCGTTCCGAAGATCCATGCGGGCGGAGTCTTTATCCATGATCTAGAAGAGTCACAAGTTGAATGGACACACAAGCTGATTGCCCATTTTCACTATTTCGAAAACGTTCTGATTGGAACCTTGGCTCCGCGCTCGACAAAATGCTGAGTGATGCCGACGAATATTTGCGAATTATTATGCAAAGCTTTGACGAAGTTTGTTTTGGTTCCAATCCTAGCTGTGCGTAATTCAAAAGTCTGGCAGCAAACGCAACTCAGACAGCAGTGCTAGAACCTCTGTGAGGTACCCCAAAGAAACCAAGCTTCGAACACTGTCAAGGATATCTGTGATATGACCGCTAGTGAGCCAGTGTCATCGCCTAAAATCTGTCAGCTTCTATTTGTGTGTCCCGAGAATGTATGACGAACAGTGAACCATAAGTATAAACATCGTGAGACAAATTAAAAGAAAAGAGCATCGAAGTCCAGCTTGTATAGGTAGTTGTTGAATAGCACCCTGTAATGTAGAAGTAGACCTTACCTTCTTCACCACGATCCCACCAAGGCTATGGGAAATCAAAATGATCGGCCTTCTCTTCTCCTTCTCTCGCCCATGAGTTGGTCAAATAGTATAGTAGCTTTAACGTTAATATCTGTGACAGCCTTACCAAAGAACTGTCTGGGATTTATAGCCGTACGACAGGATCCGAGCAGTTGGTGTTTCAACTGGGAGAAAGTTCCGAAGCCAGAGCTTGCCATTACCATCAGTCCATGTCTTTTCCCAGTCACCGCCAAGGCCGTGGACTGCTACAATACTTGCGCAAGGTTAGTCGACGCATATATATTTCGTGGGTGCGATAGTGGTAGTACTCAACATTCAACTTTTCTTAATCGATTCCTATCTTTTTGCTGAGAAGGAAAAGTCCAAAGTCCTCCCTCTGAGGACCCCCCCCCACGCTTAGTCCTGGATTGGGGCTATCCCGCTCATGAGACCCTGAACCTATCGCCGGAACAAGAGACATCCCGATTTAGGGCTATGCTTGAAAGATAACTCAGTCGGGATCTTGTCCACTATG